>Ga0247611_10008423_pt1 | contig 12710 bp, 34 predicted proteins | sample 177DNAGHGhighgp2_FD_192422 | JGI IMG/M metagenome (GOLD analysis project Ga0247611, IMG submission 192422) | Sheep rumen microbial communities from Palmerston North, Manawatu-Wanganui, New Zealand - 1770 DNA GHGhigh gp2 | ecosystem: Host-associated > Mammals > Digestive system > Stomach > Rumen... | reverse complement strand
GACGAGTGCGGCGAGTACAAGCAGGAGGCGTATCGGCTCTTTAAAGAGGTTGTCAAGCTGCGGGAGCTGGTAAGCGACATGGGAAAGATGCTCACCCTCGCTTCTTGGACTTCCGTTGAGAACGACGAGCAGTCAAGCCAATGCATTTATCGCGCTGAGGCACTTGGAATCGAGGTGGACTTATGAGCATGCCAAGCAAGGTCAAGAATCCATGGGCCTGTGAGAATGACCCGCACGGAAGCGGATTCATGGGCATGGAGCTTGAAATCTATCTCTGTCCTCGGTGTGGGGCGCACCCGTCGATGGTCGATGAGGATTCTGTTTGGCATGGCGGCGGCACGGGGTTGCTCTGCATGGAGTGCGGGTTCGGAACGAGGCCGCAAAGAGGTGCCGTTAGGGCCGTGTCCGTATGGAACAAAGCGGTTGAGCAGTACTGCGATGGGAGGGCCGACGCATGAGCATGCTATCGGCGCAGATTGACCACCTACGCGAGTTGGCCGACGCACTTGATGGGAAGTACGGCCATCAAGGCTATGCAATCGCAATGCGCGACGCCGCCGATACCATCTGGCAGCTCCGCGACGATTTGCAGCGGGCCAACGCTGCCGTGCAGGACGCTGAGCACGAGGAATCGGTTGCGTGGGACAGGGTGCGCAAGGCCGAGGCCGAGAACGCCAAGTTGCGTGAGCTGATGCGGGACATGCTTCCGTTCGCCGAGGTTGGTATGGATGACACATGCGTGGTAAGGCGTTGCTGCCTATTTGAACAGTGTGAACACGTTGTCGGAGTCAAGTGCGCTATTGAGCAACATATGCTCGACCGCATGCGAGAGCTGGGAGTGGAGGCAGATGATGAATGACTTGAGCGCCGACACATGCGAGTGGCAGATATGGGCTGACGATATCGACTACGACGTTCTTACCGACTGCAAAGTGTTCTTCGGAAAGTATGACGGTGATGACCTCAGATTCGATGTCAAGGACGGAGACCCCTGTCCGTGGTGCGGAAGGGCCGTGAAAAAGACTTGGGTGTGGTGAGCATGGGAAAGCCGTTTGTCGAGCCAGACAGCCCATACACGATGATGACTGGCGAGATTCCGCTGTTCGAGCACCGACGCACAATCGTTGACGGAGAAGAGGTCATAGAGTACGAGACTCCATTGCAGCAGATGACGAGGCTTGTGAACGAGGACAGGATTCAATATCTGCAATCAGAGATTGACATAATTATGCAAGAGCTTCCGATGACCATGATGGACTGTGGCTGTCAGCAAGGAAGAATCGAGGTGGCCGAATGAGTAGTTATGTCGAGCGTACCTTGGCCGCTTTCGAGCGCTTGGAGGAAGAGAACGCCAAGCTGAGGGAGCTGGTGGCGGACGCCCACGCATGCAAGGAAAACGACGGATGCTGCGAGGATTGCTACGCAGACGAGGGCGATTGCCCAATCGAGCAGCGCATGCGCGAGCTGGGGGTGGAGGTGGACTGATATGGGTAGCCTATCCGAAGAAGTCAGAACAGAGGTCCTTTGTGGTCATATTTGTGACCTTGAGGCCGAGAACGCCAAGCTGCGGGAGGAAAGCAGTAAGTATCGCGATTTGTATGCCCACGCGATAGCTGATGCCGAGGTATGGCATCTGCAATGGTCTGCTGAGCATCAAGAGAATGCCAAGCTACGGGAGCACTTGAACGAACTGCTGATGATTGGCTCGTTCAACGGGAGTTGCAGGCGAGATTGCAGATACATGGATGATTGCTTGGCTGACCGCTTTGGGCAACCCGACTGTTTCGTTTGCCAAGAACTGCAAGAGCTTGGAATCGAGGTGGACAAATGAGCACTGAGCATGTGCTTGATGATGGAATCAAGTCAATCAAAGATGCTTGGCAACGTGAGCATACAGCAAGATTCAACCTCGAAAGGATGCTTGAAAATACCGAGGCCGAGAACGCCAAGCTGCGGGAGCTACTTGGTGACGCTCTCAAAACCCTCTTCCACAAACGCTTAGATGGTTCCGTAGGATGCACCGAAAACTGCCCACGTTGGCAGTTTGGCAAGGACTTCCAGCTGGTAGACGGATGCTGGCTTGAGCTTGAGGCCGCAAGGCTGGGAATCGAGGTGGACGGATGGTTCCTGACATACCTACCGCAATCGTGATTGTGGCTGCACTCATCATGGCACCGTTCATCATTGCGGCAATCATAGTCCTGCTGCTTGTCATATTTGGCATCTGGTCTAGTTGGTGATGCATGATGCTTGAGTACATCGTTGATTGCGAGCTGGGAGTGGAGGTGTAAGGGTGAGCATCATCAAGCGGTTGTTTTGCAAGCATAAGTATGTCTTCGTCCGCAACATCTACGGTGACGAAATCAATCTTGCGGGCGGGAATCGCAGTTGGTGGCGTTGTGAGAAGTGCGGCAAGCGTGCACTAGACCCGCACCTTTACCTAGAGCTTGAGCGTGAGCCGAAGACGGAGGTGGCCGAATGAGCATGATTAGCAGCCTGATTGACGAGCTGCGTGAGCTGGCTTTGTGGCTGGATGACGAGTTCTACGACGCGGAAGCCATGAAGGTGCGCGACGCCGCCGATACCATTTGGCAGCTCCGCGACGATTTACAGCGGGCGAACTCCGAGAACGCCAAGCTGCGGGATGAATGCAACCGCATGTTCATAGCCAACGTGAAGAAGAACGGCGAGATTCTGCGACTGTTGAAAGAGAACGCCAAGCTGCGTGAGCTGTGTGCTGGCCTATGGAGTGTCATGTGGGCATGTGCCGAACAGCGATGCCCACATCGTCACGAGGACTGCTTCGTGGTTAATGGCAACGGAGATGGCCCTAAAGGCCACGGGGAGTGCTGGTACAAGCTCCGCATGTGCGAGCTGGGAATCGAGGTGAACCGATGATAGGCGTAGGAATTGCTTATGGCATCATCGGTGTTGCGACGATAGGCTCCGTACTCTACATGGCCGAGCACGGCTATGCATGGTGGCAGATTGCGCTCATGGCGCTGCTCGGGATGGTGCTTTTGCCGAAATACCATGAAGAGAGGAAGGGTGAATGAGCGAGTTTGTCACTAACGCAGAGCTTCGCATTGAGGCAGAGCGTCTTGTTGAAGAGAACGAAGAGCTGCGTGCCGAGAACGCCAAGCTGCGGGAGCGGTACTACGCATACGAATACAAGATGGATGGCCTCGTAAGCAGCCTCACGGGAGGGCTGCTGTCGAAGTCCGCCGCCACGCCGAACGACGTTCTGTACTCGTCGGTCGTTGATGAGCTGACCGAGGACCAAATCAAGGAGAACTGCAAACTTGAAGCAGATAACGCCAAGCTGCGGGAGCTGGCAAGGCGTTTTGGCGAGTACGTCAGCCAAGACCGCTGCGAGGGATGCGTCATGAAGCGTCGATGCAACAACGGTGACGTTGAAGAGTGCTGGCAGATGACAGAGATACGTGCCTTGGCAAACGAGCTTGAAATCGAGGTGGAGTGATGTATGTCAACGAAGGCACGTTTAGCAGGCTGAAAAAGACAGCGGCAAACGCCATTGTAGAGCGTGACCGGCTCAAGGCCGAGAACGCCAAGCTGCGGGAGCTGGTGCATATACTGGCACATTGCGCGGCTGGTCACGGATGCGACATATGCCAAATCAACGGTGGGGAAGGTCTCATAAACACCTTGGACATGTGCGAGAGCGTGCACGACCGCATGCGCGAGCTTGGAATCGAGGTGTACGGATGAGCGAATATCTGCTTGGATTTCCTCTGATTTCCCTTGCGGCTGCCACTGGGTATGTTGTTGGTTATTCAAGTGGCGAAGACCACGGAATTATCATTGCTCTTAAAGCAAGATGTGAGAATGACGCAAAGGCATGGGATGACCGCATGCGCGAGATGGGAATCGAGGTGGAGTAGAATGGGCGAGCAAGTGACAATCTGGTACGTTGACCTCGTTGGCAACACGTACTACTACACGATGACCGAACTTGAACGAAAGTATTACATAAGCTCGCCAAACTTCGATGATGCCGCATTTGAAGATTGGTGCAGTAGCATGATAGACAACATGGACGGTCTTTACCCGTTCAACGGGGGCCGTATAAATCCGAAGGTTCTGGCGAGGGTCTACTACACGACGGAAGAGGTCAAATGAACATAGGAGACAACAAGACCATCTACATTCCATGCGACTGCAAATGCTGCGTCTTGGAAATCAGCAAGTGGTCATGGGATGACGAAGACTGCGGCTATGACATATGCGTTCTTGACAGCCGATACGACCATGAGGCGAACTGCATCTTGAACCGCATAAAACGTGCTGCAAAGGCGCTCTTTGGCAAGCCAGTCTACTTCAACGACGTGGCCCTCAGCCCAGAGCGGTTCGACTCGCTTATCCAGCAGATGATGGAGCTTCGTGATTCCAAGGGGAACGAGATATGAGCAAACAATACGACGATTACCTACGAGAGCACATCGGCGCGGTTCAGGAGGCCGCGCAGTGGATGGTAGACAACCTGCCGTCCGCAACAGAGCTTTCCAATTACGATAGGGTCAAGTTCCTCAACCTGACCAAAGAGCACGACGAGTCAAAGTTCACCGAGGAAGAGTACTTCGCATACGATGCGTACTTTTACGGTACCCCCGACGAGGACGAATTCAACTTCGCATGGCTGCACCACATTCACAACAACCCTCATCACTGGCAGCATTGGCTGCTCATAAATGACGATGGCAAGTATCGTGAACCCGGCAAGGTCGTTACACTTGAGATGCCCGAGGTCTATGCGCTTGAGATGATTGCCGACTGGTGGTCGTTCTCATGGCGCTCTGGCAATCTCTTTGAGATGTTCGATTGGTACCAAAAGCATAAGGATTGCATCGTTCTCCATCCGAACACCCTCAAATACGTCGAGCAGGTGCTCCTTGAGATAGGTGAGGCGTTAAAGAAGGAAATGGCTTCTCAATAGGTGTGTTGCTTGAACACATCTCCGATTCAAGGCTGGGACGTCTTGGTCCAGCCTTTTTTCTTAGGGCAGGAGAACAAGTTGAACGACATCGAGAGGGAGCAGCTACGAAAGCTGTGGGCGGCAGGCGTGAAGGCGAAGGACATAGCCTACGTCATGAACTACTCGCTCAATTACATCAACTGGTTCGTGCGAATGAACAGGGACATATGTCCCCGCAGAAAGGGCAAGGAGTCCAAGTACAGCCGCAAGAATCTCATGGTCGAGCGGGTGATTGCTGGCCGTCTCACCGTCAGGCAGGCGGCAGAGAAGCTTGGGATAGGCACCGAGGAAATGGAAGAGTACGTGACGGAAGAGCAGGCAAGAAGGGAATCGCATGTGTCTGAGTAGGGATGAGGTCAGGGAGCACTTCGAGAACTGCGGTCTTAGGTACGACATGCTGAAGGAGGATGACTTCATTCTGCTGAAGGCTTTCCTCTCGAAGGAGTTCCGGCTTGCGGGCGAACGACCGACAACGCCGGAGATGGAGTCGTTCCGTGTGAATGACAACAAGTCGATATACCGCGCAAGGCCGGACAGGACGTTGAGCGAGGCATTCATACGGATGATGTCTGACTACTGGTACAACCGTGAGGCCGTCAGCTTCAACAAGGACGGGTTCATAGGCTTCGCCGGATGGGCGAGCGACAAGAACGTTCAGCCAGTCCTCATGGGCTTCGTCAAGTGGTGCGACTACCTAACAGGGCAGGGGATGTGACGATGCGAAGTAGGGTGTCTGACCCGCTCAGGGAGCAGCTTGCGGCGATGGACGAGGCTGGCTACCCGGAGTGGTTCGAGCTTTGGCGCAAGCGGCTTTCCGACGCCGCTGACGATATCGACGGCAACCATGCCGTGCGAATGCGCCAGCAGAAGGACATCGTTACGAAACGCGCGTGCAAGGACATGCGGTACTTCCTCAATGGCTACGAACGCAACATGCGCCGTCGCTACCTGTTGGAAGACGTTTTGAATGGAGATGCGGAAATGTACGTTGACTCAAGGACAGATGAGATTGAAGAGCTGCTGAAGGCTTACGGCTCGGCGGTTGAATTGAACGCGATGATAAAGGGATTGCGCGATTTCATCCATGATGACGCGGACGTTGACATAAGTGACATGCTCGTGCGGTCAGAGCTTGTGTGTGCGGCCATCCGCTCGGCGATAACGAACATGGCTGGTGGTCGTGATGTCAACAACGTCATCTACCGCAACGCTGATGACACCATTCCGCTGCCGCTTCAGGTGACCGACATCCCGCGCACCGCCTCTGAAATCAGCGGACAGCGATACGAGTATGCGACAACAACCAAATCAAGGACTGATGCCTAATGAAGATACGCGGAAAGAAAGTGTTCCTAAGTGGCCCCATGACTGGTTTCGAGAACCATAACGTCGCGGCATTTGCCGAGGCTCATGCCCAGCTCAAGGAGGCTGGTGCTAGGTACGTCTACAATCCGGCAATCGCATACCTGAACTGCGAAAGCATGTACATGAAAAGGAGCCACGGGTTCTTCATGCGTCGCTGTCTGCACGAGCTTACGTCGGTGGACCTTGGCAACGAGAGACCAATGTACGATTTCCTTGTCTCGCTGCCCGGATGGCAGGACAGCCTTGGCGCTTGCACGGAGCGCATGGTTGCGGAGTCATGCGAGATTCAATGCATTGAGCTGGATGAGGTGTTGGGTGATGGATAGCAGGCTCATCAGGGACGCCGAGAACGTCGATTCTTGGCTTGGTCCGGTGAAGTCAAGCAAATGCGAGCACAGGCGGATTGGCGCAACGACCGTAAGGACGTACGTCTGCCGCCCAAAGAGCGGGTACCACATGTGGTTCTGCAAGTGCGAGGTCTGCGGAAGGATGACGGAGCCGTGCTTCACCACGGTAGAACCACAGCTTAGGGCTGAAAGGGGATGGTGGAAGTGAAGTCTGAGAAGGGGGTCGATGGCTCCTGTTGGCTCATTCAGGTCGTTCGCTCGAAGGGGAAGTCAACCGTGATGTGCAGGGGTTGCTTCTTGGAGTGCATGGCCACGAACGAGAGCACGGATGACGCGATGCGCAGGCTTCCGTGCAGTTGGAAGCTGGCAGACTACGCATGGGACGCTGGTGATGACAATGGCTGATGCCCAGTGCGACAACTGTGCGCTCATACGAAAGCTGCAACAGAAGACATACACCGTGTTCAGCGACCTGCCCTATGTGCGGGTCGTTATTTGTCCGCTAAGCGACATATGCAAGTTCTTGGACGATGAAACAGAGACAACAAAAGAAGGGGTTGCCGATGGCGAGCAAGTTTGAAATCGACACCAAAGAAGCGCTTGTGAAGTGCGCGAAGTGGCTTGAGAAAAACGCCGAGTCCCTTGCGAGCGACTTCAATGGCGGCTGCAAGAGCTGGTCAGTGGAGTTCAGCGCTGGTGATGACGGAATCTTCGACTACGCAAGGGTGATAACGAGCAGCAGAAAAGCGGAACTCATCGGTGGATACAGGTACGAGAACCTATAGGAGGACACATGGCAAATCCAGACCGCAAGATTGCGATGGTCAAGCGCATAGACAAGATTACCCCCATCGAGAACGCCGACAGGCTTGAGCTTGCCCATGTGGGCGGCTGGCAGTCGGTCGTTGCCAAGGGGGACTTCGAGCCGGGAGACCTCTGCGTGTTCGTTGAGCCTGACGCATTCCTCCCGGCAGATGACGAACGCTACAAGTCGTTCTCAAAGCGCGGGACGAAGGAGATGACCATCAACGACAAGGTTGTTGTCGGCCACGTGCTGCGCACCTCTAGGCTTCGTGGCGTATGGTCGCAGGGCGTGTGCTTCAAGCCGGAAGAGGTGATGCCAAGCGGCATACCTCACCGTCGCTACGCCGAGATGTGCGACGAGAAGATTGATGTCGGTAGCCTGATTAACGTGCGCGAGTACGTTTCCGGCATTCCGATGTCTGCGGACTTCGTTGGCAAGTACGACAACTTCGTGGCACCTCGCACCGATGCCGAGCGCGTGCAGAACGTGGGCACGGACACGTTCGACATGCTGAAGAAGGCCGACTACTACACCAGCGTCAAGGTCGATGGCACGAGCATTACGCTGGTCGTTGACCCGCGCGATGACGAGTTCAAGATGTTCAGCCACAACAACCAGTTCAACCTCGAACATGGAATCGGCAAGGTCGCATACGAGGCGGCAAAGAGGCAGGGACTTGACATCTTCTGCGCGGAGAACCCCGGAGTTACCTTGCAGGCCGAGCTGTGCGGTCCCAAGATTGGCGGCAACCGCCTTCGTCTGAAGGACTACAGGCTGTTCGTCTTCAGCATGTGGGACATCACCAGCAAGCGATACCTGAACCCGTATGACACGTACAACCACTTCGTCTCCGAGTCGCTGACGCCGCTCCTTGACTGGTTCGACCTTGATGACTACGAGCTTCCTGACGATTTGCTCGACTGGGTGGATGGCCTGAGAGGATGCGTGACCAAGGATGCCCTTGACGAGGGCATTGTTGTCCACGTCATGGGCAAAGGCTCTCTCAGCGAAAGCGACTGGTTCGAGCTGTGCAACGCGCTTGGACCGACGCACCAGATGAAGGCCGTCAGCCGCAAGTACCTCGCTAAGGAGAAGTGATGAACTACACGGTCCACTTCGACGGCACGGTTCAATGCCATACCTGCGGCACGAGGTACGTCATGCACCCTGCCGAGAAGCCCACGAGATGCCGTTTCTGCGGCGCCAAGTTCGACAATGGGCCAGATGTCATACACCACAGGCAGATGGCGTCAAACGGCCTCACGTGGCCTTGCACATACGATTCTGGTGTTGGCAGATGATTGAGCTGAGTGCTGCCATTCCGATAATCATATGGCTTCACGTCCTTGCTGCTATGGCAGCAGTTATCAGCGAGGAACGTAGCGAGAAGAATGACAATCAGAGTCCCAAGGTCACAAGGCAGCAGACAAGGGCAGACAGCTCCAAGTGCACAAGCCATGAGATAGAGCACGACGATTCCGACATGTTCCCGGTCAACCTAGGGCTGATTGACCTAGAGCGTAGCCAAGGCGAGTCACATAAGTGGGACTTAAACGAGAACGTAGTCCTCACGCCAGACGAGTATGTGTATAGAACGCTCTCATCATCTGGCATACGCGGATGCAAAGACGCATGGCCCATTTGGACAAATCCACCATTTCCTTGGTTTGTGTACCAGAGGACGGGAGAGTACGCCACAGAGAACGAGACAGCCTTTTGGTACAGGGCAGACCTATACGTAAATTGTAATTCCGCATTTGTTGACCGCCATGCTGCATTCAGCGCGTTCGAGCATGCAATCGAGGAAGTGTCATCAGGGTGCTACAACCGCAACAGCGAGATGCTCTACTACATTGATGTGTGGCATTGCACGTATACGTTCACCTATGTGCAGGAGCGTGTTGTGCAGGAGACGCGATTCTATGCGGACAACACGCATTACATGACCATAAGGCAGGACATACCGCCGACATATGGCACACGAACAGTCAAGTAAAAATCTTACATACAAGTTCAGTAGGCAGCGGCCCCATACGGGCCGCTTTACTTTTAAGGAGGGTAGCAGTTTTGAAATTCACCATAGCGGGCATGTCGCTAATGAACGCCGTGAGTCTCGTCTCAAAGGCAGTAGACGAGAGTTCAGTCATGGTGGTCCTCGCTGGCATTCTCATAAGGGCAGAGAACGGCGAGGTCGAGTTTCAAGCGACTGACCTCAACGCAAGCGTTTCCTACAGGGTGAGGGCAATGGTCGAAGAGGAAGGTGCCACGGTTGTCTCCGGCAGGCTTCTCAACGACATCGTGAAGAACCTGCCTGACTCAGCCGTGCATTTCGACATGCCATACGACGGCACGACATTGCTCATGACATGCGACAAGTCGAGGTTCAGGCTCAACACATTGAACGCGACCGACTTCCCGGAGTTCCCGCACATCGACGTGACAAACTCCGTGACTGTGCCAAGGGAGACGCTTGCCGACATGGTTAAGCGCGTGCGCAAGTTCATCATCAAGGATGACACGCGACCCATCCTGAAGGGCATAGAGGTCTCCGTGTGCAACGGAACGTTGTCAGTAGCGGCCTCTGACACATATCGGATTGCCGTCTGCAACGCAAGGCTTAGCGACTGCGACGCTGACTTCTCGGCAGTCATACCGGGCAAGGTCATATGCGACGTTATGGGAGCCAAGACGCCTGTCGAGAACGTCACGATAGGAAAGAACGACTCCCAGATTCTCATGACGGTGGGCAACGTGACATACGTCACGCGGACGCTTGACGGAACATTTCCCAACCTGAAGCTGATATTCCCAGAGGGCGCAAGCACGCAGGCAGTCATTGACCCGAAGATGATGGCGCAGGCGTTGAGGCGCGTATCCGTGTTCAAGCAGAAGGAGCCGAGGATAAGGCTCGATGTGTACGAGGACGCTCAGGCGGTCCAGATGACATCGTTCGCGCCAGACCAAGGCGAGCTTTCCGAGGTTGTCGATTGCGAGGTTGAAGGCAGCTCGCTTGCCATAGGTGTCAACCCACGGTTCCTTGCCGACACGCTTGAGAGCCTAGCCGGGTTCGACTATGCGACCGCAGGCTTCAACGGAAGCACGCAGCCAATGGTCGTACGTGCATATGGTGACATCGACTTCTCTGCCCTCATCGTCGGAATGCGGATATAGGGGGAAGCATGGGAGACGAGTTAAACCAAAGCCTCTTTGTCAGCACGGATGGAAACAACTGGAATCATCTTGGCAGCGTAAGCGACATAAGCCTCTCTAAGGACACGTCCGAACAGGACTCGTTGCGTTACAACGCCGACAAGTGGTGCAGCCTGTTCGACTCTGAGACCTACACGATGTCGATGAGCCTTGAGTCCGTTGACATGGACGCCATCTCAAAGGCGTTCGATGACGCAAAGAAGGACATCCATACATTCTCTGTGATAGTCGAGCACAGCGTCACCAGCAAGACAAGGCATGACTACATCTGGCAGTACAAGAGGGAGCGCAAGGGCTGCAAGTGGAACAAGCGCGGACTCAAGTACCACAGCAGACATGATGAGAAGACGTTCATCCCGAAGGCGATGGTGCAAGAGCGTCCAGTATGGTCGGACAGGGCGGAAGCCGTATGTGAATACGAGATTGTTCCGCTTCCGATGACGAAGACGGAGCTGTTCAGGCACTTCTCCCCGCCAGCAGCGAACTTTGACTATGGCGAAGACCCAAAGCTCAAACGTCTGTTGAACCTGTACCGTCCGACAATCGGATGTGGCAACGTCTTTCTTAAGAAGCAGAAATGAACATGTTGGAAAAGATGGACCTGTTTGCCGAGTCCGAACCTACGATGTGCGTCTGGTGCCGTTGGTGCGGTGCCGTCGTACTTGGTGACGTATGGGGCTACGTCTGTCTCAGGAGCGCAGAGAGCATAGGAAAGCGCGTCAAGAACGCGATAAGGCCGTTCCCTGTGAACACCGAGGACAAGAGGACTCGCATCCAGTGCGTCAACGCTGACGAGCGGCACGAAGAATGCTTTGTGCCTACAAGGCTTACTGACAACAGAATCAAGCTAATGGAAACGCTAGGACTAATGCCGGAGGAAAAATGAAAGACCAAATCAAGCGAATCATCACACTGTACGACGCCGCAAAGCTGTACTACCCGGACAAGGACGTGGACGGGTTGCGTGACATGCTTGCCGACGCCATCTGCTACACCATCGTCAGCAGTGGCGAAACACCTATCGGAGACTACTACTATATGCACCAAGATGCCATCAAGCGCAAGCTTGAGAATCATGGCGAGTTCCTATGCAATGTAATGTGCAACATGGCAAGGAACCCGTTCGTCACACCAGAGGAAGTCGCGCAGATACGGAAGCAGGCATACGAGGAATTGGAGCGCATGAAGAAGGAAGATACTGATGTGTGACGAGAAGAACGCCCTCACGATGGGGACCACGGTAGATGCCGACATACACACGTTTGAGGGTGACGTTGACCTCATACGCATGAAGGCTGACCGCAACAAGTGGATTAAGACGGTCGATGGCCGCTTCGTCCGTTGCAGTGCGATAGTGTCGCTGTGGAACCCAACCAAGTTCGAGGTCGATAGGTACTTCGAGCAGATAGAGGGAAACGAGGATTTCAAGATGGGAGCAAATGATGATTAGCGCGACGATGACATGCGACTGCTGTGGCGGGCCGATTGACCTGAAGGCAATGCGGGTCGATGTGACCTCGCAGGTCGTGAACGACAACACGCTCGTCTACCGAACGGACGGCGGAATAGGCCGCAACAACTACTGCGTCAACTGCATGCAGTACTTCTATCGTGCGATAGCGGCAATCCCAGCGCTACGTGAGGCGGAGCTTGCGGAGCAAGGTGAGAAAGATGCATGACGAAGAGCTGAACAGAATATTCGATGCGATGCGACTTCTGGCTAGTGACTTCTATCGCCTTGGTGACACCATGCGTGTTGTCCTCGAAAGCACTCAGGCACTCTTGGAGAAGCTGGAAACCGAGCAGATGGCTCAGGCACTCTTGGAGAATCTGGAAACCGAGCAGATGATAAGGGAACAGGAGCGGGCGATTGGGAAACTGGAAGATAGTCGAGACAAGGCAGGTCGATGAGAAGCGGTCGATTGTCAGGTCAATCGGTGACATACACTCAAACAAACGCATATGCCTTGGCGATTACGTAAGCGACGGA
>Ga0247611_10008422_pt1 | contig 12710 bp, 8 predicted proteins | sample 177DNAGHGhighgp2_FD_192422 | JGI IMG/M metagenome (GOLD analysis project Ga0247611, IMG submission 192422) | Sheep rumen microbial communities from Palmerston North, Manawatu-Wanganui, New Zealand - 1770 DNA GHGhigh gp2 | ecosystem: Host-associated > Mammals > Digestive system > Stomach > Rumen ... | reverse complement strand
GCATCCGCGAGACCAAGTCGTTCAATGCTGAGGAATCCATGCCCGGCCTTATCTCGAATCATGAGAAGTACAACCAGTTGTTGAAGTTGTTCTACATCTCCGTCGGCACAGATGATCCGCGGTTGTCTTCAACCCGGAAAGCTGTCTCCGACATGCAACAGTCTGGACTCGCCATCACCTTCAACACGTTTCCCGGCGACCATGAATGGCAGGTATGGCGAAAGTCACTCCACGACTTTGCCCCGAAACTGTTCAGATAATGTTCTGTTTTTACGAATATCAGCTTTGTGGAAAACGATTAGTTTAGTACGGGATAAGCAACGTAATTCTCATATATTGCGTCGGTTTGCATTTTCGTGTATCTCGGAAAAACATACATATTCTGACATGTTTTGCATAGTTGAGGGTGCTTTGAGGTTGTATAACTTTGTACCCACAAATGAAACCATTGCTAACATACAAGTAGCTCATCATTCGTGCTGCAAATATCATCTGCTTAATGAGAGAATTATTATGTTCGCCAGAACATAGGAACATAGCAACATAGCAAGGTGTGATTCCTACTGCATGATCCATGTGGTGACATTCGACAATAGTCAGCATAAATACTATGCCAAGTTAAGCGATTTTCATGCTCAGTTCCGTATGGTAGGCAACATCTACAACCAAACATAGAAATAGTTGAAAAGCTATTTCTCCGAGCGTAGGGCAGCAGCATTAGTGTATAAGTTGGTGAAATACATGATGCAGTTAGTGCAGATAATGCATGAGGTCGTAGAACTAACAAACAATAAGAATGCAGAATTGACAAGGATAATTAAATATAAACACATTTTTTTAACTCGCAATTACTACATTTTTACTTAACGAACATTGACTTTGAAATTATTTTGTTTATATTTGTAGCCAAATATAGTTATGAAATGGAACGTAAACGAATTAACCGCCTAAAAGTGGTACTTGCAGAGAAGGGAATGACCGACAAACAATTGTCGGAAATTCTTGATAAAGACCCGGCAGTTATATCTAAGTGGGTAACAAATGCTGCCCAGCCTAATGTAAAGATGTTCATCCGACTGGCACAGATTCTTAGTGTCAGCGTGGATGATTTATTGTGGACAGAAAAATAAAAAGAACCTGTATGGAAAAGAAATCACAACGATTCAAAGCTATAGACTTCTTTTGTGGAGGAGGAGGCATGACTTGTGGATTACGTCAAGCAGGTATTGATGTGATAGCAGGTGTGGATATAGACAAAGAGGCAAGAGCAACTTATGAGCATAATAATAAAGGAACTGTTTTTATTGAAAAAGACATAAGAAGGGTACATAGTGACTATTTTGAACGTAATTTCGGCATACAAAAGAATGACGACAGACTAATTTTGGTAGGTTGCAGTCCATGTCAGTTTTATAGCATTATCAATACAGATAAGGAATCTTCTCTAAAGACAAAAGATCTATTAAGGAATTTTGCTCGATTTGTGGATTATTATAGACCAGGATATGTACTAGTGGAAAATGTCCCTGGCATTTTAACAAATAAGCAAAGTATATGGCCTATGTTTCATAAAAAGCTCAAAGATTTAGGCTATGACAAGATGGTATTTGATATTATAGATATGAGTTATTATGGCGTTCCTCAGTCAAGGCGGAGGTTCTCACTGATAGCCACAAGGCTTAAGGATATTGAAGTACATTTGCCGCAAAAAGATGAAAGGCAAGCGTTACTTTCTGATTTTATAGGTATGAACCATGGATTTGCTCAAATAAGTGCAGGAACAAAAGACATAACTGAATTCAACCATACCGTTGCAGGTCTTAGTGACAAATGCTTAAAACGATTAAAAAAGACAAAACATGATGGAGGAAGCAGATTGTGTTGGGCTGATGATCCAGATCTGCAATTAAGATGTTTTGTTGGTAAAGATGATAGTTTCAAAGATAGTTATGGACGTATGTGGTGGAATAAACCTGCTCCAACTATAACGACAAAGTTTTATAGTATCTCTAACGGACGATTCGGACATCCAGATGAAGACCGAGCCATTTCATTAAGAGAAGGAGCAACATTGCAGACATTCCCTAAGGATTATGTATTTAAATCTAATAGTATTGCAACTACAGCACGTCTAATCGGGAATGCCGTTCCGTGTGAATATGCAAGAAGATTAGGTTTGTTAATTCAACAAAAAGGTTGACTATGGCACAATTCAGAACAAAGGCAAGAGCACTTGATTTATTAGGAAGACAACAAATTGCAGGCATTCCGACAGCTATTAATGAACTGATAAAGAATGCCCATGATGCGTACGCTGATCATTTTGATATAGATTTTCTGCGGAAGGACAATATGCTGGTTCTTAGAGATGATGGTATTGGCATGTCAAAATCAGATTTTCTTGATCGCTGGCTGACACTTGGAACCGATAGTAAAGTGGTATGCAATAATAACGCATTACCCCCAACAGACCCTACTAAACCTCAAAGACCAATAATGGGCGAGAAAGGAATTGGAAGACTGGCTATTGCATCAATTGGAAGTCAAGTTCTTATATTGACTAAAGCAAAATATAAATCATCAAATAAATTCGTTGTGGCGTTTATTTGTTGGGATGTGTTTGAATTAACAGGATTGAATATCGACGATGTGGTAATTCCTGTAAGGGAATATGATAGTATTCCAACCAAAGATGATATAGATTCCATAAAAAGCGAATGTCTCGATTCGTTGGAACAACTTAATAAAGTCGGTAAGGTTGCCAATGACAAATTCTATACTATATCGCAGAAAGTTAAGGAATTCAATTCTGATCTTTGCGCGATTTATTCTTTAATAGGAGGTTCAACAGATATTCAAGAGGGTGGAACTCATTTTTTTGTTTCACCAGTAAGTGATTCATTAGTTCCTGATATCGAAGGCGAAGGTGATTCAAGTGAGGCAACCAAAATGGAAAAGATGCTGATGGGTTTTCATAATACTATGACCCCCAATCACCCCAAGCCCACGATAAACATATCATTCAGAGACTACAGACATGATGACGGCACTTTTATTAGTCTATTAGAGGACAGACAGTTTTTTACCCCAGAAGAATTTGAGATTGCCGACCATCACTTCTGTGGTCAGTTTGACGAATATGGACAGTTTAAAGGAACAATCAAGATATATGGCGAGAAGACCTATAATCATGTAATTAACTGGCGGGATAATCATTACCGAGAAACCGAATGCGGCCCTTTTACTATAAATCTCGCCTATTTACAAGGAGAATTGAAAAGCTCCAGGGTTGATGTGGAAAATTACGGCATTATACGTCGAAAGGGTGATAAGTATGGCGGTCTCTATATTTATCGTGACAATATTCGAATCCTACCTTACGGAGATTCTGATTATGATTTCCTAGACATTGAAAAGAATCGGTCTAAAAGGGCTTCAACATATTTCTTTTCATATCGTAGAATGTTTGGAGCAATTGAAATTGCAGATGGACAGCATAGCAAGTTGATAGAAAAAGCTGGTCGTGAAGGCTTTATAGAAAACAAAGCCTATCGACAGTTGCAATCTATCTTGAAAAACTTTTTCTGGCAGTTAGCTGCTGATTTCTTTAATGAAAAAGGAAATACACCTCAATCAGAATTCTACAATGCCCGCAAAGATGAGATCAACTCTTTTTATCGTGCATTAGAACGTAGAGATAAACAGGCCAAAGGAAGAAAAGAAAAATTCCAAAAAGAGTTAGATAGGTTCTTTGTACTTCTTTCCGAACACAAATTTGAACAAGAATGTGATGCAATAACAAGCGAACTCAGAAACGACTTGTCTGCATTGGTATATATGAAAGATACAGATGTAGCGAGTCAAAGACTTATAGATTCAGAAATGAAAGCAAGGCAGTCCATGACGGACTATCGGAAGAAGATTTCTGTCAATCCTCCAAAAGGTTTTGCCATGAGCAAGTCTATGAGGATTGACTATGAATCATATTTGGAAGAATTCAAAATATTGGAAGAAAGTGTGTTCAATCCACATTTTGAACAAATTGACAACTTGGTTGATGAATTTTCACAGCGTCTTCAATTAGAAGTCAATAAAAGAAAACGTTTAGAACAAGCTGTTGACATCATTTCCAAAGAAGCACTATCCACAAATAAGCAGAAGAAAGACGAGACAAACGATGTTGTAACAAGGGTTTCAAAAAAAATAAAGGACTTGACAAGCGAATTGATTTTAGATTTGGATAATCAAATTCGAGAAGTTAAAGACCAATTTAAACTCCTTTCGACCAAAGATGATTTTAATCTTGTGTCGGAGAGAATGACTATGGAAAAGCAGATTGACTCAATTAGCCAGCGCAATACAGATGTAATGGATCGAATCATCAGGCAATTTGAGAGTTTCTATGTCGAAAAGAATGATGATGGACAGATTATCACTAATGATCAGATTGCAGATGCCACATCGGAAGAATTAGAAGTGTTGCGCGAACGACTACAGACCGATGTGGAACTGAGTCAACTTGGCTTAGCCGTAGGTATTGTACATCATGAATTTAATGGTACCATTAACTCAATTAGGCATAGTATTAATGACTTACGTGCTTGGTCTGAGGTTAATGAGAATTTGGAAAAAGTTTATAAGAATATTAAGATTAACTTTGAACATTTAGATGGCTATTTGAATCTTTTTACTCCACTGAACAGAAGACTCAACCGTAAAAGGGAAGAGATATCATTGTTGGATATTAAAACATTCTTAATAGATTTGTTCAAAGCACGATTGGAAAGGCATCAAATAGCATTCAAACATACCAATGGATATGCTCGTCATAAACTATTTGGGTTTCGCTCGACATTCTATCCCGTGTTTGTGAACATTATCGATAATGCTATCTATTGGTTGAAGCAAAGTGACACTCCAGATAAAATTATACGACTTCATGCAGATGATACAGGAATATATTTATCAAACAACGGTTTATCTATAAAACCACAAGATAAAGAGCGAATTTTTGAGATGCATTTCTCGAGAAAAATTAATGGTCGCGGAATGGGGCTAAGTATAAGTAGAGAGGTTTTAGAGGCTGAGGGGTATTCGCTAATCCTTGATGAGCCCCGTGAGAATTCTACAGTAACATTCAAAATTTTCAAAAAATAATTATGGCACAGAAATTTGAAGAAATAACGAAGGGTGTAGTTAACCGTTTCCTCCAGAATATTCTCTTTATTGATGATAAAGCATACCAACCAGATAATAAAGAAAATGAATTTGATGCGGGTCAGATTTCAAATGCTTTCGCGAAGAAGGGGAAGTTTTGTACCATTTTTGCACCGTCATCAGAATGTGACTTGTGTCAATGTTCCTCACTTTTCTCAAAAGCGGATGCAATTGTGTTAGACTGGTACTTAGATTTAACATCCTCTAAAGAATCTGTAGATGATGAAAAAGATGCAGAAGTAGACGAACCAAGGGGATTTTATACGAAATACTTGATAGAAGAAATTGTTGCAGATGCCAAAAACGAAAAGCTAAAAATAATAGTGGTATATACTGGTGAAACAGATTTAAGAGGAATTACACAGGAAATATATAGTTGCATTGCCCAATATGGCAATTTTAAACAAGATGATTGTTGTGTGTATTCTTCTAATGTGATGATTGTTGTTCGTGCAAAATATAATGGTGAAGAACAATTTAAACATATGGAAGATTTGAAGGATAAGGTAATAAAATATGAGAATTTGCCTGATTTCATCACTAATGAATTTTCCATTCATGTAAATGGGCTATTGTCTATTTTTGCACTACTTTCAATTTCTATAATAAGAGAGAATACTTCTAGAATATTAAATGTTTATTCTCCAGAATTAGATATTGCTTATTTAGGACATAAGATGGTACTTCCTAATTCTGAAGATGCAAAAGAACTGTTAATCAAATTATTTGGTGAATCCATTACAGATTTGATCTCCTCTTCATGCATTGATACTCAGGATTGGCAATCTTTATGGATAAAAGATAGATATACGCACCCCAAAACAATAAAAGTGGCGGACAATAAAAACATACAAGTAGATCAAGAGTGTATAACAAAATTATTCTCAACCCATTTTAACGATTTTGAGAAATCTATTAAGACGATTTTTGGAAATTTGTCCAATAATGACGCTAAACTTATCCGTAAGAATGCTGCATTATTGTTGGATGAAAATGCTGATAAGGTGAGGATTGCCAATCTTTTATTTGCAAGATTGACTCACCACAAAAATGTTTTCTTGCCTCAAAGAGAGAATCCATATTTAACATTAGGGACCATCCTTTATTCCTCAATTACAGACATGTACTATTTGTGTATTCAGCAACGTTGTGATTCGTTAAGAATAGATGGAATAAGAAGATTCTTATTTTTGCCTCTTGTTGAGAGCGGTGGTGAAACCCATGTTGTGGTAACCAATGAGAAACAGCTACAGATAGCAAAATATTCTTATGAAATAAAAACCATCAAATTTGAGGCCGATAAGGATAAACGATATGTATGCTCGAAACGTATTAATAATATGGGAAAGGATACTTTTGTCTTTACCTCTATTCATAAAGAAGAATTTGAGTGGGTGTTAGAATTAAAAGATCTACATGCTCAACGCATACTAAATTCTTACAGTGCAAATCTTTCTAGAGTCGGTTTAGATGAATCTGAATGGCTCAGACAATTATGATTGGGGTAAATAATTTGAGTTAGTGGGTAACTATATTATACTTTGTGGGTAACTCGGAAAAGTTAGTGGGTAAGTTAAAACTATTAAGATTTCATAAATAAGAGCAATGAATATATTTTCATTCTTTTCTGGAGCAGGATTCTTGGATTTGGGCTTTGAGCTTGAAGGACACTACAATATTGTGTTTGTTAATGAGTTTCATAAGGCTTTCAATTATGTGTATCAATATGCACGTCAAAACATGGGGCTTCCAACACCTTTATACGGACACCATGTAGAAAACATTATTCATTATGTAGACGGAACTCATCCAGAAATGATTCGTGGCTTGATGAATTTGGTTAATGAGTCCAAAAAACATGCTCTTACTGGATTTATAGGCGGCCCTCCTTGTCCTGATTTCAGTGTAGCAGGGAAGAATAAAGGAAAAGAAGGAGATAATGGTAAATTGTCACAAACATATGCAGACTTAATTTGTCAAGTTCAGCCTGATTTTTTCCTTTTCGAAAATGTGAAAGGATTATACAGGACAGCAAGGCACAGAGAATTCTTTGAGTCATTAAAGCAGCAATTAAGAGAGAATGGGTATTTTTTGACAGAAAGACTAATTAATTCTCTTGAGTATGGTGCTCCGCAAGATAGAGATAGAATTATCCTTGTCGGATTTAGTAATAAAGCACTATGTTCATTGCATTTGCCTGCAGAAAATGGGATATTACAAGATTTCCCATGGGTGCAACATCAAATATACAATTTAGATGAAATAAAAAGCTTACCTTGGCCGAAGAAGGAACCCTACAGAGAAGGTATTCAAACGATAATCCCAGCTGGTGTTATTGAAGAATTGACAATCATGCACTGGTGGAGTCGTAATGACGTGGAACATCATCCCAACAGAAACATGTATTTCCAACCACGGGCAGGCCTCCGCAGGTTTGCCACAAAAGATGAAGGTGATGATGAAAAGAAATGTTATAAGAGGTTGCACAGGTGGAGATATTCTCCAACAGCAGCATACGGCAATAATGAAGTTCATATACATCCATTTCTGCCACGCAGAATCTCTGTTTCGGAAGCACTGGCGATTCAATCCCTACCTGCAAATTTCGTGCTTCCAACTGATATTACATTGACTGATGCTTTCAAAACAATAGGCAATGGGGTCCCTTTCGTAGCTGCTCATGGTATTGCTGAAACAATTTACGATTACATCCATCTACATAATCCTGAAATATGAATATTTCAATAGAACACATCCTAAATCTTATAGAAGAACTCCCTGTTAATAAAGACTTCAACTACGTTAGTGGTGGAGATAGCAAGGCCAAACTTATTTATGTCGATAAGGAGAGCCACAAGGTAGAGATTGCTCGTGTTAATGCTGATGGTTCGGAAAAGAACGCGAGTATGACCACGGACATCCTCAATTCATTGGTTGCTAATATTAAAGAAAATATTCCATTTAAATTCGACAATGTCTTAAATGGTAGCGGTAATGTCCGGTCCACAATGGAGGCTATATTTGCTCACACAAAGGAGTTTTATTCTTGCAAAATCAAACGTGTCAAACATTTGATATGGGTTCCAAGCATACCACATGAAATAGGAAAGATTGTTGATTATAATACAATAAAGCAAAGTGTTGAAGCACTATTAAATAACGAAAAATCAAAGATAGGTAAGAAGGACTTACCGTGTATTATAGCTCTCCGCACTAAACCCTTCCTTCTTCTTGCAGGAATCTCTGGCACAGGCAAAAGCCAGAAGGTACAGGAATTGGCGTTTATGACTTGTCCCGATGGAGAATTGCGGAATGAAGGCGGAACAACACCGGGGAACTATTGTTTGGTAGAGGTGAAACCAAACTGGCATGACTCAACGGAACTGTTGGGGTATTATAGTGCTCTGTCTGGTAAATATGAATTGACGGATTTCATCCGTTTTGCCTATAAAGCCTCTCAAAATAAAGATGTGCCATTCTTCCTATGTTTGGACGAGATGAACCTTGCACCCGTAGAGCAATATTTCGCTGAGTTTCTAAGTGTATTGGAAACAAGGAAGAAGGTTGGTGACGAGATATTGACCCAATATCTGTTGAGTAAAGACCGCTTCAGCAACTGCGAGTTACAGAAGAAAGTGTTGGTAAAAGACGATGGAGATATTATTGAGGGCGACAAGCAGTACAAGATGGAGTTCTTGTATTCTGAGAAGGACGCAGAAATCATTACTTATCTGAAAGAGAATGGTCTGATGCTGCCTGACAACCTTTTCGTGATTGGCACGGTTAATATGGATGACACTACGCATCAGTTCTCGCGAAAGGTGATAGACCGTGCCTTTACCATTGAGATGAATGGCGGCAAGATGTCGGAAATGTTCTCTCCTGAGAGCAAGATGCTGTTGGAGTATAGAGACGAACCGATACCGCTTGAAGCCTTCAAGGCAGAATTTGTGCGGGCATACGAAGTGTTGGACGATGCGCGGTTTGCCAAATACAAGGATGTAATTTCTACTCGCATCCCAGCATTGTTAGGTGATTCTGATGGTACTGCCGATGCAGACAGCATCAATGGCATATTGAATGAAACGCCATTCCGCGTTAGTTATCGTGTTCAGAATGAGTTGGTGCTGTATATCAGTACGTTGATAGAGCGTGCCAACTTCCCAGAGCCAGACCAGATAGAAGGGCTGATAGGCGAAGCTACACTGGCTATTCTGTTGGAAAAGGTGCTGCCACGTGTGCAGGGTGAGCAAAAGCAGTTGGAAACGCAGAAAGGCAAAAGCAATGTGCTGAAGGATTTAAAGACTTTCGTGGAGAGCCACTTTAAGCCCGAAGATGATGCTGATGCCAACTCGCTCTACAACCAAGTTCTTCGAAAGTTGAAGGAAATGGATGATAAACTGGCGAACTATTACACCAACTTCTTCTAACTCCGTATGGAACTATTGCAATACAAATATCTTGATGCCTACATCATCCAAGCCAGCAGCACGGATATAGGACTTTCATGGCGGAAGTTCAAGGTGAGAGCCAAGCAACTTCCACCAGAGCGGTATTGCAATTATGTGATGGCGAGTGGCGGAACGCTGAAAGTATATAATGCTGACAGCAAGGCTATGGATGAGGTGGCTGAGGCTGACTGGCATGAGGCCCGACCAGTTTTCTTTGAAGACCACAAGTATAACCTTACGCTGACATTCTTTGATGCCGTGGAGGAGCCGCGCATCATCCACCCCAACAAGGAGGTGGAGGCAATGTTTAACGTGGTGCAGACTGCATCGGGCGAGTATGTCATCAGTAGCAGTCTTGACTTTTTGAACCAGCCTGGGCACTTTGCCTTAGAGTTTGCTTATAAAAACACTGCCAACGAGTACATACAACACAAGATTGAGTTTGACGTGCTGTCGCCTAAACTCGACACAAAGCACGACCTTGACGTCATCATTCAGCAGATAAGGGCAGAATATGGTGACTTGGTGTTCCGCTATCTCACGCTGACCTTCCAACAGTTTGAGATGGGGCAGGAAGCCAACAACGAACTGATATGGCTGTCGGTGTTCAAGCAGATAGTGGACAGCTATGTGCAGGCCGTTCGCTTCATCATTCACCAGCCACACAACAAGATGCGCCAATATGAGGAATACCGTAGAGCCGAGCGCATCAAAGGCTGGACACCTATGTTGGCAGAAAGATTCAGCAATGACCGCCTGAATGACGAAGAGCAGGCATTGAGGAAATATTACAGGACTGAGCAGACGGAAGCAACCTTGGATACAAGGGAGAACCGCTTTGTGAAATATACGCTCCAACTTATCATAGAGCGTCTTTCGCTGCTTATGAATAGGCTTGGAGAAGGAACTTCGGACAGTGAGATTGCCAATCTGAAGGACAAGCAAAAGGAACTGGAAATGCTACGGCGCAACTCATTCTTCAATGGCATCGGGCACTTTGACGGCTTCCGTCAACAAAGCATGGTACTCCAGCAGCGCAGCGGCTACTCGCAGGTTTACCGCTATTGGATCATGCTGCAAAACGGCCTCGACCTGATTCAAGGCAATACAAGCGTAGGCGTGCAGCCCATTTGGCGACTCTATGAATTGTGGTGCTTCTTGAAGGTAAAACAACTTGTATGCAAAGTATTGGGAATAGATATTCACAACAAGGAGCATCTTGACAGATATGTCCATGAGGATACGCAGAATGCTTTTGACCTGTTTAATGGTGGATCATTGAGTGGACACATTACCTATACCAATCCACAAAATGGTGATTTGATAGAGGTCGGGTATCAGTACTCTTTTGGCAGAAAGGCTGATGAATATGATATGCGCTCTGCAACCACGGAACAGAAACCAGACATTGTGATGCACATTCACAAGAAAGACCGTGGTATTACGCTGACTTACCTCTACGATGCTAAATACAGTGTACGTGGTGACGATGATGCAAGTTCTGCCAGGGTGCAGGATGAGCCTAAACCAGAGACTATCAATGCGATGCATCACTACCGAGACGCCATCTATTACGGCAAACGTGGCGAACATCATTTCTCAAAGGAAATAATCGGTGGCTATATTCTTTTTCCTGGTCGTATGAACGAACAGGAACTATTAGAACAAATACGGAATCACGATGAGAAATTACCGTATTTCCTCAAATCCATTGAAGAAGTAAATATAGGAGCATATCCATTGCTTCCAAATGAGGAAAGTGGTATGCTTCTTGAAAGCCATCTCCATAAAGTGCTTCTAGACGAAAGTATCATTGAGCAACTTGAAGCAAGTGTACCACAGAGAGGCTTATATTATACAGACACCAAGCCCAGATCTATTGAATCAAAGAATGTATTTACAGCTATGGTAAGGACTACTGATACAGACTATCAGATTTTTATTGAGCACAAAGCAAAGAAATATGTTTTAGAAGTACAGCCGAAAGTTAATATCCTTGACAGTAAGTATCTGCTTCCTATGGTAGGCGGCAGAATTGATGGCTATTATACAATTACCCGCTTGATCATAGAGAATGGCAATTTCTGTCTTAGGCTTGGAGAGTATACATCTTTGGGGAACTATTGGATCAATATTTATCATAATATGAGACCTGGCGAACTGATCACCATGAGCAATGTTTTGAAACTATATACGTTATAAAAATAATGGAGGCGTACAAGATATGACAGAACAAGCATTACAACAATTCTTATCAAGTAAGAGGATGAGGGTTGCGAGTGGAAGGAGTTCTTTGCATAGCAATGCGGCATAGTCGAGCATAAGAACCTGAATAATTACTTTATTGGGCATGAGAAGGATGATGTTAATATGGATTGTCTGCCTGAAGTAAATGGAATTGATTTGTAAACGACCCGTTTCTGCATTGTAAACGATACATTTACGTGCTGCAAACGATATGTTTATGCGTTGTAAATGATACATTTACGTGACGTGAATGAGCAATTCTCCTTTCCGCACTTCGTTTTTTAGACATTAAAAAAAGTTCAACTGTCCGTTTGGTGCTTAGCAGAAATGATGCTAAAGTGAACGAACAGTTGAACAGTTTTTATGAGTAGGGTTGCGAATTGACAGAATCAAAAAGCAACATTGCTACTGTAATCTTTTGAATTGTCTGTTAACGCTTTGAAGCTTTACCTATCACAACCTTTCCGTTGACAATATAAGCTCCCTTCAGACCTTCCAAGTTCGTTGCCTGGCGGCGCAGCAGCTTACCGTCGATGCTATAGACATCAACAGGCTTGCCGTCGGTTGCCAGCTGTCGGATGTCAGTTGTCACCGTGATGGTAGCAGTTGCAGGCTTCGATTCCGTTCCGTTAGGATAGACGGCAGTCACGGCAAAGGTATGTTCGCCGTCACCGATGTTGTCTGCTGCTATGGTATAGGTGGTGCTTTCACCTTCTACGGTAGCCACGAGCTGCTGGTCGGAATAGATGTTATACTTGACAGGAAGGGCAGGAGCCTTCAAGAACGAGATGTCGT
>Ga0247611_10008421_pt1 | contig 12711 bp, 11 predicted proteins | sample 177DNAGHGhighgp2_FD_192422 | JGI IMG/M metagenome (GOLD analysis project Ga0247611, IMG submission 192422) | Sheep rumen microbial communities from Palmerston North, Manawatu-Wanganui, New Zealand - 1770 DNA GHGhigh gp2 | ecosystem: Host-associated > Mammals > Digestive system > Stomach > Rumen... | reverse complement strand
CGTTGTCTTAACTGAGCATTCTTGCTTTTTGAGAAGCAATCCTGAATCGATCCAGGTGCAAAGCGGATGCTTATGATATTACGTTTTCGCTTCTTGCCAAAGTCCAATTCGCACAATACTGGCTTGATATCCCCAAACTCTGCACAGACATCATTTACAAAATGATCGAAATCATCCTGGGTTATCCCCCATCCACGAAAGAACAAAGCCCCAATTGTAATATAGGGATTCCGCTTTGCATATTCCATCACCTTCTGACTTTTGACAGACCTTATCTTTTCCAACACCATCTCCTGCCAATGGGCCATATCATCCTCATTCAGATAAATCAATCCCCAGAAATCTGAATAAGAATCCCCGTCTTCTGTTTTTATCCAATTACCATTCATAATCATTATATTATTGTGCAAAGATACGGTTCAGGTAGGACAAAAGTTGTCCGAAGGGAAGAAAAAGTTTTGTTTTTTGGGTTGTATCAAGAAAAAGCGTTATCTTTGCAACCAGTTAACGTATTAAGTCTGAATGACGATGGAAATACAACCAGCTGTAAGACAACGCAGAAAGGAGATCAGGGATGAAGCGAAAAGCGCCCTACTTGGGAAGGTCTTGTTTCATCCATACTTCCCCCACGACATCTATATAAATGTATCAGGCATCAAAGAGTGGCTAAATCAGCCCCATAAGCATTATGCAGAGAAGAACGAGGCTCTGCTACAACTGCCAGAACTGCTTTTGAACTCTGAATATCTTGGAGCAAAATCTGACCCGAAGGAGCGCGACTATATCATAGCCAGCCATCTTTTCAGAACACAAATAGCAGACGATAGCAGTTGGATTATCGTTAACGAAACTATTTGGAACGAATGTTGGGTACATAGTATATCAGACAATATTCCCAATATAAAAGAAGAACAGGACCTCTGAACCCTTCCCTCCGGAACTGCAATCCGACGCGGTATTCTGAAGCCCTGTTGTTTTCTGCTGCAAAGATATGAAAAATATCAATACGCTCCAAATATTTGAGGTGTTTTTTTATGTTTTCTAAATCAACAACCATTAAACAACTCATAGCACTCCACTTATCTTAGTTCAACATTTTTCATTTCCATCTATACTCTGCTATCAAAAGCTTTGTCACCTAAAATTAGCCAATTCTTTACCATAGTTTCTACTTTTACATTCAACATACGACTGCAAAGATAAAGGTCTGGGCGGACAATTATTGTCCGACATAAAAGAAAAAAAGAACCTATTGCAAAGACAGAGGTAGCGAGGGGATAATCACACCTTAAATGCTATATTTGCATTTGCTTCGTCGAAAGTGATATCTAAGATCTCTATTTTATCCAGCATGCCGTCTATTTGATCAATCTTATTTAAGTGAATCAGCAGTTTGTTGTCCTCCAGTTCCTCTACAAAGTCCTTGATTGATTCTTTAAACCACATAAGAACGCCTTTGATAATCCACTCGATGCCGAAACCTGCCTGATAAGACAGTATAATGTCATTACCCACAATCTTATCAATAGATACATTAATCGTTGCATCTTTAATAACAACCTTCTTGGTAATGCTAATGGTATTTTCATTGGCAAACTCCACCTTAACTTGCTGGTCGTACTTCTTCATCAAGAATGCCTCCAGCTCATTGTAAGGTATTTGTAACTTCATATTCATTCCTATTAATTCCTGATGGTTCATAACCATAATATGTTTGCCTGTATCTGTCTTCTTGGTTTCTGACTTATTCAGCGTAGCTAAATCTTTAACCTTTGTAATGTAGTCAGCAATCATCTGTTTATAATCCGATTCACTCAGCGGATGCGTCTCAGTCCATGTCTTACCGCATTTTGGGCAATCGTATTCAACTTGGATATCCTTGTATATCCACTTCTCAAGTTCATCCCCCCACTTCTCCATATCAGTTCGCAAGAGGCGCAAAACGATTTCTTTCGAAGCTTTCCAAATCAGTTTTCCACCAACAGGAATAAACTCCACAGCAGCCCCAGGTCCGCCATGCAAAGCATCTCTGATAAACCCTCGCTTCTCGCTACCAACTACGACATTACCGCAGCTTTTGCATTCTTGGATGTATTTGTAATCCATTTTTCTTAGTAACTTGAACAATGGCAAACTTTCTCCATTCACATATCAGGATGTCAACCAAAATGTAATTATCGTCATCTTTAATCTACAATTCAATATAGACTCTCCAAAAACTCTGTGAATGTATTTGCAAGGAATTCTACTTCACCCGTTTCATGATGCCAATATACTATTTTGGATTCTTTTAAACAAATGAGATTACCAGATGGATCATTTGCTAGAGGGAACAGGGATTTATCATCATTATCCACAACCGTCTTTGCTTCATAAACATTTTCAATATCCTCCTTGTTAAATGAAAGCAATTTTTTCAACACATGTTCTTTTGCATTTGGAGAATCAAAGACATAAACAGAAGGTCTTCCATTGTTAGATGCAAGAAATATCTTTTTAATATCTTCTGGTAACTTAATACCATATTGATTCTCAACCTCTTCAAATACTTCCTCATTTATCGTTGAGGATCTTCTCCATGAAATATTCATAATACTATTGATTTAAATTATTAATGTCTACTTTCTGTTCCTCCCCCCCAGATACTACGACCTCCCGTATGACCTGTCTTCATGTGGGTGTCGTATTTCACTAGTTGCATTTTTCCCTTTTCTTCAGAATGATGCCAAGTGTATCCTTCAGGGGTTTGACCATTATTAATATCATCCAATTGTTCCTCTGTAAATTGTTTACGAAACTCAGGATCATTATCGCATTTTTCTTTCAACTGTCTGTTACATTCTGCAAATTGCTTATTATCAGACGCTTGCTCTAATTCTTCTGGTAATTGTACATCCATCTTGCTTTCGAATTGGGGGAATACACCTTCAACTTCTTCTCCTGTATCCGTTTTAACAACCTTTCTCTCATATGGAACACCCGTTTCTGGATGATTTTGACCTTCAAGCCCTTCGTTTCTAGTGCTAATTGTCCGCAGACTATCAAAATTATAGTTTTTCAGAGTTTCACTATCGAGGTCATCGTTAATATTATCAACAAAGGTTTGTATTCTATCCATCGTATGTTCGTCAAGATGTATGGACTCATCAATAGAAGATTCACACATACCATCCCCAATAATCTCAGATGACTCTGGTATAGAAAGGGAAGATGCTTCCCATACATCTTTCGCTTTTTCATTTACCAGTGCCTCCTCACCTATTCCATCACCAATAATTTCAGAAGACTCTGTTACATCTCCTGCTATTTCCGCAGTTTCTGCAGCAACTTCACTCATTTCTGTTGCAGCAACAGCTATATCATCTATAACGAATGGCATATCCTTTATTTATAATACGTTCTAAACCAGTTATTGTAAAAATCTACGTTCGTAGAGGATTCAGAAGCCAGAAGCCTTAACGAGCATCTGGTACAGAAGCGATAAAAATCATCACTACCATTTGGCAATAGTGTTTTTATCAAATCTTTAATGGAATCATTTGCTTCTGTAATATTACCCTTTTTCATTATTATTTTCTTTATCTGAGGAGACAACCCCAGACATGCACCTACAGTTTCCATTACTTTCGCATGATTTCTCTTATTTAAATCAACTCCATTTTTATTGTAATCGTCTATCAATTTCAAAAGTGAGAATTTAGTAGCAGATAAAAGATTGCAATCAAGAATAGAGTTCCTGAGATCATCTATTCGTTTTGCCGTATCATTACTTCCTCCACAATACATATACAAGAAGGAAAGCACTTCATATAGCATTTTTGATTCATCTATAATACTATAATCATCTTTGTGACCTTTGTATCTTTCTTCTTTGTTATACTTAAACTCATTTACCTTACATTGAACAGGCTCCTCCCAATCATTCTGATATACAATGGCCTCACCCATTTTTAGGCGTCCTATTTCGTCTATCTGTTCATCTTTCAATCCTATGGACTTTCCTGCACATTCACGGTCATCCGCCTCTGGAAGAGACAGAATGACTTTGGTATTGGTATTACGAATAGCAGCCAAGTCTACTTGAGAAGGTGACTGGTCAACAATAATAAAGCCTTCACCATAAGTACGCATCTCGGCAATACTATTGCAGATCATTTCCACAGACTTTCCTGCGAGATTACTGCTTTCTTGGCTTTGCGCCGTACTTGTACGTTTAAGCAGATTATGAGCTTCTTCAAGAACGGTTATATGATTCAGACTCGAATTCATTTTCCCTTGGGTCTGGTAAAATTCATTCATCTTCATAATCAGAAGGCCCATAATGAGTGCTTTTGTCTCAGTATTACCAACACGACTCAAATCAACAATAACATTTTTTTGGAACAAATCTGAGTCAGAAATATTACCTTTCGAATTATTAAGCATCATGCCTGTCAATCCCTCTGACATTGATATAAGACGCGTTTCTAAAGAGCCTTTATAATCACCCTTTGTTTCCGCTGAGTATTCCGAGTTGTTGATGAAGTCACGCAATGCGACAACGACATCATTAACCGTAGGAAATAGTTTGCGTGTGCAATTAATTACTTGTTTAGAAGAATATAAATCCCAACCACATTGTTTATATGCATCAGTGATTGCTTTTTTCAGCACTACAGGCATGGCTGCATACATAGGCCAGCAAGCATTGAAAATCTCAACCAACCGATCAATATGCTCATATACATGAACTCCCTCAGGGAACTCAAACGGATTGATTCGAAGTAATTGATTCATGTTAGGATTACTGCCATAGACAAAAACACCTGGTTTGTTTCCAAACACATGTTTATATTCACCCTTTGCAGGTTCTATAACAAGAAACTTTTTTCCTTTTTCTATTATTCCATTAAGAAGAAGATACAATGTGTTAGATTTACCACTACCTGTTGTTCCCGTTACAAATGTGTGCTTTGTCAGTTCATCTATGTCGAGATTGACAGGCGATTTTGACACCTGCCCAAGGTGAACAATCTCGCCTAAATGTATTTCATTGCTATTGTTTTTAGTTGAAAATACATTCCTTGCAAATGAGGCACACTCCTGAACGATAATACCAGGAACGCTACTCTGAGGAAGCGATAAATGAATAGCCAGTTCTTTGCTGTTTACAACAGACCCTGCAGATACATCGAGTGAATTGAAATCAAAACGAGGGTGAAGGCTGTTTTCAAGATATTCGATAATCTTTTTAATACTATCTTTTTTCTCTTCTACACTATCTTGCTTTTCTTCTTTCCATGTGTTTATAGCACATGTTTCCAATCCGCTTTCTTCACCAATAATAGAACCTCTATATATATTGGACAATTGCTGAGCAGTTGTTGGGTCATTGGCTACAAAGTAAGTAGCTACTGACCATAGCCCAAATGGCCTTCCATTTTGCAGTCTTTCCAGCTGTTTGTCCATAATATCAAGATAGAACTTGACGGTACGATTCTTGTATGTTATCTGCTTCGACGAGCCTGTGGTGGTTGATTCGTTAGTACCCTTTTGGTCTGCAGTTCCTTTGGTAGTATTTCTATTTGATCCTTTTTGATAAGCTTCTGAATCTGAAAAGTTCTTACCAATAGTTTGAGATTGCGTTGAACTGCTGCTGTGATTTGTGCTACCGCCCGTTTTTCCTCCCACTAAACTATTCCATTTTGTTTTTATTATATTTTCGCTATTATTATCACTTTCGCATTCGGTTTTTGTGTCGCTTTCAGTATAATTCTCAGAATAACCATCTGTATGAGTAACTGTTTTGGATATAGATTCTCCAATGGACTCCGAGAAATTTTCAGTAAAAGACTCCGATACACCTTTGGTCTCACTTTCATTAAAAGTCATTTGTAGTGTCTCTGCAGGTGAGAGACTGGAATATAGGTTGCTGAATGCACTTATCATTCCATTCACTTCAGCATCACCAACACTATCAGCCACGAAATAAGCCCGGAACTGAGGAATTGAGGATGTGGCATTTATAAGTCTTTCTATTCCTTGGACAAAGTCTTCTTTCTTGTCATCACGTAAAGAAGCTATTGCGGAAACTGACGTTACTGAAGGATTTGTGAAATTTAATTTGCCTATACCTTTTTGCTCGAATCTAATACCAGGGAAATAACCTACTAACCCTGCTTCTAGTATTTTCCCAGACACACTCCTATTTCCTGAAAAATCTCTTGCACCTAAGTATAACTCTATATCACCATCATTTTGCTTGTTCAACACAAGAATTATATTTTTGGCAGTTTTGTGCAGTGACATATATAACATGGATAACTTGTCTGCGAAAAAGACATCTTTTTCCATAACTATCTTATCTACACGGAACCAGCGTACCTTACTATAATAAGAGGTACTTACCAGTGGCTTCACCTTGCATAAACTTAATGAATGCAAGTAATCCCTGGTAACCATGCTGTCAAAGATTTGATGGCTTTCTACTGGCAGAACTTGTTCCACTTTGCTCTGCTGACTATCCTTATATTGAATATTATCCATATTTATTGTATTCCAAACTTCAAAATTACATCATTCGAGAAAGACTCTGCATTCCCTAACCACGTTTTGAGGTCTTTGATAAGTCCGTTAACAAGGCGAGCTTTTTCTTGTTCAATCTGCATCTCGTATTTTTTTAGTCTAAAGGCATACCTTTTTTCTCGAGATTCTTTGCTTTTCTTATAAGTATAGGCAGAAACACCTAAAGAAAGTAACTCAGCAGCAACAGCTATCCATATTTTACTGAATATGATTAGACCTGCAGCAACGAGTGTGCCAACTCCTGCGATGGCAATCGGTTTCTTTGTTATGTCCTCATCCTCAATTTCTGGATACTTAAGTGTCGGAGTAATCACCATTTCGCCAATGGTTATTTTATTCTCCGACGCCCATCTCTTCATCTGAGCACGATACCCATCATGAAAATCAATAAATTTGTTGTATATCTTACTGTCCTCAATTTTTAGAACACCATTAGTGTAGATGTCATCAACGGCAAGGAAATAATTCTCCAATACAGATTGAGCGATATTTTTCGTAGATTCGGCAAATGCTTTTAAATTACTCTCCGAAATATCATCTAAATACTCTTGAGCTTTTTGACGGACTTCTGTTTCTAAGCGAACGACGTCCATCATTATCTTCTTGTTAAATTTCGTATCCATAATCTTGAGCAAGTTTTTTTAGTTCTTCTGATGCAGCAAGAGATTTAGCAATTAAATCAACTTTCTCTGCTATAAATTTTTCTTTTCCAGACAATTGGGATTCGAGGTTTTCTAAATGACATAGTTCGTCTTTGTTCTTTTCGTCTATTTCATCAAAAATCAGATTCCGCATATTATCTGCTTTTTTCTTCACTTGTGGAAGAAAAACATCCTTTTGCGCTTTAGCTTTACGTATTGCTAATGCTTTGAAATTTCGAATCTTTTCTTCTTCAATTTTAGTGGTGTCATACTTTGCCGGAATTCGTTCGTCGGGGTCAGACCAATGGGTTTTGGTCTTTTCTGGTTCTATAATATATTTATCCTTATCAAATTTACTTGCCTCGATTTCCATATTACTAAAATCTAATGACTCTAATACAAGATCCTTAGAGTCATATTCCTTAAAAAAATCAGAGAATTCTGTTTTTATTTTTTTAAAAACTTCCTTTTCTTTTTTTTGAATAGACTCAAAGAGATTAGTTATTGCATTTCTTACACCTTCTATGGACTGTAGTCCATTAAAGGCTTCTATTTCTTTGTGAATAAAATCAAATTCGGCATTAATTTTATCAATTTTGATTAAATTATCTGCTTTTTGAGCAAGCTTATTATAATCCTTTCTTTTTTGTTCAACTTTTAAAATCTCATTATTAATAGAAGAAAGGTTACCCTCAACAAGATCTTTATCTTTTTCTAGTTGTTTACCGAAACCAAGATAATCTGTAGCTATAAGATTAAGCAGATTCTTTAATGTCTTTTGTTTTTCGTTCTTCGCAAAAGTATTAATCTCATTTTTAAGTTCTTCAAAATGTGACCATTCTTGAAGTGTTCTACGCATTGTGTCATGATTGAAAGAATCGTGTGTGTCTGAAATATGGAATTCAGCATTGGACAAGACAGTCCGAATGGTTCGCCATTCATCATCAGCCCAGTTGCTTGGCTGAGCAAAATGTCTGTATTCATCTAAACTCACTTTACGATCTTCAAAATCCGTCAAGAAAGTATATAGCAAGCTATCAGCGTAGGTTAAAACTTTTATTTTATTGCCATAATTCAGTGTGATAAAATCAATCTTACTGTCTTTGTGGTATACAAATTCAGGCGAACCACTATGAGTCAGTACGTAAAATAATCGACCCTTGTCAGATTCTGTAAAGTTATCAAGCTGCTCATTTACAAACTTTTTTGTGTCGGTTTGATCAAGAGTTTGACTTCCATCCTGTAAGAAAATGATAGCGTCAACCTCGCGAGAACCATCTGCTTTCTGAGTAGCCAGTAGTTGTTTTGTGCGTGTTTCGATTCCACCAATGGCACCAATGCCTGGAGTATCAATAACACGCCATCCTTTCAACTCTTCGTTGAATGGATATTTCATACGGACTTCAATTGCAATGTCTTCTTTCTTGCGATGTTCCACATAATCTTTTAGCAGAGTCTTATCTATAGGTGGACAAAGGGTTTCCTCTTCTAACTGATTACGGACTTCCCATATTTTATTAAAATCATAACCTCCCATTATCATATCGTCAATATTATTGACTGGGAGATGATGATACTTCTCAGGAATTGCAACGTGAGGCTTTATTTTTCCACTTATATTATCTTTTATAACTACTTTATGTCCATCACCAAAAACAATTGTCGCTTCTGGTTTTTCTCCATATTCGATGTAAGTAACGCCACATGTTGTTTGGTCATGTCCAGTAGGAAGGAGATCTTTACATCCAAGAAGAGCATTTATAAATGTTGATTTACCGGAACTGACTTTTCCCACTACAGCTAAGGTAAAATAACCTTTGATGAATGGAATAGCCATACGTTCAATAGTTCGGCTATGCCATCCATTATCAGGAATACCACAATCTTTTCTAACTTCTCGATACCTTGTTATGATGGTATTTACAAGTTCGCTGATTCTTGCAAATTCATTAGTCTTTTTTTTCATACTTTTTATTCTAATGTAAAAAATAGATATAATCTCACATCCTTTACGTATGCAATTGTCTTAACTACTTTGAGATCTATTTATAGTTTGTTTTGGCAAAGATAGTGTTTTTTATTGAAACGGCAAAGTTTTTACCCACTTTTTTCAAATCACGGACTGAATTTTAGTATTATTCACTCATATAATCAAAAAACAAACCCCTATAGCAAACAAATGTCTGTATCGCCATAATGATGGAATTTCCAAGTAGAACTCTTCCTCCGTGAGAGGGATTGACATCCAAGTACAACATTCCCAGATCAAAGCAGAATAAGATAAGATTCTGGGGACGCCAACCAATACCATGACAACAACTATCGACATATGAAGGAAGGGAATACCTTTTGTAACAATATCTAATTTCATTAACTGCCTTTATAATTATTCAACAATCTGTGCTTCTTAACTTCCTGTATTGCCACGAATTCTTCCAGCGGTCAATCTCCCAGGCGCGTTCGCATGATTGGGGATGAGAGTTGAAGGCGATGCGACAATTCTGCTGAATGACATCCCACCATGATTCGTGCTTCATCTGATGGTACTCGCGAGCCTGCTCTACTAATTGGTAAGGACTTCCTTCAATCTCTGACAAACCACAAGTCAGTTTAAGAAGAGTTCTCTGATATACTTCAGCACCAACAACAGCTGCTTCGCAACGATCTGCAGAGAGTTCACTCTTCCGGCTCCAGTATTGCATAGCCATCAGGATGGGGCCTAAGGCAGAATAGGATATGATTTGCAACAGTGTGCCCAGTTCCTCAATCGTGCGCAGTAACGTATTATATAAGGTGTGCTGACAGAGAATATGACCGCACTCATGAGCCATAACTGATCGAAGTTCGTCAATCGACAACCTTTCTATCAATGAACTACTGATTGCAACAAACGTATTTGTTTCGCCATAGGTATAGGCGTTCATCACTGGATCATTGTAAATGTAGAGTTCTGGCATTTTTATACCCACTTGCTTAACAACCCCTTTGAAGAGCTGATATATCTCTTTGTAATTGCGATCGTTTACCTTCAGATAGCAGCCAAGATTGTCACCACGAAACTGCTTTTCATAACCATTCTCCATCATGCAACGGATCAGGTCATCAAATCCCTTCAGCTTCTTCAGCATCTGGAGTGCTTTGGCATCCTCAGGATGCATAATGTCTTTTGCTTGCATACTCATCTAAATCTTTTGGGTTAATACTGCTGTCTGACGGAAACGCATCGATGCCACCATAATGACAGCGGGAATCATCACGCGATAGGCGGGAGAAGCAATGTCGCTGATAGTCCATCCTGCCAATGCAGCCCAGCCTATTGGTCCTGCAGCCATGCCAAGATATCGCCCAACGGTGCTCATGCCCATTACTGTAATCCATCTGCCCAAAAGCATATTGGCTATTCGGAGCGATACGTAGTAAACCATCTCTGTCATCAGGATGGTGTTCTTTCGGATTGCAAACATCAAGGCTGATACGAGCATCTGACGATTAAGACGCTTGTGGGGGATACCTGCTTTATCGGCAAATGATCTCAGTTCCTCATTGGAAAGACGGCTAGTGGTTTGCTCGCAGATGTTAATCAATAACTCTCGTTCCATTTCCTGAGTGCTATCATCACTTCCCACATTAATATTCATCCGCTTACAGACGCGTCGCACAATGGTTTCATAAGTGTCAGCTTCGCCTTTACGCCAGATTGTTCTAACCGTATTACTACCATACTTTCGAAGTTCCTCTGCAAGTTCATTCGTCATCAGATTCATCCGATCAGGATAGTAATTGATGTAGGCATCAGAGTTAGTTAGTTGTTCGCTCAGTCTGATCTCACCTTTATTATTATAGGTAAGAATGTCGCAAAGAGTGCGAAGGTCTTCATTCTTGCATGTCGATAGAAATGCCAAATCTTTGTCTTGTTTCATAATTTTACCTCCATTTTATGTTTCTGGGGGCAAAATTAAAGGGACAGTCGGACATTTTTCGTCCGCCTATGCAAAAAAAAAGAATGTCGGATAGTATTTTTAGGCAGTAACTATTAATGTAGACTAAGTGACTACCATGGCATGGATATTGTGCCATTCGAAATGGCACAATGAACGAACCACCAAATCGTTCTAAAGTGGAATTCTGCGAGTTTTTAAACGAAGGTAGAAAGAAAAAAAGCCATGATCATCATAGAGTCAAAACACACGCTAACCTTATACCTTTCATTAAGGAAAATAAAAATGGATCATTTGCGGCGGGTCGAATCAAGGTAGTTCAATCTCTACTACAATATCAATAACTGGTAATCGGGGACAAAGGGACAAGGGGGCAAAATGTATAAAAAATAGTCACGTGGAATAGTTTGTGCTGCTAGGGGTGAAAGGGTAGGATCATTTGCGGCGGGGGATTTCGTTTGGATCATTTGCGGCGGGGCCTCTCGCTAGGGTCAGGGCCTGACGAGTATTGTTTTAGTAGGGCGATGATGTTCCCGATGAGTGCCGGTGTAGCGTATGGCTTCGCGGGGTACATACACAACAATTATCGATAAAACAGCTAAAATTTTGCAGAAATCTTCAAAAAAAAGTCCGCAAACCTTTACATATATCACCACATGAAAACCCTCGCGGCTTTTATTTCACACTTTTCTTTTTCATGACGCCCAGTTCCACCTTATACATGCCGACGACATCAGCGGTCTCAATGTTTGACGGGCTAACTTCCTTCACCTTGACAGGAGCCTCGACACTCACCCATTTGAAGACGGACACGGGCTTTTTGCGGTTTGACATGCCACCGTAGATTTTGTCTTTGGTAAGCGGAATACCTGCACCTTGAACATCGTTGACAAGATTGTTGTAGAACGCGTCTGCCTCTTTTTTCGTATTGAAGAAGAAATCATACCAGGTCCTATTGTCATACCAGTCGTAGAAACAAATACCGATAGTAATACCGCGATAGGTGAAATCGAAGGATTCGCCGGCATGCAGACCTGGATACCCGTTGATGGTTTCGCATGTATTAAAAGTATCCATTACTTCCTGCCGGGCTATTTCTTTGGTAGGCATGTAGGCGTTGATGCACGTAAAGGGGAAATAGAGGAGGTCTTGGATGGTACGCTCCTTTACGTCGATGTGCGTAGGAATAGGCGTATTCTGAGCATGTGACATTGCCAGCAGGAGTGGCATAAACAGGAATAATGGGATTAATTTGAGGGACTTCATATCTGGTGACAGTTTAAAATGTAATCTAGGGGTATTTGGGTCATTTTCGGCGGTGCCTCGCGCTAGGGCCAGGACCTGACGAGAAAGTCGCGAGCGACTTTACGTCAGTGCCAGGCCCCAGCGAGAGGCGACTTTGCGGCGAGGGGCAGACCCCAGCGAGAGGCGGCGGCGCAGCGCGAGGCGCCTATTTGCGGGGGAGGAGGAGGTTCAAGAGGACACCGATGACTGCGGAGAGGCCGATGCCGCTGATGGAGAAGGTGCCGAAGGTGAGGACGGCACCGCCGATGCCCATCGTGAGGGTG
>Ga0247611_10008420_pt1 | contig 12713 bp, 10 predicted proteins | sample 177DNAGHGhighgp2_FD_192422 | JGI IMG/M metagenome (GOLD analysis project Ga0247611, IMG submission 192422) | Sheep rumen microbial communities from Palmerston North, Manawatu-Wanganui, New Zealand - 1770 DNA GHGhigh gp2 | ecosystem: Host-associated > Mammals > Digestive system > Stomach > Rumen... | reverse complement strand
TCGCCTTCACGGGCGGCGTCGGCGAGAACCAGTATCAGACCCGCAAGCGCGTCTGCCGTCAGCTGGAATATCTGGGCGTCAAGATTGACGAGGAACTGAACGACACCCTGTGGCGCGGCAAGGAAGGTGAGATCAGCCTGCCCGACAGCAAGGTGAAGGTTGTAGTCGTCCTCACCGACGAGGAATACATGATCGCCCGCGACACCGAGGCCATCGTCGAAGGCCGCGAGCCGTAAAGCATTAAACTACGAATTGCGCGAATTAAACCAATTGTTTATTGAATATGGAGACGCAAAATTTTGCGTCTCTACTTTTTTTTGTACCTTTGCACGTTCAAACTTAGAGATAAGACTATGTTAAAGGATAAGATAGAGGCGCTGAAGGCGCAAATTGCTGATCTCAAGGCCGAGAATGAGGAGGCTCTTGAGGCATTACGCATCAAGTATCTGAGCAAGAAAGGCGAAATTACGGCATTGTTCAACGAGTTCCGTGAGGTAGCTCCCGAAGAGAAGCGTGAATTAGGTCAGAAGCTCAACGAATTGAAGAACCTTGCTACCGAGAAGATCAATGCCCTGCGCGAAGCCACCAAGCAGATGGCTAAAGAGCAGAACAAGATTGATATCACCCGCCCTGCTTTCCCGGCAGAACTGGGTACCCGCCATCCCATCTCGGTAGTGCGTAAGCAGATCATCGACATCTTCTCCCGTCTGGGCTTCACCATCGCCGATGGTCCCGAGGTCGAGGACGACTGGCACGTATTCAGTGCGCTGAACTTCGCTGCCGACCATCCTGCACGCGACATGCAGGACACCTTCTTCATCGAGAAGAATGATCAGGACGTGACCCGCAACATCGTGCTCAGGAGCCATACCAGCTCGGTACAGGTTCGCACGATGGAGCGCCAGCAGCCGCCCATCCGCATCATCTGCCCCGGCCGCGTCTATCGCAACGAGGCAATCACCGCCCGCGCCCACTGTTTCTTCCACCAGATCGAGGGCTTGTATATTGACAAGAACGTATCGTTTGCCGATCTGAAGCAAGTGCTGCTGCACTTTGCACAGGAATTGTTCGGCACCGACACCAAGATCCGTCTGCGTCCCAGTTACTTCCCCTTTACCGAGCCCAGTGCCGAGATGGACGTCTCGTGTATGCTGTGCGGCGGCGAGGGCTGCGGTTTCTGCAAGCACACGGGTTGGGTCGAGATCCTGGGTTGCGGCATGGTGGATCCTGCCGTGCTTGAGGCCAGCGGTATCGACAGCAAGGTCTATAGCGGCTATGCCTTCGGCCTGGGCGTGGAGCGCATCACCAACCTGAAGTATATGGTAAAAGACCTGCGCATGTTCAGCGAGAACGATGTCCGCTTCCTGGAAGAGTTCAAGAGCGCGCATTGATTTTCTAACGCAAATCTTATAGGCGTTAGGTTTTAGGTTTTAGGCGTTAGGGTGCATCCGCACCTTCTTGTCACACGCTGTAAACCTGACACCTAACGCCTAAAACATAAAGCCTATCATGACGATAAAGGAAAGATACCAGGGAATTATTGAATACTTCCAACAGAATCAGCCAAACCCAGAGACCGAGTTGCAGCACCGCGATCCGTTTGAGTTGCTGGTAGCAGTGATGCTCAGTGCCCAATGTACCGACAAACGCATCAATATGGTGACGCCTGCCCTGTTTGAGGCCTACCCTACTCCTCAGGCTATGGCCGCTGCCAGTGTTGAGGACATTCTGGAATATGTCAAGAGTGTTTCCTACCCTAACAGCAAGGCGGCCCATCTTCAAGCAATGGCAAGAATGCTGGTGGACGAGTTTGACGGTCAAGTACCGGATAACATGAAAGACTTGACATCCTTGCCAGGCGTGGGACGAAAGACTGCCAACGTGGTGATGGGCGCAGCCTTTGGTAAAGCTACTATTCCTGTTGATACACATGTCTTCAGGGTGTCACACCGCCTGGGGCTGTCACAAGGCAAGTCACCTAATGATGTCGAACGTGACCTCATGCGTCACATTCCCGAAGCGTTACGTTTCAAGGCACATCACTGGATCTTGCTTCACGGTCGTTACATCTGCAAGGCTATGCGTCCTGATTGCTTGAATTGCGACATCCAACGTTATTGCAAGCAATACAATAATCAGCAATAAATGTCCTAAACAGGCAACAAAGTGTTCCGGATTACACATAATCAATGATTTCTACACATGGCCGATTAAACCAATAGGTATTCTATGCGTCCAAGAGAAGGTTTTACCAAAAACCTATCGATTCAACAAGAAAACAACAAAACGTATTATTAAACAAAAAGTGTAATTATGAAGAAAGTTTTTGCTTTGATTGCAGCTGCAATCGTGTGCATGAGCGCCAGTGCTCAAGTTCAGTTTGGTGCAAAGGTCGGTTTTGACATGACCCATTTCTGGGGTGAAGATGCACCTCGTGGCTGGCAGCCCAACTATCAAGTGGGCTTGATGATGGAATACAAGTTCAATCCCCAGTTTGCCATCGCCCCCGAGGTTGTTTTTGCTGCTCAGGGTGGCAAGGAAACCGACAAAGTGGATGTTGAAGAATTCCCCGGCATTGTCGAGGCCAAAGGCACCTTCCACACCAACTACATCAACGTGCCCTTGATGCTCAAGTTCTATGCAACTCCTGCATTCAGCATCGACTTTGGCCCCCAGGTCGGTTTCAACGTGTATAGCAAGATGACCGCTTCGGGCAAGGCCGGAAGCATTGAAGCTAAAGAGACCGTTGATCTCAAGGACTATACCAATACCGTTGACTTCGGTCTGGGATTGGGTGCTACCTATAATTTGACCGATCATGCTTTTGTACAAGCCCGTTATAATCTTGGCTTGACCAAGGTGTTTGACGTCAAGAAGATAGGCTTAGGAGAAAGCAATGAGAAGAACGGCAACTTGCAGATTGCCTTCGGCATGAAGTTCTGATAGCTTATTCCCATATAGCATTATTTAAGAAACGTGGCTGTCTTCTTGATGATGGCAGCCACGTTTTTATAATTCCGGGTTGAGAGATCAATAAGCGATCTTGTCCTCTTTGGCCGTCCACTTGTTGAAGGCTTCAATAGCATCTGTCCCCTCCATGTGGATACAAGGGATGGAACGCTCGAGGTGAGGCCTCTCGATTTCCTTGTAGATGAAATCGTAGCCAAAGTTGATACGGTCGGCATCGGCCGCCGTATTGCCGTAATAAATACGGGTCACACCTGCCCAGTAGAGCGCACTGAGGCACATGGGACAAGGTTCACAACTGGTATAGACGACACAGCCGTCAAGCTTGAAATTACGTGTTAGGCTACAAGCTTTTCTGATGGCATTTACTTCGGCATGAGCTGTGGGATCATTATCTAATGTGACCGAATTCCCGGCAGCAGCTATCACTTCACCATCTTTAACAATCACAGCACCGAATGGTCCCCCACCACGATCAACATTCTCGCTGGCGAGATCACAAGCCATCTTCATGAAATACTTATCTTTTTCGGTAATCCTCAATTGGTTATGATTAATCATCGCTTCTTTTCTAAAATTTTATATAAAAATATTAAAAAACATCAAAATATTTGTACAATTCAAAAAAACGGTTGTACATTTGTACGTGTGTTTTTCATGGTATTAGATTTAAGGTTTGTGGAGGCTGTCGTGAGACATCTTCCACTTTCTTATTTTTTGCGCTTGAGAGGTGCGACTTTGCAACGATAACTGCAAGATACTTTCCCCTTCACCATATTATTAAGCTTGGCCTTGATCAACTGTTTGCGGATAGGTGAAATGCGATCAACAAACAAGGTCTTATCCAAGTGATCGCACTCATGCTGCACGACGCGAGCAAGGTAACCCTCTATATCTTGGTCGTGTTCCTGGAACTGCTCATCTTGCCAATGCAAGTGAATCTTTTCATGGCGATGCACATTCTCGTGAATGCCAGGCACACTGAGGCATCCTTCCTCCCGTGAAATCAGGGGTGAGGTCTCATCGACAGTAATCTCGGGATTGATGAGTACCATGTTAACACCCTTCAACTCAGGAAAATCCTCAGCCAGCACATCCACATCGATATAGACGATGCGAGCGTTGACGCCCACTTGGGGTGCGGCGATACCGATGCCCTGGGTATGATACATGGTTTCCTTCATGTTCTCAATGAGCTCATGCAGATTAGGATAATCTGGCGTCACTGTGGCATTCTCGGCCCTCAGCACAGGATGACCATAAATATAAATCGGTAATATCATAATTCAGTATTATAAGGTTGATTGTATTTACTCTGTAGATAATCGTTAAGGATGATGGTAGCAGCGATGGAATCAACACGTGCCTTGTCTCGTCGATCGCTTTTCTTCATGCCACCATCGATCATCGCGCGATGGGCAATGGTGCTCGTGAAACGCTCGTCATACATTACGATAGGCATATCAGGCAGTTCCTTGCGCAAAAGCTTGACAAACGGAGTAATGTATTTCATGCTCTCGCTGGGCTCACCATTGAGTTGGGTGGGCTTGCCGATGACAATGCGATCCACTGGTTCACGGGTAAGATAATCCTTGATAAATGACAAGAGCGTGTGGGTGGGCACAGTCGCAAGATTGCCTGCCACGATCTGTAATGTATCGGTGACAGCAAGTCCAGTGCGCTTCCGCCCGTAATCTATACCCAGGATTCGTCCCATCGTGCATTCGGATGATTTAGCCCTGCTGCATGGTGAGCAGGAATTCCTCGTTATCGCGGGTTCGATCCATGCGCTCCTTCACAAATTCCATTGCCTCGACCGAGGTGCGGTCACTCAAGAAGCGACGGATGATCCACATCTTGTTCAACGTATCCTGAGGCAAGAGCAGATCGTCACGACGTGTACTGGAAGCCATCACGTCCACAGCCGGGAAGATGCGCTTGTTGGATAACTTGCGATCCAGCTGCAGCTCCATGTTACCCGTGCCCTTGAATTCCTCAAAGATGACCTCATCCATCTTGGAACCGGTCTCGGTCAATGCAGTGGCAATAATGGTCAAGCTACCACCTCCCTCGATATTGCGTGCAGCACCGAAGAACCGTTTAGGGCGTTGCAGGGCATTGGCATCAACACCACCGGTCAGGATTTTACCCGAAGCGGGAGCAATGGTATTATAGGCTCGGGCCAAACGAGTGATTGAATCAAGCAAAATCACCACATCATGACCACACTCGACAAGACGTTTTGCCTTGCTCAGCACGAGGTCGGCAATCTTGACATGACGGTCAGCCGGCTCATCAAAAGTTGAAGCGATGACTTCGGCATTCACGCTGCGGGCCATATCGGTCACCTCCTCTGGACGTTCGTCAATGAGCAGGATGATCATGTAGGTTTCGGGATGATTCTCTGAGATAGCATTGGCAATCTCTTTCAGGAGCATGGTTTTACCTGTCTTGGGCTGAGCGACAATAAGACCGCGCTGTCCCTTGCCGATGGGTGAGAACATATCAACCACACGCTGTGAAACCGTGGGATGGGTCTTGCTCACAAGGTTGAACTTCTCATCAGGGAACAAGGGCACCAGATGCTCAAAGGGCACACGGTCACGCACATAGGCAGGCGTGCGACCATTAATCAGGTGTATTTCACTCATCGGGAAATACTTCTCGCCCTCCATGGGTGGACGGATGGTTCCCTCAATGACGTCACCGGTCTTGAGACCATAAGCCTTAATCTGTGACTGCTGTACATAGATGTCGTCTGGTGAGGTCAAGTAGTTATAATCACTGGAGCGCAGGAAGCCATAGCCCTCAGGAGCAATGTCCAGTACACCCTGGGCTTCGAGAATACCATCAAAATTATAGGGTGTATCCAGATAAGGGTTCACCTCGGCAATCTGCTGCTGTTGCTGCTGCTTCATCTTGCGCTTCTTGCTCTTACTCTCTTTTACCACCTTGGGCTCTTGAATGACAATGGGTGCTACAGCTGCCTGCTCGGCCTGCCGGCGTCGTTCCTCCTCGGCACGGCGCATCGCTTCCTCGCGCTCCTCCTGGGTGCGAGGCTTAAAAGTGAAACTGCTACCCGTATTGAAGAACGAATTGAGCGACACTCCCTCGCGTTCTCGAGTTTCCTCGGGTTGCGATACAGTTTCTGCCACAGTTTCCTGTGCACTCACAGTTTCCTCAACTATAGGTTCGGGTGCGGATATATTTTCAACAAATTGAGCATCAGCATCTTGCTGTTGTGGCTGAGTTTCGGGTGAGTCAAAAGGCAGAACCGGCTGTTCGTCAACGACCTGTTTGGATTTGCGGCCACGACGACGTGGAGCAGGCTCAGTGGGGTCAGGCTGGGCATCGGTTTCTTTTTGTTGTGACGCGGGTTCGCTTGAAGATGCGGCTTGTTCCTCCAGAGCCTTCTTCAACATCTCGCGGGCTGCTTTCTCGGCTGCCGAGGGGCGACCACGCTTACGCTTTGGCAGTTCTGGAGTCTCGGCTCCTTTGTCTTCTTTGTCTTCTTTGTCTTCTTTGTCTTCTTTGTCTTCTTTGTCTTTCTTCTGAGTTTTAGGTTTCTCTTGAGCAGTTACCTTTAACAACTCAGGGGTATCCTTGGCTTCTGGTTCAGAGGCAGCCTCGGGCACGTCAACAATATTGACTTGATCTTTACTTTCTTTCTTGGGGACAACAGCATCGTCTTTTACTACTTCATTGCCATTGGCCTTGGCAGCCGGCTGGCGAATGCGTTCACGACGACGGCGAGTGGGTTCAGAGGCATTGGCGGCTTCACTCTCGGCCTGATGATCCAAAACCTGAAAAACAAGATCATCGTAGCTGACAGAATCGACATGCTTTATACCCATAGATTTAGCGAGCTCACGCAGTTGCGCATCGCCCATCGCGTTTAATTGATTGATGTTATACATATAAATAAAAATCTATCATGGTGTGTCTCAAGAGAGCAAGAAGTGACTCTACTATACCTCACCACGCCATGCACCACTGTGCATGAAATTCTTTTTGTTATTAATGATTTGTCTGATCTAATAGCTTCATTTCCTCAATTCCTATCGCCCGACAATATACAATTAGTAAATTAGGTATGGATTGTCAATTCCTCACGATAAAAGGGATTTGTGAAAAGTGGGAGAAGTGGAATTGATGAGATGTGCAGTAAAACTGCCATTCGGCAGTCGTTTTGCGCTGCAAAATTAGTGATTTTTGCAGAGTTGAGCAAAAAAAGCGCGAAAAAAGCAGTAATTTTGCGCAATAAAGTGAGGAAACATGAAAATTGACCGTCAAAAAATAGATGACCACGTGAACTTACCCATCATGAAACTGGTGGGAGAGGTCGCCGATGAGCTGCATCGCGAGTGTTATGTAGTAGGGGGGTATGTTAGAGACATCTTCCTTGACCGACCGAGCAATGATATGGATTTTGTTACTGTCGGCAGCGGCATCGAAGTTGCAAAATCAGTGGCTCACCGACTCGGACGACGGGCTCACCTTTCGGTTTTCCGGACCTATGGAACGGCACAGGTCAAGACACGCCGATGGGAGCTGGAATTTGTCGGTGCCCGGCGTGAGTCCTATCGCCGAGAGAGTCGTAATCCTATTGTTGAAGACGGCACCCTGGATGATGACCAGAAACGTCGTGACTTTACCATCAATGCGATGGCCATCTGCCTGAACAACGGTCGCTATGGGGAACTGCTTGACCCGTTTGACGGCATCGGGGACCTGGAACGACACATCATCAGGACTCCTCTCGACCCGGACATCACCTTCAACGATGATCCGCTGAGGATGATGAGGGCTGTGCGCTTTGCCACACAGCTGGACTTTGACATCTATCCCGAGACGTTTGACGCCATTGCCCGCAATGCCGAGCGCATCAATATCATCACCCGCGAGCGTGTCGCCGAGGAGTTGATGAAGATCATGCGCTCGCCACGACCCTCCCGCGGCTGGATATTGCTTGACCGGTGCGGCCTGTTGCCTCTCATCTTTCCCGAACTCGCTGCCCTGAAAGGCGTCGAGACGGTCAACGGCCGGGCACACAAGGACAATTTCGTGCACACGATGCAGGTGCTTGACAACGTGGCGATGGCCAGCAATGACGTGTGGCTGCGATGGGCTGCGCTGCTGCATGATGTGGGCAAAGCACGCACCAAGCGGTGGGACCCTCAACTGGGCTGGACCTTCCACAACCACAACTTCATCGGCGAGAAAATGGTGCCCAAGATTTTTGCCAAGATGCGACTGCCGCTTAACGACCACATGAAATATGTCAAGAAGCTGGTGGGACTGCACATGCGGCCCATTGCCCTGGTAGAAGATGAGGTGACAGACAGCGCGGTGCGGCGTCTGCTGTTTGATGCCGGCGATGACATTGACGACCTCATGACCCTGTGTAAAGCCGATATCACCAGTAAAAACCAGAACAAGGTGCAACGTTTCCGCGAGAACTTTGACCTGGTGAAGCAGAAGCTGGTTGACATTGAGGAAAAGGATCGGGTCCGCAACTTCCAGCCTCCAGTCGATGGCGAAGAGATCATGCAGACCTTCGGACTCGCCCCGTCTCGCCCTGTGGGCATCATCAAGGACACGATCAAGGACGCCATCCTCGATGGCATAATCACCAATGACTATGCTTCGGCTTATCGTCTGATGCTGGATAAAGCTACCGAGATTGGCATTACACCTGTTCATGAAGGACAGTTGTACTATACCACGATGGAGACACCCATCGGCACACTGACGATTGGAGCCTGCACCCGAGGTGTTGCCTATATTGGCTGGACGGGAGATGGCATAGGACACATTGCCGATAAGCTGAAGTTAAAACCTGTGGAGACCACCACATCTCCCCTACTCACCCAATGCGTCACTCAGCTGGGCGAGTACTTCAACGGCGGGCGACGTGAGTTCTCCCTGCCGTTACATCTGGCAGGCACTGAATTCCAGATGCAGGCATGGGAAGTATTGCAGCAGATACCATACGGCGAAACCATCTCCTACCGGGAGGAAGCAGTACGGCTCGGCAAGCCGACGGCTTATCGTGCCGTCGCTCAAGCCAACCACCATAACCCCGTGTGCATCGTGATTCCCTGCCATCGTGTCATCAATGCCGATGGAAGCCTGGGGGGCTATGCACCTGGCACAGACATCAAGCAACAACTGTTGTCAATAGAACGCTCTGCCAAGCAAAATGCCCAATCGAGAGAAACGGAAGAGGGATGACCATTCTCCATGCCATTTTTTCATACTCATCACATCAAAATTAAAACAGAATAGAATGAACGAACGCAAGCTTCCTCACCCTCTTGTCTCAATGATTCCTGTCGTAGTATTGATTGGTCTGCTGGGAATTGTCATTGCACTGTTTGGCAGCGATTCGCTGAGTGGCGGCAGCCAGATAGCGCTGCTGCTGGGTCTGGCCGTGTGCGTGCTGATTTCCATGACGTTCTACCACACGCCTTGGAAAGCATTTGAGCAACAGATGATCAAGACCATTGGTGATGTGGCTGTAACCTTGCTGATCTTGTTGACAGTGGGTATGCTCGCGGGATCGTGGATGATTAGTGGTGTGGTACCCACACTCATCTACTATGGTGTGCAGATTCTGTCGCCCAGCTTTTTCCTGGTGAGTGCATGTGTCATCTGTGCACTGGTGTCGCTATTGTCGGGAAGTTCTTGGACAACAATTGCCACCATCGGTGTGGCACTATTGGGCATCGGTCAAGCGTTAGGCATCTCAGAGGCCTGGACTGCCGGTGCCATCATTTCGGGTGCCTACTTTGGCGACAAGATGTCACCCTTGAGCGACACGACAATCCTGGCATCATCATCGGTGAGGGTGGACATCTTTGAGCACATCCGTTACATGGTGCTGACAACAACACCCTCTATCCTTATCACTCTGGTCATCTTCCTCGTTGCTGGCTTGGGACACAGCAACGAAGAGACGCTGCAAGTCGGTCAATACACCGAGGGTCTTGCCTCGACTTTCCATATCTCGTTGTGGACACTGCTGGTGCCGTTGCTGACAGGCATACTCATTGCCCGCAAAGTGCCCTCGCTGGTGGTGCTGTTCGTCTCATCAATGATGGCAGGATTCATGGCCATCATCCTTCAACCCCACATCCTCTGCCAGATTGCTGACGACCCGACGTTGAGCACTCCTGCCGCCATCTTCAAGGGCATGGCCATTACTTACTATGGCTCGACGTCGGTAGAGACGGGTTATGAAGCCCTCAACGACTTGGTGTCAACCGGCGGCATGGCAGGCATGTTGAATACCATCTGGCTCATCCTGTGTGCGATGTGCTTCGGTGCAGCGATGGTAGCAAGCGGAATGATCGAAAGCATTACCCGTGTCATTATCAAGTGGGTGCGCACTCGCTTGAGCCTTGTTACTTCAACTGTTGGGACGGGACTTTTTCTTAATCTGACGACAGGCGACCAGTTCATCAGTATTGTCCTGACTGCCGATATGTTTCGCGACGTCTATCAGCAAGAGGGCTATGAAGCACGTCTATTGAGCCGTACAACCGAGGATGCCGCCACCGTGACATCGGTGCTCGTGCCATGGAACACTTGCGGCATGACACAAGCCACGGTACTCGGTGTCCCCACCCTCACTTATTTGCCCTACTGCTTCTTCAATATCCTCAGCCCACTGACTACCATCGTGATAGCAGCAATCGGCTGGAAGATCAAGAGACATCATCCTGCTACAGCAAGCACATCCCGTAATTGACCGGGATGTGCTTGCTGCTTTATCAGTCATGTGGGTGCTCAGGATCACATGGCTAAACGAAAGCCGTAGCGTGCCTTGTGGGGATTGGCATAAAAGACCTTGAACACGCAGCACAGGTCGGCTTCCTGGCCATAACTGCCACCCCTGATCGTGCGTCCCATGGGATTTCCACTCCTGCTGTTCTGCTCCTCAAGGGGACCCTTGGGATTGACCAGCGGCGGGGTGTTCTCATTGGCGTCAGGCCAGTTATACCAGTCCTCGCACCACTCACAGGCACTTCCTGTCATGTCATAGATTCCCAACTCATTAGGAGCCTTGGTGCCCACTTCATGCCACTCTCCATCATAATTATCGTTGTACCAAGCTACTTGATCAATGTTGTTGCTGCCGGAGAACACATAGTCATGGGACTTGTTTCCTCCACGGGCGGCATATTCCCACTCGGCATCGGTGGGCAGACGGAATGTCTTACCCGTCAACTTATTCAGTTTCTCGATGAACTGCTGGCAATCAAACCATGTGGCCTCGTCATACGGGCGAGAATGATAATAATCAAGGGTGCTGTCGGCCATTACTGCATACCATAAGTCCCAAGTCACCTCGTGCATCCCGATGTAATAGTTGGATAACGAGACCCTGTGAGCAGGAGGGACACCGGTTACATTCATGTCGATAATCGAATCGAGATTCTCGGGAACCTTATACCTTGTATAGATGCCACCAGGCACAAATACCATGACGAACGAGACGCCATTGACGGTGATCGTGTCGTTCAAGAACTTCTGGGCATTGGTGGGGTCGTCAACAAGCACCGACACCTCCGGCTGGGTGGATTCGGGGGGCAGGTCGGGAGCAACAGGCGGTTCATAGGGTTTTTCAACCTCCTCATCTGCTGCTGCATCACCACCATCTTCTTCATCATCATTGACTTGTCCTTCCCCGTATCCATCACCTTCATTCATCTCAAAGTAGAAGAAATCTCCCTCGTCGATAACCTTGATCGTCTCGTTGTAAGGTTCATAGCCGTCGGCAGTAACCCGCACCTTGTGGCTACCGACGGTTAGGGTGTAGATATCGTCGATATCAGACGGTTGCTTCCCGTCGATGGAGATAAAAACAGGGACATCCTCAACATTGCAGCTGAAGGTCACTTCTACCGACGGTCCCGTCGTGTGAGGCCGGGGATTGGGTTTGGGTCTGGGACCAGGCTTGGGTCTGGGACTATGCTTGGGTCGTGGAGGCCTTGGCTTTGATGCCGGCTTTGAAGGATTGTCTATAGGAGGTTTGGGTACATTATTCACCTGCGCAAAGGCCATTTGCACAGGCATTGATAACATCAAAGACAATAATATCACCAAATATCTTTTCATTTTGAACTACGTTTTGTTTTCAATGTTTTAGCTACAAGTCTCATGCCGATGAATTCACTGACTTCTTCGGGAGGAATGGGATAGCGATAAGTGACGGTGCAATGTCTGGGATCACATTCCCAGTAGCCACCCCTGGCAATACGATATTCACCAGTCTGTGCGCCAGACGGATTCTTCTGTCTGCCGGCATTGTAAGGTCCATGCCAATCAGCGCACCACTCCATCACATTTCCTGACATATCATATATACCCAATTCATTGGGCATTTTTTCTCCGACTGGTTGAGGCCCAGAATCGTATGCCGCGCACCATGCCACATCATTAATGCTGTCACTGCCAGCATACAAGAATCCTTTACTCTCATTGCCGCCTCGTGCCGCGTACTCCCACTCGGCCTCGGTGGGTAAACGGAACTTCAGTCCGGTCAAGTCGTTCAGGCGTGAGATAAACAGTTGACAATCCTCCCACGAGACCGACTCGACAGGGTTGAGTTCACCCAGATGGGCACTCGGATTGCCACCCATCACATCCATCCACAGTTGCTGTGTCACTTCATGCTTGCAGATGTAGAATGAGGGCAGGATGACCTCATGAGCCGGTTTCTCGTCAAACTCGGCATCAAG
>Ga0247611_10008419_pt1 | contig 12715 bp, 13 predicted proteins | sample 177DNAGHGhighgp2_FD_192422 | JGI IMG/M metagenome (GOLD analysis project Ga0247611, IMG submission 192422) | Sheep rumen microbial communities from Palmerston North, Manawatu-Wanganui, New Zealand - 1770 DNA GHGhigh gp2 | ecosystem: Host-associated > Mammals > Digestive system > Stomach > Rumen... | reverse complement strand
TGTAATCGGAAATAATGCTTATAGTAATGGTGATATAAATAGTAGTAAAAACAATAATGTAGTTATCGGCAAATCTGCTCACGCTTACGGTGGAGATAATGTAGTTATAGGCGAATCTGCTCAAGTTATAAATGATGGAAATTCTCATAATAACAATGTTGTAATCGGACATAATGCTTCTGCATCTCAAAGTTTTTCAATAGCCATAGGTAATGGTTCACGTGCAACGGGGTGGGAATCAATTCAAATTGGAACTTTTAACTGTGAAAATGCTGAAGATAATACTCTATATGTAGGTTTTTCTAACGCTAACTATAAAATGCTTGATTCTGCAGGTAAAATTCCTAATGCTCGTTTAGATACAGCTAATTTATCAGTCGGTAGTGTTGTAAATCAAAACACGACATCAGGTGCAACGACTCCGCTCAAACTGTGGGAAGGAACGGAAGCTGAATATAACAACAGCGGTGTAGTTAAAGACACTTATTATTGGTGGGATAACGTGGATTCAACTTGGAATGTTATCGGTAATCAACACCAAAGATTCTGCTTAATTTACGCATACGATAAGTTTATCACTCTATATAATAACACCAATCTTGAATATTCATCCGACGGTCAAAATTGGACAAGAATCCAACCTTTACCAGAAGCGCAATGGAGGTCTGTTGCTTATGGTAATGGAAAACTTGTTGCTGTTGCTAATGGAGGAAGTTCCGTCTTTAGCTCAACCACAAATATTGGAGCTATCTCCTCAGACGGAACTACTTGGAGTTCTATAACTCTACCTTCGGTTCAAGCATGGTATTCTGTGACTTATGGTAATGGAATGTTTGTAGCCGTAGCTAATAACACCAATATTTATGCTTATTCATCTGATGGTATAAACTGGACTGAATCAACATTACCTAGCTCTGGAAAATGGTCTATTGGTTATGGTAATGGTTTGTTTATTGTTTATGATAGAACAGATTATTCTACTAAATATGCTTATTCTAGTGATGGTGTAAATTGGACTGAATCAACATTACCTGCTAATCAAGATTCAACCTATAGTTATTTTGCTTATGGTAACGGGACATTTGTAATTGCCTCAACGAATTATGCTGCATATTCAACCGATGGTATAATTTGGAATATATCACAATATACACTTTCTAACAAAAATGCAGATACGTTAACTTTTGGTGATGGTAAATTTGTTGCAGTTGGTAATAATAATGATAAAATTTATTGGTCAACTGATGGTATAACTTGGTCTAATGGAACTTTATCAAATTACAACGCTATAAATAATTTAACCTATGGTAATGGCAAATTTGTTGGTGTGGGAGATTCTTATTCTGGTTGTTTTACTTTTGACTTTGTCTACACCGACACCGATACACCGACAACTTCATCTCAGGTGTATTCTGAACCAGAAGTTACTTCTGCTCTTACTATTACAAGTGTAGGCACCGGCACGATTACACTCTCTGATACTAAAACTTATTCACAAGGAGGTTCGGCTTATTCATACTATAATGTCGGTGAAGCATATCCGAACTTGTTATGTAACGTTGAGGGAGTTGGTGTTAAGAAAGGAACGACACTGATTGCGGACAACACAAACACAAGTTCGTTCCAAACAACGGCAAATCTTGTGACATCTCTGTCCAATGCAAGCACAGATACACAATATCCGAGTGCTAAGTGTGTGTATGATATTGTCGGCGATATTGAAACTTTAATTAACGCATTGTGAGGAGTAAAAAAATGAGTATAGCAACAGCGATAACAAATGCACAAAACAAAGTGGCGGCGGCATACACTTCCGTTAATACAATGGGTGGAACGTTACCTGCAACGCAGAATTTGAGCAATTTACCGACAGCTATTGAGAGTATTAAAACAGACGGAATACCTAGAGAGATTGATAACGGTGTATATAAAATGCCGACAGGTACTTTCACATATAGTTTGCCGAGTGGTGTGACTGATTTAGGCAGATATGTACTTAGTAATGCATTTCATGATTGCACAAGTTTAACAAGTGCGGATTTATCATCATTAACAACAGTAACAGGTGCTAATGCACTTAATAGTGTTTTTTATGGTTGCACAAGTTTAACAAGTGTTAATTTTTCATCATTAACAACAGTAACAGGTGTTAATATACTTACTAATGCATTTTATGGTTGCACATCATTAACAAGTTTAAGTTTTCCAACGTTAACAAAAATATCAGGTCTTAGTCCATTTACTCAAGCATTTAGAGGTTGGAAAACGTTAACAAGTGTAAGTTTTCCTGCATTAACAAGAGTAGATAGTAATGCATTTTCTAATATGATGCAATTAACAGGTACAGACGTTACACACACATTACACTTTCCGAGCAATTTACAATCAACTATATCAGGCTTGTCAGGATATCCATTATTCGGCGGTTCAAGCGGTTACGTTGTACTTGCCTTTGACCTGCCTGCAACATCATAAGGAGTAAACAATGTATATAACACAATGCTATAAATATGAATATAATAATATAATTTATGTAGGTGGAAATGTTCCTGAAGGAGCAGAAATCCTTGAAACAATGGACATTCTAAACGCGGAAGATGGATATACTTTAATTCGCAAGTCGGATGGTGAAGATATTGGTAATTCTGTTTGGTTGCATAACGGCGATGTTCAAGAAAATTATAATGAAATACCTGAGGAAGAACCAGAAATTGACTAAACAACTTCGTCTTAGCTTTCCGATTTCTATGAGGAAAATATCTTTCAAGTTTATAATGAAATAAAGGAATTTGATTATGAAAGAAAATAAATACATAAAAGCATTTAGAGAAGCAATAGAAAAATTAGATATCTGTTTAAATGAAAACAATACTTATCCTTTTGATAAAGATAGAGAAATAATTATTAATAAAGATAGTAACTCTCCAATTTTTATTAATTTTAAACCTTTAGATAATATTGTTCATGTTGATATTGGTGGAAAATACAATATGATGGATTCACGCCAATTAAAGCTTTCATATGACGAAGCTAAAGATTTTTGGAATAAATGTGTAGATAACAATGGAGTTGAAAGAACTTTTGAGTTTATATTTGATGATAAAGATTCAAAAAATAAGCCATATTATGCATTAGAACCAAAAAGTGAAAAAGAAGTTATAAAAAATATTTATAAAATTTAATAAATATATAAAATTAATATTACAAAGAGTAGACCTTAAAAATCTGCTCTTAATTTTTTGAACAGCAAAATTAAATTAAAATAAAAACTTAAAAAACGCGAAAGAATAACATCTTGATTATTCTTTATTAGAAGAGAAATTAATAAGACGTAGAATTATTAAATTATATAGTTTATAATATTCTCTACTCATCCCATTTAGAATCATTACCGTATATATCTCTATGTCTAGCTTTTTGATTAAAATATTCATCACTATCATACTGCATTGATTCAGGAGATACTCTATATTCTTCATAAGTTAATTCTGGATTATTATACCAGTTATTAAACTCATCCATATTATAAATGTCTACATATTTCATACCACCTCGTTTAGCGAATTCTATTTTTAACGGATCTATATCTTTCCATGTATGTAGAATTTTTTCATAGAAATTACCTGGTTTAGCTTGTGATTGTAACCATCTAACATCTCTTTGACAATTAGGATCATCTGGATCATAACGTCTTCTTCCATGTTTTATGTGCTTCATTATATTTACAGCCATATCTTCAGATGGTATATAAAAATCAAGCTGAAAATGACGATGCGTATCCGGATTAACTATTCTATCGTCTGTATAAGACATTATAGTATCAGGCCATTTCTTTTTAAGCAAATCATAATAATAAAGTTCATCTTCACTTGAATTGTAACCTGTTCTTTTATCAAATATCTTTTTATCACCTTCTTCAAGTGTACTTTCTCTCATGTTAATATCCTTTATTTCTTTATTCGGAAAAGCTTGAATAAAAGCCTTTTTACCCATATTTATTACATCTTCTGGTGTTTTTATCTGACTATTAAGTTCCTGATTATACGGTACTCTTCCGTTGATGTGCCAAAGAGGATCATTTCTGTATTCAGGATTGATAACTATACCTAATATATAGTTATCACGAAGTTTTAAAACTTTTTCATTAATAAAATCTAAGTTGTGTTTTCTAATAAAATCTGGTCTTTTATATCCTCCAGGTAATACAGACGTTTCAAATTCTTTTCTACGTCCAAAATCTTCATGAGAATTACCCCAATCATATGGAAATATAATGTTATTATTAGAAATAGCATCTCCATCTAAAATAAGCATAAACGGATAATCTTGATAAAAGAAATTTTTATCTCTAGTGAAAGAAATTCCGTTAGGATTATATGAAACTATTTTCTTATCTTTACATATACCTAATAAACCTTTAAGACTCGTAGAATGATATAATGGACCTACAGACTTGGCTTCTTTTAATGATTTTTTAAACATATCGATTATCACATTTCTAAAATTTTCTATTGACGTATTATTTATACCAAATATCTCACATGATTCTTCATAAGACATTGGCTTTATATTATATTTAAGATGTTTTAAATTATTTTCTACTAATTTTCTGAATTCAGACATAGCTATACCTAATTACTCTGCTTATATATACTTAGAACTAATTTAAAGCTTGTTATAGGAATATTAAAAAAGTAAAGAAATAGCTAACTTTTCTTTATAAATCCTGGGCAAAGTGTAACAATTTTGCCCATTTTTGATTTAGCATAAATGGCAGACATCGGTTTACCTTGTTCAATCCAATGGCGTACTAAATTAATATGGAAATGATTAAATTTATTTTTAGATTCAGCAAAATGATGACAAGAGCAACAGATAGGATTAAGTGTAACAAAATATGACGCTATAAGTTTACCTTGTATTTTTTCGTCTACAAAATAACCTTCGTTTTTACCGTTTATAATATTTTCTCTTATCAAGTACATATAGAATTCTTTTTTTTACTTTTATTCAAACTATATATTAGAACTAACTTTCTGCAAAATATTACAAAAAACTTTATGTTCTAATATATATAATAATGTAAAATAAACTAGTTCTAATTTATAACTATGATAAGGATTTTTTAACAGATGAAAGATAATAAACAACTACCATCTAAAATGAATTATCGAGAGTTTGTAAATTTTATGCGGCGTTATGAGCGTGAATCTAAACGACGTACTATTAAAGAGCATAAAAATCCATATAAATATAATAGTGTTTTCAAGAAGGATAAAAAAGAATGAATTTTAGAGAACGTATGATTGCTGCCGCACAAAAAGCTTTAAAAGAAAGTGTAGACAGTTCTGCTGAAATGATTGCTGATAATATTGTACCATCTTTTGAGAATATGGGAATGGCAACAGTTAAACCAGGTGAATTTGCACAAGAAGAAATCACAGATCAAGAAAATCTTATCAATAAAGCTAATATGTCTAACGATAACAATTTCAATAAAGACAATTGCGAATGCGATGCTGCTTGTGTAGCTGATGAAATGATTAATAACATGCTGGATATTTCTGGTAGAGATGATGACGTAGAAACACAAATCGAAATCACAGCTGTTACAGATGACGAAGATGATCATCATAGACACCATCACCATCATGATGAATTCGGTGAATCTGTTATGGCTAAAGCATTGAAGAAAGCTCTTAACGGTAAGACCATCGAGCAATATTTAACAGAAGCAACAGATTATGCTGGTCCGTTAGATTTCATACCTGATACACGTATAAACGTTTCTGATGTATTACAGACTCTTAAAAATGAAATTGGTGAAGGATCAGAAGGTATTCATGTAGATCAGTTGTACGATGAAAGAAAAAATAACTGCTATAAAGTATCACAAATTGATAAAAAGAAATTACCGAAGAACTTAGTTGTAGCTAACATTAAACTTAAATTAGATGATGATACATACAAGATTGATGGTAAAGCTGACAATTTTCCTGTAGCTAAATAATAACGTAAAAAGTAATTTGTCATATTTTAATACAGACTCTCTTTTTTAGAGGGTCTTTTTTCTATTTTTATAAGTAAAATTTCAGTAAATTGACAACAAAAATATATTTTTGATATTAAAATACCTCCATATCATATCGAACTAAAGATTATTATACCAGTTCATAAAATCTTTCATATTAAAAAATTCAAGCCAATTAAGATTATTTTCTTTTGCTGTTTTTCTTTTTAATGGATCACGAACTGTCCACACGTCTATAGCATTATGAAAAAATAAAGTATTTCTTGATTTTAGCTTTTCTAATCTCTTTATACATTCTGGATCATTTTCATCAAAAGGCTGCTTTCCATGGCTCCAAAATCCTTGATATTCAATATACAAATCTAATTCTGGAATATAAAAATCACAAGCAAATGGATATAATTCTGACTTATATTGACGCTTAACATCTGAAAATTTTTTGCATAACAGAGTATATATTTCTTCTTCAGGTTTAGATGTATTAAATGTACGATTTCTACGTTTAGTATCTATTGTCTTTTTTATTATTTCTGGATATTGTGACGCGTTTTCAACACCATAACGCTCTAAACAAGTTTTACGTGCTTTTTCGAGATATTCTTTTGTTTGTGTATAACATTTGACACCATATTTTTTCAAACGCGTTTGATTAGCTTTTTCATATACATCTTTACATTGCATATTGTGTTCAAAACCATAACGCTCTAAATTTGTCTGCTTTATTTTTTCTTTTATTTCATCTGTTTGAAACACATTAGTTATGTTTTCACCATATAATTCATGTAAAGTATTCTGTGTTTTTTCTTTAAAATCATCAGAATTCATATACCATGTTACACCGTATTTCTCTATATTATGCTTTTTTATTTTTTCTATAGATTCTGGAATACCACCAGCATTTGTTACACCATATTTTTCCAAACATGATCGTTCTATATTTGCTTGGTGAGCTTCTTTTGACTTTTTTATACCGTATTTCTTTAACTTAGATTTAATTAATCCAGGTTTAACGTTTAAAATTTTAGCTATTTCATCTCGCATTAAATTTTTTGTTATATAAAGGTCATATAATTCATCTTTGTCTATATGTATGTATTGAGGCATCTTATTTACATGGTAAAAAGGAAAGGGCAGAAAATAGACAAAATGTAGAGAGATCTATTTTCTAACCCTTATAAACCATTACACGAAGTGCTCTCTACTTCACTTCTTATATATTATATAGAACTACTTATTTTATGACCATTGCGTACCAACGCTGCTTATTACGCTATGATTTCTTATACTTTCAACTTCTGCATCAAGCTTTTCAAGACGCTTTTGTAAAAAGTCTGTAGAAATTTCAAAATCTCCTTGAAATTTCACACCTTCGCGAGCTTGTATAATGCCCTCTAAAAACCGCTTGGAAATAAACTTACATAACCAGTCTACATGATTCATAGCTATATATTCAGGACTATCAAAACCTATCGCTGCTTCGATCGATAGGCAACCTAGCCCCCATGGACTGAGAATTTCCAACCTGTTCTCTGTCCTGTTGATCCAGCACTTTGGTTGGCCTGTAGAAAGCTCATCATAGCTGTTATTAAGCAATATCTGTGTTATATCAAATGTAGTAGATGTACCGAGAGGAAATCCGAAAAACTGAGAATCCCAAACAGAAGGGTTAGACCAGTTGCCCCAGTAAGGTCTTTCCATACGAATTATGCCTAAGAAATGTGCATGTTCCATCTGTTCATCTGAAATACGTGGTCTACCACCTGTAAGAAAGTCATCAAAAGGTATATACATAGAGCCATTGTCATATTTTGGCTGATGTACACCTGTCCAATCTACACTTGTTTGAGTCATACCACCTGTAGAATTATAAGCAGTCATATATATTACACGTAAAGGAAATACTCGATAATAATCTAGCGTGCCTAAAGTTATAGCTGATTCTTTAATAAGCTGTTCTTTAGTTGAAATAGTGTAATTAGGATTACCTAAATCTAATGCTAAGGCTGCATCTATAAAAGGTCGTATTTCTGGAAATTTTGCCATGGATTATAATACTCTTTTTATTTTTCTTTTTATATAGCTTTTTAAAACTTTATATATTATAGAACTAATTTATTGTTTTACATTAATACAAATAAGGCTTATATTAACTATACAATGATAATAGTAAAAGGAATATAAATGCCGTTGATGAAAGATTTGCTTGAAGAAAAAACAGATGATGCGTTCGTTATAATGAGTAAAGTTTTAGCAGTAAAAATTAGTAAACTGTTAAATGAAAACATAGATAAATCAATAGAAGTTTATTATGATTACTATACATCAAAACGCATATATTATCATTGTTATTCAACTGACTATACCATGTCTGGTATTTATTGGCATGATAAAACTATTGAATATCTATCTGAATTCTTCAAAGATATGTTTTATATAGGTAATTTAAGTCCAAATTCTAATCAATTTACAATAGGATTAAGCATTGAATCAGCTGAAACATTTTTAACATATTGTAAGTTGATAGGCGTATAAAATTCTACTCTATCCAATCTAATTCAGGTAATCCATCATATGAATTATCCCAAATAAACATAGCATAAGCAGCTGCTCCACCATTCTTAAATACACCACCGTTTTTACCACATCCTTGACGGTTAACATATTGCCAAACATACTTCAGCTTATGATTTTTAAATAGCTCTAAACGTCCCTTGGTCTCTAAAAAAGTAGTCTTAAGAAACATTATGACTAATCCATCTTCATCTGCTAATTCTAAAGCTTTTTCTACAAATTCTTGAGCATATTTATAAGGTGGGTTAGTAAATATACATTTAAAGTATTTTTTATATGTTTCAGGTATTTCTTCTTTATTAAGCTTAAGAAAATCTACTCCTGGATAGCCAAATCCTCTATCATAAAGATCTGTTGACAATACGTCATAACCAGCTGATTCTAATATTTTCGATATTGCTCCATCACCACATGCTGGTTCATATATACTTTCTGGCAGTTTTAGAGCACGCTCAGCACACTTCTTCAAAAAAAGCTGTATAGACTCTGGATGTGTTGCATAAAAGTCTCCTGCTGCTGTTTCTGACTCTTTTCCGCGATGATTACAAGCATATATGCTAGAATTTCCACTCCAATCCTTACTCTTTTCTGTCATTATACTGTTACTCCTGGTACATAAGTTGGTTTTAACGTAAAAATATTACCTGTAGGCATAGTCATTGGAGCTACTGTTGTTATCATCTGAGCTATGTAACTAGGATACATTTCTTTTAACATGTCTGTTATGGTTTTCATCATTCTATCATGCAAAATAGACAATCTTAATAATTTCTGCTTATATCTACGTAAAGATAACGTCTCATAATTATTACATAAATATTGAAAATTCATATCTTTAGCATAATACTGCAAAAAATCTACATCTTTAAATATTTCTTCTTCAAAAATCAAATCATGTATACTTTTATATTTACCTTTCCACTTCAATGGACGTCTTGTAAGTATATCTTGTAATATATCATTTACTGTCATTTGTCATATACTCCTCTTTTTTATATAGAATCTTTTAAGTGCTATATTTCTATACGTAAAATTTCTGATAATTTCTGTTTTATATCTTCATCATAACGTATTTCAACCAAATCTATATTATGACTACTACAATAATCTCGTTTTATTTGATCCCTACGCTTTACATCCTCAAAACTTTTTCTTGCTTTTATTGGATCTTTAAGAAAATCAATATAGAAATTAAATCCTTCTTCATAATGCTGCTTTCCTTGGTATTCTATACACATCGTATAATCAGGTAAATAGAAATCAAAACGAAGATTATTTATATCTTTACAGTTTTCAAATTTCTTTTGTTGTTGATATACAATCTTGTGTTCATTTAAAAAATCAACTATTACATTTTCTCCTTTACTAACAGTACAATATGGACAACCTTGCTTTTGACTAATATGATTTCCTAAATCTTGATAAAAGTATTTACCACATTTATTACATTTTATTTTAACAGGTGTTCTATTGTTTTTATATTCTACTTCTGAATAATCATATCTATCACCATGTATAGCTTTTGCTTTTTCTATAAAATAGTTTAAGTCTTTTTTATGATTACCATTACAATATGAACAACCTTGACCACGAAGATGATTATTAGGTGTTTGATAAAATACTTTATGACATCTATTACATATTATTTTTACTACCTTTTTAGCATCTTGATAATCAACTAAACTGTAATCATATGAATCTCCATGCTTTTCTTTAGCTTTTTCTATGAATTCGTTTTTGGCTTTATTTCTTTTATCTAAACCTCTTTGTTTATATGAACATTTTTCACATCCACTTCCACGTAAATGTGAATTTGGAGTTTGCATAAAATCATTACCACAACGGTTGCAATGTATTTTTACTTTTATACGATTTTTTACATAATTAACTTGAGAATAATCATATTTATCTCCGTGTATCTTTTTAGCTTTCTCTATAAACTCAGTTGTATTACTTTTTCGATTAAAACTTGTTTTTTCTTTACTACACAATTTGCATCCATGGTGATTATATAAATGTTTATTTGCTGAAACTCTAAAAAACAATCCACATTCATTACAATAAACTTCTATCATATCTTTTAAAGATGTAAATATCGTATTAGAATAATCATATTTATCACCGTAAATATTTTTAACTTCTTCTATATATTCTTCTTGTGTATATTTTTTCATTTTTTATATTTCCTAAAAAAGAGAGAGTCCAAAAGTAGACAAATTGGGAAGGCATCTACCTTTAGACTCTCATAAAATATATTCATGCTATTTCCTTCCCTTTAATAGCACTAATATATAGAACTACTTTATTTATTCAAATTCTTCACCTAAATGATCTGCTATAAGTTCTTGTTTATGTTTTTCAAAATAGTATAATTTGCTACGTAAAACATTTATATGATCTTTTTCCAATTTGACTGGTATCATTTTGATTAATTCTTCTAAAGTTACTTGTGAAATTAAAACAGGACTTAATTTTTGACAAGCTGCAAATCTATTACCATCATCCCAATTTTGACGCTTAATATGTCTTTCTAATGATTTCATATCTACTTTACCTTTATAATTCGATATAGCCATAGATTTTATTTCATCTTTAAGTTTAGGCATATCTTCAAGTAATTCATCTAAATCAAATTCGTATTTGTTTTCACAATATAATTCTTGCATGTTACCTGTTTTAGGATTCAATTGATCTGGTACACGAGTATAACGACTAGGCTGATTACATTGCTCATCAGCTCCTGTTATACCAAGTTTATTTTGTAAAAAATACCACATTTTTTTATAAGAAACACTACTTATTGGCTTATTTGTTCTTACTACTATATGATAAGATTTAGATCCTGACCAAACAATACGATATGTATACTGCTTAATTTTTTCAATCATTTCTTCTTGTTCTTCTTTTGTCATATAATCACATTCAAACAAATAATTTTGACAAATTACTCCACTTTTCGTAGGATGTTCATCTGCAGCATCTTTAAACGGATTTAAAGCTTGTAGATAAGCAGGTTCTTCTGTTTTAATATAACCTATATCATAATAAGGACCAAATACACCTACATCACCTAATAAATTTTTAGCCATAGCTATATACATATTAGTGTTAATGTCTTCCATTTTTACACTATTTATATCATCTACTAATAACATATGATCTGTAAAACCACTTATCTTAGATATACTATGAACAATTTCTGTTACTTGATTACCATTTTCATCTAAGATTGGTTTTCCTTTTTCATCTTTAGCTACTACTTCTCTTTCATTTTTACTACGGCTGTAATACATTTGAGTTCTTGGATCATTTGCGTGGCCTATTACAAAAGCCAAACTACGACCTTCTAACTTTTGATTAGTTACACCATCATATATTTCACCTATACCATGACGTTTAAATATAACAAAATCACGTGGTAAACAACCTTCGAGTAATGGCTTATCAAAAGCTATATTACAAAGAATTTTTGCACATGCCAACCCCATTTTTTCATTACTAGCAAATACACCTTTTGATTTCACTTTACCGTTACTCCAGGCTGTAGTATAATTATTTACGTTTAACTGCCTAACAGTAACAATGTCATCGTATTCAAGTGTAAGTCTTGTTTCGTGTTCCCATTCTTTACATATTACCATGAAATCTACATCATCGCGTTTTTCAACCATGATGCCATCTGTATTAGTCTGAACGATGACGAATCCTGCATCAAATAGTCTTTTGCAGAGTATAAATAGTAGTAATTGTCCGTATACGCAAACTGTAGAATTAGACCACGTATCGTAGAGTGGATTGAAATCGCTGAGGAATGCACCGATTGCTCCATTCAATACTAGTTTAAGACCTTGATTAAGTAAATCACGTCCATCATGTTTAGCAGCAATACGTGTGTTGTATACTTGCTCGTATGAATCAGGGTGAGCAGAAGCACCACGTGACATAAGTCCATATTGAATAACTAGAGATGGATACAAGCTTGCTACGTCGAAATTACAGAGATTTCTGCCTTGATAGTTAATTAAAGCTTGATGAAGTCCACCAAAACCGAACTGATATTTATGACTTTCATCATCTCCACCCATGTAGTATTCAAATTTTTCATGTATATAG
>Ga0247611_10008418_pt1 | contig 12715 bp, 7 predicted proteins | sample 177DNAGHGhighgp2_FD_192422 | JGI IMG/M metagenome (GOLD analysis project Ga0247611, IMG submission 192422) | Sheep rumen microbial communities from Palmerston North, Manawatu-Wanganui, New Zealand - 1770 DNA GHGhigh gp2 | ecosystem: Host-associated > Mammals > Digestive system > Stomach > Rumen ... | reverse complement strand
AAGGTCGAAAGTCAAAGGGACTCGGTCAAAGGCGAAGCGACCTTAGACCTTAGACCTCAGACCTTCGACGGCAACTCCTCCGACCTTAGACCTCAGACCTTCGACGGCAATGCCTCCGACCTTAGACCTCAGACCTTCGACGGCAACGCCTCAGACCTTAGACCTCAGACCTTCGACGGCAACGCCTCAGACCTTAGACCTCAGACCTTCGACGGCAACGCCTCAGACCTTAGACCTCAGACCTCAGACGGCAACGCCTCAGACCTTAGACCTCAGACCTTCGACGGCAATGCCTCCGACCTTAGACCTCAGACCTTCGACGGCAACGCCTCAGACCTTAGACCTCAGACCTTCGACGGCAACGCCTCGGGCTTGCCCTTCGAGATCGGCATTTTCTTCTCCGGACTGACAAGAAGCCTCGTCAACTCCGACTACAACCTGCGTGTGTATGAATGCAAGACGGCGGCATGGAACATGCTGGCCTACACCGACCAGCCGCTGAAGACGTTCGACAAGACCTTCCTCCGTGATATTCCCAAGACCACGTTTGAGAAGACGCGCGATGCCATGCCCGCAAGGTTTGCCCGCAGGGCGGAGCACTTCTATAGCGAGTACAGAAGGGTGCGCCAAGGCGTGACCGCCTGGGAGACAGGCAACATCGAACTCTTCGGCAAGCTGAGCTTCGACTCCTGCGAGAGCAGCATCCACAACTATGAGTGCGGCAGTCCGGAACTCATTGCCATCTACGAGATCATGCGTGAGCTCCCGGGTGTCTATGGCGGAAGGTTCTCTGGTGCAGGCTTCAAGGGAGCTTGCATCGCTCTGGTTGACCCGGCCTTCAAGAAAGAAATTGAACAGACGCTCACTCAGAAATACCTGGCTCAGTTCCCCGAATACGCGAAAACCTTCCAAGTCTTCTGGGTCCATCCCGACGATGGCGCAAGATTTGTCTACGATGAGCAAAGGACTAAAGACAAAGGTCAAAGGTCAAAGGACTAGGGATTAGGGACTGAGGACAAAGGTCAAAGGTCAAAGGTCGAAAGTCAAAGGGACTCGGTCAAAGGCGAAGCGACCTCCGACCTTAGACCTTAGACCTTAAACCTTAGACCTTAGACCTTAAACCATTAAGGAAAAACCTTAGACAACAAGTAAAATGGATAGAAGTTTTGAAGGATTAAGGGTTTGGCAGCAATCTCGGACTTTAGTGAATAGTATCTACGATATTATGGAACAGGTAAGGGACTACGGCTTCCGTGACCAGATTCAAAGGGCAGCGGTAAGCATCATGAACAACATCGCAGAAGGTGCTGAATCAGGCTCAGATGCCAAGTATGTGAATTTTTTGCAGATTTCTAGAGGTAGTTGTTCTGAAGTACGTTCCATGCTTTATCTTTGCCTTGACCGAAAAATGATTGACCAAGCGACATTTGATCATCTGAAAGGCGAAGCCATTTCGATATCAAACCAGATATATCGTTTAATCGAGTCTATCGCCAAAGGTCCCCAAAGACCTTAGACATTACACCTTAGACATTACACCTTAGACCTTTGACCTTTGACTTTTGACTTTTGACCTTTGACTGTTCTGAAGAATGAAGAATATAGTTTTAGCCGCAGGCTACGCCACAAGATTGGGTGAGCTGACAAAGAATTTTCCGAAGCCTCTCCTCAAGATAGGAGAGAACACCATCCTTGGCAGGATGCTAGATGACATCGACCGGATACCCGAGATCGATGAGCACATCATCGTCACCAACCATAAGTTCGCCCCCATTTTCGCCCAATGGGCTAAAGACCAAGGTCAAAGGGACTCGCTCAAAAGTCAAAGGGACTCGCTCAAAAGTCAAAGGACGAAGGTCAAAAGTCAGCCTCAGACCTTAGACCTCAGACCTTCGACGGCAACGCCTCCGACCTTAGACCTCAGACCTTCGACGGCAACGCCTCAGACCTTAGACCTCAGACCTTCGACGGCAACGCCTCAGACCTTAGACGGCAACGCCTCAGACCTTAGACCTCCGACCTTCGACCGTAATAGGCGTTGGAATAAGCCTATTACGATTGTCGATGATGGTAGTACCGCAAATGACAACCGCTTAGGTGCTGTCCGCGATTTGTTGCTAGTACTTGAAAGTCTCCCTAAACAGGGAGATTTAGAGGGTCTTGATGATTTGTTGGTTGTGGCAGCGGACAACTTGCTCTTCTTCTCATTCCAGGAGTTCGTGGATTTCGCCAAGGAAAAAGGTACTTCCTGCATCATGTGTCATGAGCAGCCGTCCATAGAGAAACTGCAGCGCACAGGCGTTGTAGAGCTCGATGCCAACAACCGTGTTCTGCGTATGGAAGAGAAGCCGCAGGTGCCCAAGAGCCACTGGGCGGTGCCTCCGTTCTATATCTACATGAAGAAAGACCTCGATCTCGTGCGCCACTCCGTGGAGAACGGTTGTGGAAAGGACGCCCCCGGCAACCTCGCCCACTACATGGTGGAACACACCACGATGCACGCCTGGCCCATGACTGCCGGCCGCTTCGACATCGGAAGCCTCGACACCTACTACGAAGCTCAACGCCTCTATGGTCAAGGGTCAAAGGTCGAAGGTCAAAGGGACTCGCTCAAAGGCGAAACGACCTCAGACCTTAGACCTCAGACCTTCGACGGCAACGCCTCAGACCTTAGACCTCAGACCTTCGACGGCAACGCCTCCGACCTTAGACCTCAGACCTTAGACTTTTGACCTTAGACATAACATAAATATGAAAAAAATTGATTTAAATGGTAAGACCATCCTGGTCACCGGCGCCGCTGGCTTCATCGGCTCCAACCTCGTGAAGAGACTGCTCAAGGAACTGAAAGATGCCACCATCGTTGGCATCGACAACATGAACGACTACTATGACGTCGCCCTGAAGGAATACCGCCTCAAAGATATTGAAAGTCAAAGGTCAAAAGTCAAAAGTCAAAGGGACTCGGTCAAAGGCGAAGCGACCTCCGACCTTAGACCTCAGACCTTCGACGGCAACGCCTCAGACCTTAGACCTCAGACCTTAGACGGCAACGCCTCAGACCTTAGACCTCAGACCTTCGACGGCAACGCCTCCGACCTTAGACCTCAGACCTTCGACAACAAATGGATCTTCATCAAGGCCGACATCGCCGACAAGCCCACCATCGATGCCCTCTTCGATGAATACCGCTTCGATGTGGTCGTCAACCTCGCCGCACAGGCAGGCGTACGCTATTCCATCACCAACCCCGACGCCTATATACAGTCCAACATCATCGGCTTCTACAACATCCTCGAAGCCTGCCGCCATTCAGTCAAAGGTCAAAAGTCAAAGGACGAAGGTCAAAAGTCAGCCTCAGACCTTAGACCTCAGACCTTCGACGGCAACGCCTCCGACCTTAGACCTCAGACCTTCGACGGCAACGCCTCCGACCTTAGACCTCAGACCTTCGACGGCAACGCCTCAGACCTTAGACCTCAGACCTTCGACGGCAACGCCTCAGACCTTAGACCTCAGACCTTCGACGGCAACGCCTTAGACCTTAGACCTCAGACCTTCGACGGCAACGCCTCAGACCTTAGACCTCAGACCTTCGACGGCAACGCCTCCGACTTTAGACCTCAGACCTTAGACGGCAACGCCTTAGACCTTAGACCTCAGACCTTCGACGGCAACGCCTTAGACCTTAGACCTCAGACCTACCAAGGTGTTCAACACCTCATCTACGCCTCGTCGAGCTCCGTCTATGGCGGCAACAAGAAGGTGCCCTTCAGCACCGACGACCGTGTGGACAACCCCGTGAGCCTCTATGCCGCCACGAAGAAGAGCAATGAGCTGATGGCACACTGCTATTCCAAGCTCTACAACATTCCCTCCACGGGGCTCCGCTTCTTCACCGTCTATGGTCCCGCCGGTCGTCCCGACATGGCCTATTTCGGCTTCACCAATAAGCTCCTGAAGGGCGAAACCATTCAGATCTTCAACTACGGCAACTGCCGTCGTGACTTCACTTACGTCGATGACATCGTGGAAGGCATCTGGAGAGTAATGCAGAGACCACCAGCCTCTCCCCAGCCCTCCCCTAAAGGGAAGGGAGATAGAGGAATACACACAGCAGATCCGATGCTATATGGTGAACTGAAGAAGCGGGCGGAAGAGATGCGTAAGAATCCTACTGAGGCAGAAAGTGTTCTTTGGAATGCACTCCGTAGTAACGGTTTGGGAGTTAAGTTCCGCCAACAGCACATTATCGAAGACTTCATTGTGGACTTCTATTGCAACGAGTACAAAGTGACTGTTGAGGTTGATGGAGGCTACCACAACACATCAGAGCAGACGGCATCTGACGCAGATCGTACAGCACGGCTAAACGAGTTAGGCTACACAGAACTCCGTTTCACTAATGAAGAAGTCCTCCATGATCTTGATAACGTTCTTAAGAAAATAAAAACCTTTTGCAGTGGTACCCCCTCTCCTTCAGGAGAGGGCCCGGGAGAGGCCGTTACTCCCTCTCCTTCAGGAGAGGGTCAGGGAGAGGCTGTCATTTACAATATTGGTGGCGGCCAGCCCGAGAATCTGCTTGATTTCGTGAATATCCTCCAGGAGGAATTGGTCCGCGCCGGTGTCCTGCCCCAGGACTTCGACTTCGAAGCTCACAAGCAGCTGGTTCCCATGCAGCCGGGAGACGTGCCCACCACCTATGCCGATTCCACCGCCCTTGAGCGCGACTTTGGCTTCACGCCCAAGATCACGCTCCGAGAAGGCCTCAGAAAGTTCGCCGAATGGTACGCCGACTTCTACACGCGGTAGTTCATTCTGTTTGCGGTCATGAATCTGGTCATGATATAATTGAAGAGCAGGGCGTTTAATGATACCATCGGAACAAACGAGTTAGGGTTTCATCGAGTTGAACAAGGCCGTCTCATTGTCGAAATAGTCGAGAGCCTCTTCTGCTTGCGGATGATTTCGTGGGATGATGATGGCGATATACTCTTTGGTTTCTGGTACTTCTCCTTTCACCTCAACGGTTTTAAAGTAATAGCGTGCCTGTTGGCCTGCTTTGTTAAACCAATAGGAGAAAAGGCGTGCACGCTGAGCCTGTTGTCCTCCTTTGGTGCTGCACAAATAGAGAAGAATATCAGGATTTTCGTGGAAGAACTCTTCAATAATACAAAAGACGGTCTGCCAAATCTTTAAGTCATTGGGAGATGCCTCTCCACTCATGTTGACAAGATTAAACCAATAAGCAATACGTTCAGGATTGTCATCCAACGTGAAATCAACAAAGTATTTTAGATTGTAGTCTGTTTCAAAACTTCCCACATACGTCTGCCTTCCTCTTCCAACTGCTGTTGGCGAGCCTTTGCGCGATTGAACCATGCCCTGATTTCTTCAGGAGTTCTTTGCGTAAATGTGGACTTCTTTGCTTCCATAATATGGTCCTATTTATCCTTTCTGACTGCAAAGATAATAAAAATGTTGCGCGTGTGCAACATTTTTTATGAAAAATGCTGTTTGCGCGCAACACTTTTGTGAGTGATTTACCACCTTGGTGGTGTGATAAGTGTGAGTCAATGGCTTGGGAGCTTGCTCACGGAGACATAGACCCGCTCTTAACACAGAAGGCTCAATATGAGCCAAATCAATCACAATGGGGTTCTTTTCGGTTTTTTTGTTAAAATTCAAAAAGATTCGATGAATTCGTGCAATTCGTGTTCAAATAATCAAGAATTCCTTATCTTCCTGACTCCTTGTCTCCTTGGCTCCTTGTCTCCTTTCATGTGGAAAACCAGGTGTTTTCCACCTGAAATACTTATCCTTTTACCCTCTAGAGTCAAAGCTTTTATACGCTAAGGGCAGGCATGTTCTGGTGGAATATGCCTGCCCTTCCGCTGGAAAAGGTCTGGGGTTAGCCCGGAAAAGCTTTCCCTTTAGCCTGGAAGATGCCTGCCTTTAGCCTAATAAAGGTCAGCCTTTAGCCCGGAAAAAGCCTCACAAAAACCTCAAAAACCATTTTCACCTTACGCAACTTGCAATCGCAGAAATGAAAAAGACAAAGCTATCGTCTTGAACTCCCTGCGCTCGGCGCGAAGCAACTCTTTCATAGCTTTGCGGAGAAAGAACTCCTTGTCTCCCTGTCCCCTTATTCCTTTCCGGTTTTTGTCTCATTCTTTCCCCTTTTAGGGGGAGTAGGAGGGGCTTCGGGGAGGTTGCTTCTTCTCCTCTCGGGGAGGTTCTTGCTTCTGGCAAGCGTCCTTCGGCCGAGCGGGGAGGGGGTTACTGTGTCGGATTTGTGTCGGAATTATTTTCGTAACTTTCTGATTATCAACGCCTGCTGTCGGAAACGCAGGAAACGCTAGATTTTTTTGTTTCCCCAGTATGCAGGGAGTGTTTTATGACTGATTCATCAGTTCGTAGAGATAAATCCTCCATAACATATTTCACCAGTTCGCTTAATGCATAGTCGGTAAGATAAGTCGCAATTCATACTTATTGTCAGGTTCTGCTGCAAAGATACAACTTTTCTCCGAGAAACAAAGTGATTACATGAAAAAAACTCGCTGCACCAACCACGGTACAGCGAGTTTTGCGTTTATTCTTCCTGAAAGGAAGTGGGGTTACTTTGTCACGCGCTTACTTAATCACGACCTTGTGGCCATTGATGATGTAGAGGCCGCGGGAAGGATTAGCCACCTTGCGACCCTGGAGGTCGTAGATAGCACCGTCTGTTGCTTCTGACATCTTACCTATTACCTCGTTCACGCCAGTGGTCTCGCTATCGTCCCACATAACTGCATAGCCACGGGCTCCTTGAGAAACTTGTGCCTGGAGGTATGCCTTGTTGGCACCCAGTCTGTAGTAGCCATCTGCGTTGTTAACGCTGGAGTGGTAGAAACCTACTACGTTGTCCTTGATACCCATGAAGTACTCGGCAGTGGCAGCTGGGGTGCCTGAGAGTGCAAAGGTCTTAGGCAGGTTTGTACCATCGAGAGAGTTGGCATTACTGGTTGCAAAGGCAGCACCCGTATTGATGGTAGCTGTAGCCGAAGCGCTGGAACCCTTCAGCATCACAGGTGTGTTGGCAGGAACCTTGTTGTCGGTGAGCTGTGTGGGAACGAGCCAAGTGCCTGTGCCGTCCAGAGCCAGCGTATAAGCATCAGCACCACTGATGGTCACGTCGAACGGCCAGTAACCAGTAGCATAGTAAGTCGGAGTACCAGCACCATCGGAGTTGAGAGTAATGCTAACCGTCGTTGCAGGCTCAACAATCCACTGAGCTACATCAGCTGTTTCATTTGTACCACCGACAACGGCATTGTCTGCTGTATCTACAGCATATATACCCTTCTTCAGACATGAAGCATAATCACCTGTACCATTACCGAGACAAATGGCAAATGCAATCTGACCAGCGGCCGTTCCAGGGAACCAGTTCACATACTTATCAGGATTTGATGTAAGATATCCTACACCGCCGCTGCTATATTCAACACCAGCATATACCCATCCAAAGCCATAGCCTTGATTATACATATAAAGATTCCCTCCGCTTTCTCTGAGTTCAATAACGGTAGCTGCACTACTATTACTCCCGTCTGCGTAAACGCCTCTTATCGTTTGGGTATAGCCATAGGGGCCACTTACAGCATTGAGATACTGGTCTGTAGCGACATTCTTCAAGCGATAGAAGCCGGCAGCAGGTGTATTCAAGGTAATATTAGCCGAAATATCCAACAATAAATCATAATATTCTTTGTAATAAGAAGTAGCATGGTATTCAAGAACTGAGCCTGCATCAGTAATGTTAGCACGTGCTTCTTCTGCAGTTCCACTACCACCCCACGTATACCGACCAATTTCTTCACCAAAAATTACAGACTGTAATTCATCATAAAGATCTGAAAGAGCAGAAGCGTATTCTTCAGATTCTGCTTTAATAGTCCAACCAGAACCCTGGTCAGAGAAAGCATCATTACTATTCCAGAATGAAAGTTTGTGGTTATAGTCATGAACTACCGTGTTGGTATTCTCAATGTAGAAGCAGAAGCTACTATATCCTGTAACATGCTTTAACTGGAATGCGTTTCCTGTGGACTTCATATAAAGATCCGCACCATTTGATGTTGCATCATAGCCAAGGAAATATCCGTCACCTTTATCTTTGTTCATTATCTTGAAGCCATCATATGGATTTCCTGTAAATGCCCACATTGCAGCATCGGATAACGTCTTGGTCGTGGATGTGCTATAACTTGTACCAGATGTAGAGGTGATATAATATGCAGAATAATTCGTACCACGGAAATAAGCCGAATACCATGTAGCAGTGCTATAGTCAGCACTCACTGTAAAAGGCAAATCATAAGAAACAGTAACAGGTACGGTTGTAACGCCACTGGTAGTTACCGTTGTCTCTGTCACAACATATGAACAATAGTCACGCTGATAAGCTGCGGGAAGCGTGGTTATCACATCATTCAGAGATGCCGGAACTTCATCTGAAGTGTAAACTACACCGCTGGCATCAGAGATCTCGTATTGTACAAAATAGGAGGGAACAGTTAGTTCAACAGGATAGATGGTCCAAACACTATTCGCACCATTTCCGTCATTGGTACCTGAACCCCAAAATGAAATACCATTGCCTGCACCATTATTATCAACACGACTTCCTGTATTGCTATTCAGGTTCCAACCAAATTTATCATCACCACCATAGGTACCTCCCGTGACCTTATAGAAAGCGAATGTCCCAGCACTATTCACCGTCTGAGCAGTAGTAAGATCAGAGGTGATATAGTTTCCATCAGCAAACTGCATATAATAAAGCCCTGTACTCTCACCTGTTTCGATAAAACGCACAAGATATTTCTCATTGGCAGACAGAGGTGCCTCATTCAATGTAATGTTTGTTACACTTGAAGTTGCACGATATACAGTACTATAGGTCGACACATTATAAATAGGAGTATAAGAACCTGAACTATTACGAGTCTGTGTTACAAGATACCAATGATTGTTATCAGTGGCAGAAGTTGCAGGGGTCATTGACGTAGCAGCAGAACCCACACTCATGTAAGCACCCTCTATAAGACTCGGTGTATTGCCATTGGCCTTCAGCGTTCGGGTCACCTTAATGGAACAGTCTGTTGTACCGATCGTTCCAGATGTTGCATAATCATAATCCGTTGCAAGATAACCATTCTTTAAAGACGCAGGTACAGTAATTTCACTACTTTTATTCTGTAACACTGTTTGACTACTTACCAATGTCTCTCCATCAGACTCATACAGATTATATGTAACATTTATACCTTCTTCAAGATCCACTTCATACACCCACCACGCATCATTTCCGTTGGTGTAATTTACAAGACCTGTACCCCAAAATGCAACAGTATTAGTTGGTCCATTATTATTCACTATACTACCCCATGTATTACTATTTATATTCCATGCGAAAAGTTCGCCATTACCAGTAATGTTGTAAAACGCATAGCGCCCTGCTGCATTTTTGTTATTTGATGTAGTCAGAGAAGAGGTGATAAAGTTTCCATCTGCAAATTGAATATTATATAAACCAGTGGTAGGAGTCTCAATAAAGCGGATAAGATACTGATAATTTCCCGTAACAGCAGTGCCATTAATTGTAGAAGGAGTGATAGTAGTTGCTGTACGCTTAAGTTGGTTTCCTGTTCCCACATTATACATGGGAGATTCACCATCGCGGGCCTGTGTCAGGATATACCAATGGTCGTTGTCATTCTTGTCAGTAGCAGCGGTGATTGAAGTAGCTTTGCTGCCTACATTGACGCAAGTATTAGCATCAATATTCGGAGTCCAATCTGCATCTTCTTCAACAGTAATAGTGAAAGAACCACCATCGCCTGCAGAAGCTTGAATACGTCCACTGTTGGAACCAGAATATACGAAAGAGTTTGATGTAGAGTTTACGACAAGGGTTCCACCCGTTGAAACAACAGTCGCAGATTCTCCACCAGGGGTTACTGTCACTTCTGCTCCAGAAGTCGGACAATTAAGGGAGAAACCTGTTATAATATATCCATCTTCCACAGAAAGAGCATATGTACAAGATCCTGAAGAACCCGGAGCCATGCGTCCATTATCAGTATTAATATTATTGGCAGAAGCTGTTAGCGTAACGACAGGTTTCCCCTCTTCGTTTGAGACCCATTGGTTAACCCAACCAGTTGAAACCGATCCACCTTTTTTAAAGGTGCCAACTCTGTGGTCATAGGTAATTGTGTATGTTGTTGCTCCCGCCCCCATGCAAACGAGCATGAGGAGCATTAATATTGTAGTAATTCTTTTCATAAATCTTTTTGGTTTGATTGTTAATACGTTAGTTTAGTCATCCCAAACGGAAGAGGATCGGGGATAGGTGTCCTGCTCACGAGCCCAACCGATGTCTTCAGCAGTGCCAACAGGAGCGTCGCTTACAGGCTGTGAACCTACTAGCAGTCGTGAGCCTCTGACGGGCACAACTGCACACAATGGTTTCAGATAGTTTTTTCTCATTGTCATTTTTGTTAAAAGGTTATTATATTGTTGTTTTATCCTCTATGAAGTACTAATGCGCAACATTAGGGAATAGAAACCACTCATTGGAAAAGTGTCAATTTTTCATTTGAAATCCATTGGAAAAGTGTCATTTTTGTCTGGAAAACTCATTGGAAAAGTGTAATTTTTCATCGTTTTTCTTGTTGGATAATGTAAATTTTCCTATCTTTGCACCTGATATATGCGTCACAATGTATGATAGATAGGAAAGTCAACGAGTCGATACGCGACTTTTTTAAAAGCGATGAGCGCGCCCTGTTGGTAACAGGAGCCCGTCAGGTAGGTAAGACCTTTGCCATCCGTAAGATTGGTAAGGAGTGTTTCGAGCAGGTTGTCGAAATTAATTTCATCGAGCAGCCAGACGCCATCGCCCTTTTCAGTGAACCCAAGGATGCAAAGGGGTTGTTACTACGCCTTTCGGCGTTCGTTCGTAAACAATTGATTCCAGGCAAGACTCTGATATTCTTCGATGAGGTGCAGGAGTGCAAGGAGATTGTCACCGCCATCAAATTTCTGGTGGACGAAGGCAGTTACCGCTATGTGATGAGCGGTTCGCTGCTAGGTGTCGAATTAAAGGACATCAGAAGTGTTCCTGTTGGCTATATGAATGAAATTGAAATGTTCCCACTCGACTTGCAAGAGTTTGCCACCGCCGTTGGCATCAGCGGCGATGTTCATGCCCATTTGCAAGAACGTTTCAAGCAGCAGAAGCCTGTAGACAGCTTTGTCCACGAGCGCATGATGGAGTTGGTGCGCCTCTATCTGATTGTTGGCGGAATGCCTGCTACAGTCCAGCGCTACTTAGATACAAACAACCTGCGGCATGTGTTAGATGAACAGCGTGGCATCATCCGCACCTATAAGCGCGACATCACGAAATACGACCCCAAGAAAAAATTGCTGATAGAGGATATCTACGACTTGATACCCTCTGAGCTTAACGCCAAGAACAAGCGCTTCATCCTGAAAGAACTCAATGAGCGAGCCCGTTTCGGTCGATATGAGAGTGGCTTCCTGTGGCTGAAAGATGCTGGAGTGGCCATTCCTACCTATAATGTTGAGGAGCCAAGGTTACCCTTGTTACTCAACAAGCAGCGCAACTTGTTCAAACTTTTCCTCAACGATGTCGGTCTCTTGGCGGCAATGTATGGGGGCGATATTCAGCTACGATTGTTAGAGAAAGACACCAACATCAACTTCGGTGCTGTGTTCGAGAATCTTGTGGCGCAGGAACTCTATGCCCATGGTTTTTCGCAGAATCACGATTTGTTCTACTTCAACAGCAAGAAGCAGGGGGAACTCGATTTCATGGTAGAGCAGCATGGCGAGGTGTTGCCTATCGAGGTGAAATCTGGCAAGGACTATGATCGCCATCGTGCGCTCTGTAATGTGATGGCTAACGAAAAGTATGCCATTCCTCATGCCATCGTGCTCTGTCAGGACAATGTTCATGTAGTGGAAAAGGTGACGTATCTGCCCATCTACATGCTGATGTTCATGCAGCACGAGCAGATGGAAGATGTTATTTATAAATTCCAGGCGTTGTAACCATTCTTGCCACAAAAAAATAACTGAGCAATTAATGTCTTTTCTTGTTTAAAGTAGAAAAGACTCGATGAATCCGGTCATTTTTCCTCGAAAGATGCTGTTTACGCGCAACACTTGTTTTTTAGGACCATAGGTCCGGTGTTTTTGCTCACGAAGTATGTGATGGCTCTGCAAGAGGCAAAGATACGAGGTGGTTATTTTTATCTGGGGGGCTTGCACACAAGGAAAAATAGACGCCTTGCATCATGAAAGGACTGTAAGTCCGAAACATACTGACGTGAGGGTTTTTGAGGTTTTTGTTTCAATAAAAATATTCGTCCAATTCGGTCCATTCGTGTTCAAAAAGTGAATTCGTGGAATCCGAACAATCCGTGTTTAGGAACATGTTTAGCGTTAAACTTTGCTAAATTTTCAAGATATTCACCCTCGAACTTTATATATATTATATAAATTGCCTACCTTTGGACGTTGAAATCAGTCCCTAATGTTGCGCATTAGTACTTCATAGAGGATAAAACAACAATATAATAACCTTTTAACAAAAATGACAATGAGAAAAAACTATCTGAAACCATTGTGTGCA
>Ga0247611_10008417_pt1 | contig 12717 bp, 16 predicted proteins | sample 177DNAGHGhighgp2_FD_192422 | JGI IMG/M metagenome (GOLD analysis project Ga0247611, IMG submission 192422) | Sheep rumen microbial communities from Palmerston North, Manawatu-Wanganui, New Zealand - 1770 DNA GHGhigh gp2 | ecosystem: Host-associated > Mammals > Digestive system > Stomach > Rumen... | reverse complement strand
CTTCAAACTCAATTTTTGTCCCTTCTTAGTCAAAAATAGTCATTTCCTTATAGCGTACTGATTATTAATAGACAAAGATGATTTTTTGTACCACCTGCCGCCATTCCTTCCTTATTCTATCTCCACCATCAACGGCAAACGCAAAACACTTATTTTCAACGTACTCAATCACTCCCACACAAAAAACAACGTTCGCCACATAGTATTTATATCTTTCTCGGGTATTAAATACCAAAACAACATCTTAAAACATGTCAATATCCCACTTTACCTAAACCATTACAATTACTTCGCCACCAGCATATTTCATTAATCAATTTCATAAAAGGAGAAAAAAAAACATAAAAGAAATCCCAATTAAAAAAAATTTCATATATTTGCACATTAGAAAAAAACAAACAAACTTCCTTAAATGACTACTGTAAACATCACCACGATACGCTTCGCCAACCACCTTTCTTTCGAAGAGCTCTCCTTTTTCCGTGGGGCCATGATCGAAACGGCCTCCTTGCACGACGCATCCCTCTTCCACAACCACACTGAAGTAGGCCTTCGGTACGACTACCCGCTAATTCAGTACAAATTATTGCAAGGTCGTGTGGCTGTGGTCGGTGTTGGTCAAGGTGCCAACGAGCTGCTTTGGCTGCACCCCTACCTCAGCCGCCAACTGCATATCGGCCTCAAAGACATCCCCTTCGAAATCATGTCCATCGAGAATGCCGAATGCCAAATAGGGGTAACCCAACGTACGATGAGGTACTGCCTCACCAACTGGATGCCCCTCAATCAGAAGAACGACCGCCTTTTCCACTCAACCCAGAACGAAACCGAAAGACTCATGATGCTCGAAGGCATACTCACCAACAATATCATAGCCTTTTTCCATAGCCTCGACTACAAGCCTTCCGAACAAATAAGATGCCAAATAGAACGTCGCGGCCCGATCGAAAAGGTAATGTACAAAGACGTCCCGATGCGGGCAATAGACGTCATATTCCTCACCAACGCCCTGCTTCCCCTGAACATTGGCATCGGCAAAGGAAGCAGCCTCGGCCACGGAATTGTAGAAACCCGATAGCACCCCACCGCCATGAATACATTATTCCTACTCGGAGGACATGACCTTGAAATGCTTGAGATAAAGAAACTGCTCGAGAACAATGGTCACGACGTGAGCGATGCCAACCTTCGGTGGGACAATGCCTATCTCGATGCCTACCAAGATGTTTTAGAGCAACATCCCCAAACAGCCTTTGTCGGCATCGAACTGCGGGGCCCACACCACCTTGCCATTAACTACCACTACACACTCATCGACCACCACAACGAACTCAGCCGCCGTCCGGCATCCATTCTACAAGTGGCAGCGATGCTGAGTATCGACCCCGACCGCCGAATGCTGTTGGTGGCAGCCAACGACAGCGGATATATTCCTGCGATGGAAGCCCTCGGTGCAACACCAGATGAAATCACCGCTATCCGGCAGGAAGACCGTCGAGCCCAAGGCATCACCCAGAATGATGAAGCCCTTGCCGAACTATCCATAAACGAGCACATTCTCAAGACCGACAAAGCCATCATCGTTCACTCCCTCACCCCTCGGTTCCCTTCCATCTGCGACCGACTCTACCCCTACAGCAGCCTCCTCATCTACACCGACCAAGAATGGGTCTTCTATGGTATAGGCAAATCTGAAATCGAAAAACAGATGGCCCCAGAAATCCTCAGTGGCCGCATCTACCACGGAGGCGGCGACACAGGCTACATCGGAGCAGCCAAACGGGCCTTCTCACCTCAAGAAATCAAAGCATTCGTATCCACCTTTAAACAATAACACATAGCAATATGGAATCATACAGTTTTCACAATTTCATGTTCCCTTTCCGTTGGAAAATCAAAGACCTCGGCGACCGCACCTTCTCCGAGCAGATTGACCTAAACAACATCCGGTATGCCCATACCCCCAACTGGGAACGTGTCACAACGCCAGATAAGGAGTCCGAATCGGACGACCTCTACAACGAGCGCAACTATTTCTACGAGTTCGTACATCCAGCACTCTACGACGACAACACGCCGCATACCATCATCCGCCACTTCGAGCGGCGTGAGCCCAAGCACGGATCTGTAACCTATAGGATAGTATGTGGCGGTGATATGAAAGAGTATATTTTAGACGTTAGTTCCATCAACCTTAACCTTTACTCAACTGGGGTTGGTGTACTTTCTTTCTACCTGTTCAACAACCGCTACCCAGATGCAGCCGATGTACTTTCCATCAACCAATATGGACGGCGGGTCTTCCCTGCATTCATCGGAGATGTTAATACTCGGTTCGAGATAGCTCGATGCATCAGTTTCGACGGCCTAAACGGAGTGTATTTCGAAGACTTCTCGTCCTACACCAACAAGGTGTCAAGCAACACTCCTGCAGCTTTCATCACCAAGATGGTTCATGAGGTGGCCGAAAATATCGAGATGCAACCAGTCATTGACGACCGCATGTTCGTACTCAGCTGGCATAAAAACGACGCCTGGGCATCAAAATTTCAAAACGACCACACCAACTTCATTAAAAACGACGAAGACTGGTACAAGTTTGTTTATGTTGACAGCCCCGGAGGGCTCTCCTGCCAGAACGATGAGATGCGACACGAATTAATAAAGAACTCCACCTATAGTCGTTGGCAGAAGTACTATTCCCTGTATGGCATATCTCGCTACTCCATGGTTTACCTGACTAATTCATCATGCCCCTCACACCTAACCACCTATTTTGAGACCGAATATGCCCGTATGGCCGAATTGGTCTTCATGCAACGAGCCTCAGTATTGCGTTTCTCTTCCGAAATTACCAGCATCAGCAACCTAGAAGACCGCAAAGGCCTCGGTGCCCGAGTCAGCTCGCTTTACAAAGAGTATATCCGTTTCGAGAATCAAATCTACTTTCGCGAAGTTTCGGCACAGGACCAAGGCATAGAGATGTACCAACTGCTTTTCAAAGCCGTTAACCTCAAGGAACAGGTGGAAAAACTGGACGAAGAAATTGAAGAACTGTATAACTATGTCTCTCTACGGGAAGACCGCCGCACCAACCGCACGATGAGCCTCCTCACCTGGATTACCACCATCTTCCTGCCTGTCACCGTAGTGACAGGCTACTTCAGCATGAATGCATACGCATTCATAGGTGACTGCGAAAGCAAAAGCAACTACATCTTAGCCCAGACCCTTATCCTATTAGTATTTTCCTTTATCGTAATAACTACAACATTAACCGTCAATAAAAAACGTTCAAAATGAAAACACTAACCGTTTTGTTATGCCAAAATCAGTCCGCATGGGACCATGTCATCCAATCCATCCCCTGCCTCTGTTGGGGGCTTATCACCGTCGTAGCTATATACCTTTTCTTGAGGTACTTAGCAAAGCCCCTTATCGCCAACTGCCATGAACGACAGATGAAAAAAGAAGACTTCGAACGAGAAAAGTTCTGGGCATTTTTCAAGAAATATGAAGAACCAACAGAGCTCAACGAATGCAAAGAAGAACTAAACAATCTGAAAAAAGAAGATGAAAAACGAAAGGACGAAAGAAGTAAATTAGATGAAGAGATAAAAAATTTCAAAGAAACCATCCTCAATGAGAAGGTGAAAATCTACGAAGAAATAATTAAATGCATCGGGCCATGCAAACATTAACGGTAAAACTCAAACAGCACACCCCGCTGATCCATTTCCAACATGATCAGAATGGAGCCACACTCCGCGCTTCTGAAGTGAAGCCAAATTTGGACAAGTTTATCCTTACAAGGTTAGGCGGAGGAAAATATCAAGATGGTGTAGAACAAGCCAAAACAAACAGATGGCTGATAGGCAAAGGCGACCATCCAGCTTTGGACTACAAAATGAGGATAGAAGCACCCCCAGGACAAATCTGGGATATGAGCCGCAATACGGGAAGAGTTAATAAAAAAGGCAACCCAGTTTTTGATACAATGCCTCTGTTTTTCGGCAACATGGGGAACGAAGAAGACAGCAGTATCCAACTTAAGAAAATGACATTCTGTTCCTACCCTGTTAGTCTAATTATTACCACTGTAAACGAAACCCTACTAAAATATATTAGAGAGAGCCTAAACACCTTTTTCTTATACCATAATTTTGGGACAAGGCAATCAAAAGGTTTTGGATGCTTCATGCCCCAAGGTTCACCTATCGTCAACTATATTACTTCTGATTATGCAAAATTCAGATTCAGATTGAACAACACAGAAGCCGAAAGTTGGAACGGTTTTTATAATCTGTTTACCGGTATAGATTATTTTTACAAGACCCTAAGAAGCGGTATTAATCAAAATGGAGTGTATATCAAATCGCTCATGTATTCCTATGCGCTAGACATGGATGAATATTGGGACAAAAGGACTATTCGATATGAGTTTGAGCACTTTACGTATAACAAAGAAACAGACAAGGGAGAGTTGTCCGACTTTAAAACCGACGGAGAGAACAAGAAGGAGATAGCTCGGCTATACCGAGACATGCTTGGCTTGTCTTCTTCACAAACATGGAATTCATACGCCAGAGACATTATTACAAAAGAGCACAAACCAGTCACTCCTGAAGATGGAATTGATAGATTTAAATCGCCCATTCTGTTCAAACCCATATTCCACAATGGAGCCTACGATGTATATTTAATTCCAAGTATCATTCCTAATTCTTATCTGGGCACGACATTTGACATTTCCAGTAAAAACAAGGGACGTCATTTCACAATGGAGACACCAAAGGTATTCGACGTAAATGACTTTCTCCAATTTATTACATGTCAGGAAACCTACGATTTGATGTCCAAGAGACTTAATAAGATTATTGAGGCTGCCGAGAGAGAAAGAAGAGGAAAGGCAAAAAGAATTGCCCAAACTCTATTGTCAATTTATAATAGTTTAAGTTATGTCGAGAAATAAATATTCAGCAATAAACATTGGCCCAATCATATCAACATTGGGCATGGCCCGAAAACCACGGGAACTGTGGGCGGCGAGTTTCTTGTTCTCCCATCTGATGAAATGCATCTATGACGAAGTGGAAAAAAGAAAATGCAAGATCGTATCCCCGGCCAAGCCAACAGAAGGAATGACTGGAATGGGCATCTACCCCGATAGAATCTATTTTGTGGGAGAAGTCGATGCCAAAGCCATCGTCAGCGATGCCATGTGGGCCTTCTATAGAGATCTGTATGGAATGGGAGACAGGAATAGTAACATTCCTGACTTAAACTACTTCAATGTGATGTCAGCCACCTACGAAACCGACAAGGATTCCCTGGCCATTGCAGAACTGAATCAAAGGTTAGACATTTTGGAGCTATGCAATCTGGCGGCCGATAGCGATACGGCCCAGACCATCTACCGAATTATCTCCAAGAAAGTCTTTTCATCTCTCTTCCAGCTGGCCACAGGCGAAGACAGGTTTCCCATACCAGAATTAAAGGACATTGCAAATGTCCAGCGGAAAGAGAATCACAACATAAAAGAGAAATCACACCACCGATACTTTTGCGTTGTACAGGCCGATGGTGACAATGTCGGCAAAACCGTCTCACATAAAGACTTAGCCGATGGCAACGTTTTGGAAATATCCAAAGCATTGGTGGATTTTGGCCTGAAAGCCACAGGATTGATAAAAAAATTTGGAGGCATCCCTATCTATGCCGGAGGCGACGACCTTTTGTTCATTGCTCCTGTCATCGGTAAAGAAGGGTCTCACATCTTCAGTTTACTCGACAACATCGAAAACAATGCATTCAATAAGGTAAAGGATGCTGTCGGATTCAATCTGAAAGACGATAAAGGGAACGTTATAGAAGCTTCTCTTTCTTTCGGCGTTTCTATTTCCTACTATAAGTATCCTCTCTACGAGGCATTAGAGTCTGCTCGCAACTTGCTATTTGGTAAAGCAAAAAACATCAAGCAGAAAAAGGCCGTGGCATGGAGTCTTCGCAAACATAGCGGAGAAACCTACAATGTCGCTTTCTCCCTGAAAGACGAGGAACTAAAAAAACAATTCGAGAATCTGATAAAAACCACAACCGACAACGAAACCGTATCTGCCATAGCTCACAAACTACGCCAGCATGAAGCTCTAGTGGATATAGTATTGGAAAGCGGACAAGACGAAAGACTAAATGCACTATTTGACAAGGTTCTTGAGTTTGATAACGGCAGGTCTGACTATTTCAATGCAGTAAAATCCATTATGCCTGTTTTATATAGGGTGATAGGTAAAAAGGATTATATCCAGACACTTTACAGTTTATTACGTACAGCAAAATTCATAAAAGGGGAGGAATTGCACGATGAGTAAATATCAGATTACATTAACACCCGTCGACAAGTTCTTTTTCGGCGGCGATATGACATTCCAGGTTGGGAATAACGAGGATGACGAATTCAACTCTCAATACAAGAGTTACATTATCCAGTCCTCCATGTTTCCTCAACAGACATCCTTGCTTGGCATGTTGCGTTTCTTGATTCTAAGAAAAGCAGGGGAAACCGTGTTCAAAAACGGTCAGATTGTGGACAAAGCGAAGGCCAATGAGTTAATCGGAAGTCGAAGCTTTATGGTGAATGCAAACAATGACTTCAAGACTATACATGGACTTGGACACGTTAGGATTCGCAAGACCATAAATGGACTATCGTCCGACCTGGAGTTTGCACCCCTGTTTAAAGAACTGGACTTTGAACACGTTTCCATGGGGACTTTCAATTTGCACGACACCTGCATTCCTTCTCTTTCCAAAGACGAGTACGACGCCAAAAAAGGAATCGAGCCAAGGCTGACAGACGGGGAAACGACAATAAAGCTCGATGAAAATGACGAAGAGGATTTTGTCTTCATAGTAGACCGCCGTGTCGGCATCAACCGCGACATCAAAACAGGCATTGTAAACGACAGCGCATTATTCAAGCAAATATCTTATCGTTTTCACAACGACAAAGCCGACTACTGCTTTGTCTTTGATGCAGAGATTGACGACACCGTACCGTTTAAGACATACAACAACGAAATAGTCTCAGTAGGTGCCGACAACTCCCAGTTTGTTATCGGTATAACACCAGACGTAAAAACAAACACTAATATAAAGCCCTACAAAAAAGCACTTTGGCTTCTATCACCCACATTCCTGACCCGTGCAGAGGCTCTGACTGCCAAGTTTGCCATAACAAGACTAATCCCGTTCCGTTTTTTGACAGATAGAGAAGACACAGGGGATGACGATAATCGTTCTTTCCATATCTTAAATAGCAAGTTAAAACGTAGCGAACGATACGAACTGTATGCCCCAGGATCAGTCTTCTATTTCGAGGACGAAACAAACAAAGAAAATTTCATCAAACTGATTGAATCAAAAAAAGAATTCAGACAAATAGGTTATAACGAATATAGATAAATATGTACAACAATATGAATACACGTGTTTTTAAAATCACAGCAAAGACAAATTTGCATGTCGGCAACGAAAGCGGTGGCGATTTCACCATCATCGACAAAGCCATCCAGCGTGACCCCTTGACCGGTCTGCCATGCATCAACTCCAGCTCTCTGAAAGGTGCCATCAACGAATTCTGCAGCAACAGCATTAATATGCCAGCTAATGAAAGAAAGAGACTTTTTGGCTCCGACAAACTGGACAAAGAAAGCCAACCCAAGAAAGGCGAAGCCATCTTCTTCGATGCCAAACTTCTTTTCCTTCCTCAGCAAGACGACAACACGCTTTATCACTATGCCACAACACAGGACATTGTTCGTCTAATGAATGAACGCATTGCCTTATTGGGTTCTAACATCAGGTTTCAGCCTCCCGCACAGTATCCGGAAGGGGACAAAGCCAAAACCGTGGAAATTGTCGAAGCAAAGGAGATGGAAAAAATATGCAGCGACGACAACCTGCCCATCATCGCCCGCAACGTGCTCGACAACGGAGAGAGCAAGAACCTCTGGTACGAACAGGTACTGCCTGCCGAAACCGTGTTGTACACCATCATTCAAGAAGAAGGCGAAGTGCTAGCAAAAGCCCTCAACAATCATATTGTACAAATCGGTGCCAATGCCACCATCGGATATGGTTATTGCTTGTTCGAATTGATGAAGTAAAGGAGGCACACTATGACAATATCAAAAGAACGAAAAAACCAGTTGATGGTTTGGGCTGATGATGTCATCCGACACAGCAGCATCTACAACAAAACAACGCAAGAAATTGTAAGCGATTCCTACAACGGCCAGATTGCTGCCTTCTCCGTGTCAGTGGCTCTGTCTGGACTAAAGCCTGCTATGGCCCTGTACTTTAGCGGCAAAGGTAGTTCCGATGTAGACAAAAAAGAGATTATCAAACTGCTTGCTGCCATGTGCAGCAAAGAGAACAACTCTAAAACCGACGCAGATGCATTCTTCAATCAAGTAATATCTTCCGATGGGAATGCCCTAGCCGATTTACAGAAAAAAATCATTGAATATGGCATTGCGCTGAAACTCGCCGTAAGAACATTTAAATTCAAGAGCCATGAGTAGGAATCTGCACAAGTACTACTACAAAGACTATTTCGGCGGAAAGTCGGAAGAAATCTTTGTCACCGACAATAGGGGGATACGACATCATGAAAATCGTTCATTGGATTGGAAGAATATCAAATCCGACAAGAATGCCAGCATCCTCAAAAAAAGGAATACCCAGCTGACTAGGGCAGGTTTGTTATACAAAATCGACAAACCGGTAGACACTAAAGATACCTTTGAACTCGAAATCATCTACCCCGGCCTTGTAACAGGTATTGGCATCAACCACGAAGCCACAATCGAGGGCGAATTCAAACTTGGCGTTCATTTCGATTGGACCCATGGAATGCCCGTCATATATGGTTCGTCCGTGAAAGGCGTGTTACGAACCTGGTTTAAAGAATTCTACAAAGGTAAACGTGACCCAAATGACTATGAGATGGAAATCTTCGAAGGCAAACTACGCGACACCGAGAAGGAAAAGGAGAAATACGGAACAAACTGGGAAACGAAAGTCAAATCCTTAGAAAACCGTATTTACACCCCACAATCGATCTATAAAAGAGACATCTTCTTTGATGCCGTAATCACAAAAGGGGATAGCAACGGAAGAATTCTCTGTTCTGACTCCATCACCCCACATGGCGGCACCCCCCTGAAGAACCCCACCCCCATCACTTTTATGAAAATCGCCCCCGGATGCCAACTACAATTCCGTTTCAAACTAAACGGAAACGAAGACGAAAAAAATAGCAAACTGAACCTCTTCAAAACCATCCTCACCACCGTCGGCATAGGGGCCAAGACCAATGTCGGCTATGGGCAGCTCAAGCAACTCAATAATGCTGCCGATAACCAATGAGTAAGTCCTCCCTTTTCGAGCAGCTCTGCTCCAGCCAGGTCTTGCTGGATGCATGGAAATCTGTTAAATCAAAGAATGCCGCCGGTGGAATCGACGGCATTTCTGTTTCTCTTTTCGACAAAGACATCGGCTCCCATATCACCTCTCTCCTCGAAGAGCTCCGCCGGGGCCGATGGTCTCCCTCCCCCTACCTCCGAGTAGACATCCCCAAAAAGGACCATGAGAAACGCCAGCTGGGCCTGCTCACCATCAAGGACAAGATAGTCCAGCAGGCAATCACCTCCCTCCTCCAACCCCGATTCGAGCGCCTGTTTGTCAACAACAGCTACGGCTACCGCCTGAGCAAAGGACCCGTCAAGGCCATCCGGCGCGCCGCTTCCCTCTGCGGATGCAAGCGCAACACATGGGTGCTGCGGCTTGACATCGACAACTTCTTCGACACCATCGACCACACCATCCTCTTCTCCCGCCTGCAACATGTGGTTCCCGACCCCGAAGTCCTTCGACTCATCCAACTCTGTGTCCAGATGGGCACGGTCACAAAAAAGAACCATTGGCAGCAGACTGCTGCCGGTGTGCCCCAGGGCGCTGTAATCTCTCCCTTACTGTCCAACTTCTACCTCCATCCCTTCGACCAGTTTATCCTCTCCAAATCCGATGCCTGCGTCCGTTATGCCGACGACTTTATGCTGTGCTGCTCCAGTCAGGAAATCGCTGACCATTGGCTCACGCAAATCTCCTCCTTTCGGCAAAGTGCGCAACCAATCCAACCTCATCAAATACTTCCACAAATACCATGCCAAGGCCTTGCCTCAACTTGCCCAGGTAGGACATGACGCAATAGAGCAGCTAACACTTCTGTCAACCAAGATAAAGAATGCTCCCCCAACGCCCGACTATCGTGAGGCACTCATGGCCCTCGAAGCCCAGTCGGCCATCATCTATTGGGCATACGTGCGTCAACTCCTTGCCGACGACCACGTCACCTTCGAGCAGCGCGAACACCAAGGGGCCACCGACCTCTTCAACTCCCTGCTCAACTACGGTTATGCCCTCCTCTATGCCCGTGTGTGGCAGGCTCTGCTGGCCGCCCGACTCAACCCCTGCGACAGTGTCCTCCATGCCCGCCAGCCGGGCAAACCCACCCTAGTCTACGACGTTGTCGAACTGTTCCGTGCCCAGACCGTCGACCGCATCGTCATAGCCATGGTCCAGAAACACCTGCCCCTTGCCATCGCCATCGAAAACGGCCGTCTCTCTTCTTCTACCCGTGTGGCTCTGGCCTCCAACATCCTCGAACGGTTCAACCGCTATGAGAAATACCGGGGCGAGGAAATCCGGTTCGAGCAGGTCATTCAGCGGCAAGCAGCAGAAATAGCCCAATATATCACCGAACACAAAACCTACAGACCCTATCTTGCAAAATGGTAAAGAACTACAGCAACCGCACCCGCAAACACATGACGGTAGTGGCCTACGATATCGCCAACGACAGACGACGTGACAAAACCGTGAAACTGTTGGAAAAATATGGCCAACGAATAAACTATAGCGTATTCGAATGCATGCTCACCCGGCAGCAACGCAAAGAACTGCAACAAAACATCGAAGAGATTATCAATGAAAAAGAAGACCAAATTGTCTTATATAACATCTGTGTCGACTGCTATGCCAAGACCACTTATCTGCCCTCCAACAGGGAGCGGCCGCACGTAGTGGTGGTGGCATAGCACCTCCTAAAACTCTTGCGAAAAAACCGCAACAAAGGCATCAACGTGATTAACAATAATTTAAACAACACCAATGGTAGCAGAACCCGCTTCATGAAAATCGAAAAACACACAAACTCCCCCATGCGGTTCCTGTTTTGCGAAAAAACACAAAAGAGGTGAATCGAATACATCAAAAAGTCAGCCAGTTATCCACAAGCTGTCCAATGCAATCTTCGCGAAAACAGTTAAAACTCATCCAGAAGACATCTGTTGCGAATAATACATATTGCTAAAAATCAGACAATTCACACCTAAAAACAATAAAAAAAGATAAAAAAATGTCTTTTATGTCAGAAAAAAAACGTATTTTTGCGAAAAATTAAAGGGTGATTCCCAACCTAATTCAGGGAGAGACACTTGACACACCTGTCTACCAGATTCGATTCCAGTCCCCGATAATACCTTATTGATTATCAAACTGGAATCACCCTTTCCATTATGACCAGGATTAAGACATCGTGAATGATCACCGTGTCGAGCTCACTTATGGGAATCACCCTTTCCATTATGACCAGGATTAAGACGTCACAGCTCGAACGAGAAGGCATGGTCATGGGTGGAATCACCCTTTCCATTATGACCAGGATTAAGACACCTCGAGTATTGAATGTTTGAAATCACCTCTGTGGAATCACCCTTTCCATTATGACCAGGATTAAGACAACTTATCATTTCAGTATCCCAGTTTGTGAAATGGAATCACCCTTTCCATTATGACCAGGATTAAGACCGTAACTAGACGACTCCTTGAAAATCTTGGTTTTCGGAATCACCCTTTCCATTATGACCAGGATTAAGACGGGAGTAAATCATGTTCTATTAATACATTTTTAGGAATCACCCTTTCCATTATGACCAAGATTAAGACCATAATTGTCGCTCTTAGGATCCTTTGAGATCGGGAATCACCCTTTCCATTATGACCAGGATTAAGACATGGCGGGGTCGAGGGTGGCCAGCATGGCGTCGAGGAATCACCCTTTCCATTATGACCAGGATTAAGACACCTATATGTCCCACAACCGCATCTCCAACGCGTATGGAATCACCCTTTCCATTATGACCAGGATTAAGACACGGTGTAGCAGCCGTTGAGCTGCTCCGCGACGGCGGAATCACCCTTTCCATTATGACCAGGATTAAGACATACGATGAGTGGGTTGAGGATAACGAACATTGCGGGAATCACCCTTTCCATTATGACCAGGATTAAGACGCCTTAATGCCGAACTCGCCTTGATGAACTTGCGTGGAATCACCCTTTCCATTATGACCAGGATTAAGACATTGTTGGCCGAATTCTGCCCCGTAAAACATCGGAATCACCCTTTCCATTATGACCAGGATTAAGACACCATCGGTTTGAAACCGATATTGGTCAAGCCGAGGAATCACCCTTTCCATTATGACCAGGATTAAGACTATTTTCAATAATGAGATTACCTCGAAAAGTTCTGGAATCACCCTTTCCATTATGACCAGGATTAAGACAATTCCACCGTGTTTTTGTCGT
>Ga0247611_10008416_pt1 | contig 12717 bp, 12 predicted proteins | sample 177DNAGHGhighgp2_FD_192422 | JGI IMG/M metagenome (GOLD analysis project Ga0247611, IMG submission 192422) | Sheep rumen microbial communities from Palmerston North, Manawatu-Wanganui, New Zealand - 1770 DNA GHGhigh gp2 | ecosystem: Host-associated > Mammals > Digestive system > Stomach > Rumen... | reverse complement strand
GTTCTGGTGGGCCTCTTCGAGCCATTTTTCGCGTTGTTCGCGGGTGGATTTCTTAATGGGTTCGACCATTTTGATTTTCCACGCTTCAGCAAATGGTAATTCCATAGTATTAGATTTAAATAAATGTTAATAAAATGATTTGATTTCCAAAAAAAACCGACAGCCCCGTGTAGAGGCATACCGCTTGACCACACGGCAAGGCACTGCCACATGGTCTATAGATAGTCGTAAACGTCTCTTTTCTTGATATTTAAGAAAATGATTTTTTCGTTTATATGTTGACTATTCATGTTCAAATTTTGGTTTTGCAAAGGTACGTATTTTTTTTTAATTGTAGGAAATTATTTTTTTCAACTGAATTGTCGGGTTTTATCCTTTTTTGCAAATGCCCAGGATAGTGCCCGTGCCAACTTGTTTTTCAGAATCCGTCCAGCTGCAGTTTCGGATATTGAGTTGATAGGCTTCCGTTGGTTCGTCTGTTAGATACTATTTGTACGGGGTTTATTCTCTATTTTATTTTGCTGTGATAAATAAAATGCAAATAAAATAAAAACTAAATGTAAATAAAAAGGCGGAGAAAGAGCGAACCTGGAGTGGGAGGTGGGAGGGACGGGTGAGCCTGTGGAGAAGTAGTAGGCCGCTGGAGGGTCTGGGGCATTTGGGTGGAGGGGCAAAGGCTAAGCCGGGGTAGGGTAGGGGCTGGATATGGTTTAGAAAGGGGCAGGATGGCGACCTTGGAGGAACAGGGTGGTGGCAATCAGGGGGGCATGTTTGTGGATGCAAAAAGCAAGAGCCCCCGTGGGAGCTCTTGCTGATAGAAAACTTAGCATAGTAACTTTGTAATGAACGTTTGTGTTCGTCGCGGAGCGGATGGCTTGCTGCTGGGTGTTGGTGTGTTGCCGTGTGGGTGTGCGTCGATTTCAGAGGGGACGCACCTTATTTGTCGGCTTCGTAGATGAGCAGTTGGCCGTCGGCATAGAGGAAGAGGAGTGGGTCTTTGTCTCTCTTTTTCATGATCCAGCAACCGCCGTTTTGGGCGTCGACTTCCATTTTTTTGTACTTGCGGCTGACCTGTTGCTCGGCCAGGAGTTTGTCGTTTTTGTCGTATACCTGCAGGTAGGTGTGGCCGTCGGGGTCGTTGACTAGGGCGTACATATAATCGCCGCTGATGGCGTAGGCCACAAGTTCCATGTTGTATGTATCCTTCACGTAGTTGTGCACAACGGCGATGTCGGTCACATGGTAGTCATACCAGTAGCTGTCGCAGTAGACCCAGAATCCGGGCCAGTAGAGGTGGCGAGGGGGATAGGGGTCCCAGTAGAGTTGGTGGCAGTGCACCAGATGGTGGTGGTGTGGGTGCATGAAGTAGGGCGAGGGGTGCGGGTGGTGGTGTGGGCCGCCACCGCCGCCCACTGCGGGAGGGGTGCCGCTGGGTCGTCCGCCGCCTACCTGCGAGCCGGAAGTGCGGTTGGAGGGGCTGTCGGAGCGGATGCCTGTGTTGGTGCCGCGTGTGCCATCGCCGCGTCCTTTTGCTTCAACGCCGGTCTGGCTGCTGCCAGTGCGCGAGGGGACGCTGCCGGTGCGGGAGATGTGGGCGGGGGCGTCATTTCCTATAAGGCTGCTTCTGCTCTCGCTACCGCTACCGCGGAGGCCGCTGGAGGAGGAAGAGGAGGAGCCTCTGTAGCTGCTCGATGAGCTGGAACGGGTGCCGGTTTCGGTGGGTCGGGAAGAGATGCCCGAAGAGGAACCGAACGACGAGCTGGAGCGGCTAGAGGAGGAGCCAGAGCGGCTGAAGGAGGAGCTGGAGCTGCTTGAGGAACGGGAGAAGCTGCTGCTGGAGTGGCTGGAACTCGAACCGCGGCTGCTGGAGAAACTGCCGCCGCCCCGGCTTCCGCTGCTGTGGCTGCTACTGCTTCCGCTACTGCTGCGACCACCGCCGCCACCGCCACGCTGGGCATATACCGGGGTGAAGGCGACGAGGGCTGCTCCTAGAAGAACTACGCTTATCAAACGAGACATTTTCATGATGCTATCCTTTCTTTTAATACTTATTCGAGAGGCTCTGTGCCAGGGTATTGCCTGTGTTGAGCCATTTTTTCACGTTGCAAAAGTACGACCATTTTCTTTGGAAAAATCCCATTATTTTACCTATTTTTCCTTTCAGGATTTAATACTAGGAGTACTCTGTTGAATGACAGATGCTTGTGATTGGGGTGCATGCTTTTTTTGAATACGGTGGATGGCAGCCGAATGCGGCTGTGACGGAGAGGATGAGCTGTTGTTGTGTTGTTTTGATAAATGTGCGAGTGTAAAGTATGGCTGATTTCGCCGAGTAGTCTCTTGGTGCGTCTTGTGAGGGGCTGAGTGGTAAGGGATTTCTCGCCCAAACGTTTTGGAATTGATAGGTTTCTTATATGGGGCTGTTGTGACCCAGTCTCTTATGGGCTGTCTAGAAATCAGTCTTTTATCTAACTGAAGCCTTAAAAAAAAGGAGGCAGACCATTTGTGTGGTTTACCTCCTTTTGTGTGGTGGCGGTAAGGGTCTAGTAGCCCAGGCCTTTGAGCCATTTTTCCACCTTGGCACGGCCGGAACGGACTTCGTGGCCATAGATGGAGAAGCCTTGTGCTACCTTGGCTTTGGGGAAGGCCTTCTTCACGTCGCTGGCGCAGTTGGCCAGGCCGCTGCCTTCATGGGTGGTGAAGGGGATGACTGTCTTGCCGTCGAGGTTGATGTCGCGGAAGAGGGTGAACATTACCTGCGGGTAGGTTCCCCACCATACGGGGCCGCCGATGAAGACGGTGTCGTACTGTGAGAGGTCGGGTGCCTTGCCTTCGTAGGGAGGCAGTTCGCCTTTCTTGGCTTCCTCTTGAGCGAGGTTGATGAGTGGGGTGTAGGCCATGCCGTCGTATTTGTGGGTGACGATTTCGAACTGGTCGGCGCCGGCAATGTCGCTAATGTAGTCGGCCACGATTTTGGTGTTGCCCACCTCGATGTTGCCCACGCTGTAGTTGTCGCCTGCGTGGGAGAAGAAAATTACGATAGATTTGCTCATAGGATTATCTTTTTGAGTTGTTACTTCTTTTTTTGACTGGCCGTTGCATCCGAGGGTTGCCAAGAGGATGCCGCAGAGGGCCAGGAGTGACTTTACTTTCATGGGAACGGGTTATTTGTCGATGTTGACGATATGGTATTTGCGGGTGCCGAGGCCGATTTTTTCGGCATGTTCGATGGTGTGAACGCCATGGCGGTCGGTGATGCGCTTTTTGAGTGCGGTGGCGTCGTTGCCAGTGGTGTCGGAGTGGTTAAAGACGAGGTCGAGGCAGGCTTGGTCGAGGGCCACGGGGTCGGTGGAGGCCAGGATGCCGATGTCGTTCATCTCGGGGTCGGCGGGATGGCTGTCGCAGTCGCAGTCAACGGAGAGGTTGTTCATTACGTTGATATAGATGATTTTGTCGCCAAAGTGGTCGGCAACGGCTGCGGCTGCGGTGGCCATGCACTCGAGGAATTTGTCTTGGTTTTCGGGCTGGATGTAGTTCCAGAGCTGACGGTAGTCCTCGCTTTGGCCGTTGGTGTGGATGTAGGTTTTGCCGTTGCGCGAGGCCACACCAATGCTTTGGTTTTTCAGCACCCCGCCAAAGCCGCCCATGGCATGACCTTTGAAATGGGCTAGGTTGATGAGGAAGTCGTAGTTTTGCAGGTGGCTACCTACGAGGTTGTATTTCATGTAGGTGGTGTCGCGCACGGGCAGTTTAATCTCGCCTTCGGCATCCATAATATCGACGCCTCCGATGGAGTTGAAACCGTGGTCGGCTATCACAGCCTGATGGTCGGCAGTGTTCATGCGCTTGCCGGCGTAGGCGGTGTTGCACTCGACAATTTTGCCGTTGACCAGTTGCACGAGAGGGCCAATGAGTTCGGGTTTGAGGTAGTTGTTGCCGCCGGCTTCGCCGGTACTAATTTTCACAGCCACGCGGCCTTCGGCTTTCACGCCAAGGGCTTCGTAAATGCGCACGAGCGATTCGGGAGTGATTTGGGTGGTCATGTAAACGGTGGCGCCTTCGGGCTGTGGCTCCACAGGAGGTTCGACCGGTTTGCTCTTACAGCCACCGATTAGGAGCATGGCGGCCATGAGCACTAAAAGATTCATTTTATTCATGGGTGGATTTGTTGTTTGATATTTTTGTTTAGTTAGTTGATTATTCAATAGGTAGATGCCTTGCAGTGGGAGAAGAGCCACTGCCCGTTGCGACGGCAGAGACGGAAATTGAGTTGCAGCCTCCAAGAGTGTCGTCCGCCTCCAAAGACGGCGGCCGATACGTAGCTTTTGGCCAAGAGGGTAGCGGTGTCGCCTTCGATGGATGCCTCTAAGGCATCGTGGCGAACTGAAAAATAATTGAGGGTGCCGTCGGCGATGGCGTCGATATATTGTTTCTTGCTCTGGCGCATACCGGTCATGTGCACTAGTACGAAATCGTTGTCGTGTAGTGCAGAAAGGGTGGCAGTGTCCTTGTCAATCATGGCACGGCACATCTTTTTGTAGAGTTCTCTTATCTGTTCTTCGTCGGTCATTGTGCTGACTGTTGGGTTTGCTTTTGGAAGAAGGCTGAGGGTTGCGGCATTTGCGAATAGCGGCAGTGTAAGCATGATTGCAATTGCCAGAAGGGACAGCCGGCCTATTCCTTTGGCATGATCATCCATAGGTTTCAATCAGATGTTTGACAAACTGCATGTCGGCGAAATTGATGGTGCCGGTGTCGTGCTGGTTGAGTGTGGCAATCTGAGTCATTTCAGCATCGGTGAGGGTAAAGTCGAAGATATTGATATTTTGTTCCATACGTTGGAGGTGAGTGCTTTTTGGAATGGCCACAATGCCGCGCTGGGTGAGCCAGCGGAGTGCCACCTGGGCCGCGCTTTTGCCATAGTGGCTGCCAATGTTGGCCAATAGGTCGCTGTGTACGATGCCATCTACTCCTTGTCCGCCCAGAGGTCCCCACGCCATCATCCGGCAATCGTTTTTCTTGAGCAGGGGTTCGATGCCCTGTTGTTGAACGAGGGCGTTGCATTGCAGCTGGTTGACCATGGGTTTGATGTCGACATAGTGGGCGAAGTCGAAGAAACGTGCCTCTTGGAAATTGCTAACGCCGATGGCGCGTACTTTGCCCTCTTTGTAGGCTTTCTCCATGGCGCGCCAGGTGCCGAAAACGTCGCCGTAGGCCTGGTGGATAAGCAGGAGGTCGATATAGTCGGTTTGTAGTTTGCGAAGGCTTTCGTCGATGCTGGCGGCGGCGCGGGCTTCGCCGTTGTTGCTTATCCATACTTTGGTGACGAGGAAAAGGTCTTGGCGGGCGATGCCGCTTTTGCGTATGGCAGCGCCTACGCCCTCTTCGTTGTAGTAGGCTTGTGCGGTGTCAATCATGCGGTAGCCCACGTTCAGAGCGTCGCTTACGCAGCGCTCGGCCTCGGCTGGTGGCACTAGAAAAACACCATAGCCCAGTAGGGGCATTTCTACTCCATTGCTTAATTGAATTGTCTCTGGATTAGTCATATTGATAGTATTATTATAATTATTTGATTTTTATTTATTTATACGAGTATAAGGTGGATATTTTCTAAGTGCAAAAATACGGCAATTCTTTTGAATGGCTGTTGTATATATTGCGGAGAAAGTTATAGAGAATTCTGTTTTTGCTCTTTTACCACAAAAGGAAAGAAACCTTTTACCCATCCTCAGAATCTATATGAACGAATAGGTAATGGGCTGTAAATATAACTACAGGGAGGGGCTGTTTCCAGTGGGCACTAGGAGCGGAGTTCGCTGGGAGAAGCACCAAGGTTTTTCTTTACGTAGCGGACAAAATGACTGGGTGAAGAGAAGCCTAGTTGGTCGCTGATTTGTTCTAAGGTTAGATCGCGCCGCCGAAGCAACCGACTGATTTCTAGTGTTGTGTAACGTGTAATCCAATAGATGGCAGATTGTCCGCTTACACGGTGGCACACCTCGCTGAGGTATTTGGGCGAGACGCATATTTCGGAGGCATAGTAGGCTACCTGCCGTTGCTGCCGGTAGTCGCCTCGTTCTAAGAGGGCCAGAAACGCCTGCATGATGTTGGTTTGCTGATTGGTGACACGTCGTTGGCCGTAGAGTTCGACGTGGAAATCGAAGAAATCGATTATCATGCACTGGATGGCGTTGAGCATAGCGTCGCGATGGAAATGGTGGTGGGGTAGTTCGAGTCGGTGGCGAATGTACTCGAAGTTAATGGAGCATACCTTCTGCTGCTCAGGATTGAGGTGCATAATGGGGTTTTCGAACAGGGCCAGGTGGCCGTACATGCCGTAGTTGCTTTGCGGAGTGGCCATGGCTATGAATTCTACCGAGACGTATATAACCTCGATCTGTAGGTCGTCGCTTTCTTGCAAGTGGCGGATGCGGAGGCTTTGCTGTGGGATGATGAGACAGTCTCCAGATGCAAGGCAGTGCTGCGTGGTGCCGAGGACAAAGGAGCAACGGCCTTTACGGCAGAAGGCGTGTGTGATGTAGCCTTCTTCCTGGAACTTAGCGGTTTTGGCAAGCGATTGGGCGGTGATTATGTCTTCTCGGTCATCAGGCATTTCGATTGCCAAGAGTTGATGGGTTATCGAATGAAGTTGGTGTATGCGATTTCCTTTTCTTGAGCGGGCAAGCCGTTGCGCTCGCGTTCGGCAGCGATGGCGCGAATGAGAAAGGCCATGTTGCGGGCCAGAATGCGCATGTTTTGTAGTCCCTCTAAATCTTGCATGACATCGTCGGCGGAGTGTCCGTGAACCATGTTCCAGTAGCGGCCGCTCGCGACGGGCATTTCGGAGATGGTGAAGTACTTGTTCAGCTGGTCGAAGGTAGCGGTGGTGCCGGCACGGCGGGCGGAGCAGACGGCGGCGCCTACTTTCATGCGTTTGCTGAATGGGGTGCTGAAGAAAAGTCGGTCTAGAAGGTTGGTCAGTGTGCCGTTGGCGGAGGCATAGTAGACGGGTGAACCCACGACCAGACCGTCGGCAAGTTCAAGTTTGGGTGCCAGTTTGTTAACGAGGTCGTTGAACACGCAGTGCCCCAGTTGGGCGCAGCGTCCACAACCGATGCACCCGCGGATGTCTTGGTGTCCTACATGGACGATTTCGGTTGCCATGCCCTCTTTTTCGAGGGTAGAGGCCATTTCCTTTAAAGCGGTGAAAGTGCAGCCGTTGGCATTGGGGCTTCCGTTTAGTAGTAGTACGTTAGGCATAATAATAGTATGTTACATGTATTATGAGTAACGTTTGTTTTGCAATAAAATTGTGTGTTTTTTTCTAATTTGTTTTTAGAGGGGAAGGGGAGGAAGTGATGAGCATTTGGCAGTTGAGGCAGTCGAAATGTATGCGGAACCAGCGTTTGTTGTTGTGCAGAAAGAGCTGGTCGCCACTGGCAATGGGGAGTTTGGCTGGTTTGGAGTTCTTGCCTTGTAGGCAGCAACCCAACTCGAACCGAAGGCAATATTTTGTGGTCATGAGTACTTTACCCTCGTAGTCATGCGTTTTCTCAAGGCCATATTCTAGTTGTTGCACCCCATGTCGACGATAGAATTCTTCGGCGTAGTGGTTGAGGATATTGGCACGGTAGTCGACTTTAGTTTCAAAATAGGGAGTAGTGTTGGCCAGCCGATTGGCAAGTGGGGCACTGTGACCCCGTTGAGCGAGATGTCGGTTCAGGCGGGTCTCTTCGAGTGCGGCCACGGATTTGCGGCGTAGGTCGTTAAGGGTGGCAGAAGGAAGGAAGTAGGGCTTTGCGCATCGATTTTCGACCACGGATGCCTGAAAAATAGTGTCACCTAGCTTAGCCAGCTGTTTGTTAGTTTGCTCAAGGGCACGTTGGGGATTTTGGGCAGTTTCTTTGTAGCAGACAATACTGGTCGAGGCCTTGCAGCCGTCGCTATCGGTGAGTTGTAGCTGTAGGCCGTCAGGGGTGTCAGAGAGTTCAACGGCGATGTCTACTTTGCGACTACTGGTACGACCCAGGAGTTGTTTCTCGAAAGCCTGGTCGTTATTGCGCCACAACATGGTGCCAACTGCTAGCCCGGCGGGCATACGGTTGGGTTGAAAGGTGTTGCCACTGACATGGTTGACCAGAAAGCCCTCCAACTCGCCTTGGGGGTTGAAGAAGCAGAGACCGTCCCCAGCAGTGAGAGGCTCGTGGCTTTTGATAGTGATGCTATTGCGCTCGATGTGGATGACGGGGCCTAGCTGCTTGCCGAGAGATTTCTGGGTGCTCATATTGGCCATGGGCTTGCGCTCCTGAAGAAAATAGTCGGTGAAGCTGCGGTTGAAGGTCTTTTCCAGGTCGGGCACAAAGAAGAGTTCTGTACGACCCGAAGAAGCGGGGTGGCAGTCGGTACGTTGTGCCATGATGTTGTCGAGCAGACGGCGGTAGTAGGCAGTTACGTTCTTGACATAACCCATATCTTTCAGTCTTCCTTCAATCTTAAAAGAGGTGATACCGGCATCTATCATCTCCTGTAGGTGGTCGGCAGCAGAGAAGTCTCGGAGCGACAACAGGTGCTGTCCCTTGCGCAGCAGTGTGCCCTTCTGATTGTAAAGGTCGTAGGCGGAGCGGCAGGGCTGGCTGCAACAACCTCGGTTGCCGCTGCGGCCGTTGAGGAACTGGCTCATGTAGCACTGCCCGCTGTAGCTCACACAGAGGGCACCCTGCACGAAAGCCTCCAAATCCACAGTGGTGTTGCGGCGAATCTCCCGCATCTGTTCAAGCGATGTCTCTCGTGCCAAAATCACTCGTTTGAACCCCACCCGTTCCATAAACTGAATGCGTTCCAGCGAGGCGTTATGGGTTTGGGTGCTGGCATGGAGTTCTATCGGGGGCAAGTCGCATTCCAGCAGCCCCAAGTCCTGCATAATGACGGCATCGACTCCTATATCGTAAAGTTGGTGCATTAGCCGCACGGCCTCCTCCACTTCGCTGTCGAAAAGGAGGGTGTTGACGGTTGCAAAAACTTTTGCGTGGTAGAGATGGGCGTAGCGGGTCAGTTGCTCAACCTCTGCTATACTGTTGGCAGCTCCAACGCGGGCTCCGAAATTGGCTGCTCCAATGTAGACTGCGTCTGCTCCATGGTTGACAGCTTCGCGGCCCTGCTCGTAGTTCTTGGCTGGGGAGAGTAGTTCCAGATACATCGGCGAGTGTTATTCTTTATCGGTTTTATCAATCCTTTTGAAGCCTAGGTCGTAGCGGTATTTCTTGCCGTCCTTGGTTTTGAAGAAAGCACATTGAACGTCATCCTTTTCCAAGTTAGCAGGAGTGTAGAAGGTGAGAGGAGTGTTGTGTATGTCTTTTTTGTCAAGAGTGGCAGTACCGACGGGATAGCGCCCGATCACCTCGTAAGTTTTGCCGGCTTCATCTGAAAAAATGAAATTATTTACCCAGGAGGCAAAGTCGCTGAGGCACAGACGTGCATCCAACTTTAGTCGCACAATGTTTCCGTTGCGTTCGATGTTGGGAGTCGGAATGGAAGGGTCATCACTGATTTCCTGAAGGAATGCTATGGTCTCCTGAACCTTCTCGTCGGCCATGTCCTTCACCTCAAGTAGTCGAAACTCTGCCTTGGGATTGGTTTCTTCAAAGAGTATGAACTCCTGTCTCTTGGAGTCGCGATTCCTTTTAATCATAAGAATAATAGAGAAAATTCCAATGAGGGCAATAAAAAGTAGGAAATACATGTTTTCCATATCAATTGATTTAGTTAATCTTTAGCAGCGAATCGCGAATTTCATTCTCGTCTACGGTGATGTCAATCACTGGAGCTCCTATCTCCTGCAGCAGCACACAGCGAATTTCGCCTTCTGCATTCTTCTTGTCTTGGCGCATGAAGGCAAGAATGTCCTCGGTATCTTTAAGGGAGTAGTGCGGCAACCGCATCAGTTTTGCGGCCACTTGGCGGTAGCGGTCAAGGTGCTCTGCGGCCAGGCCCAGTTTCTTCACCGAGAGGTAGAGGGTGCATACCAGACCCACTCCAACGGCCATGCCGTGGCCAAGGGACTGCTGTCCTTCTTGGTGGCTGAACGACTCAATGGCATGTCCGAAGGTGTGGCCAAGATTGAGTATATGGCGGATGCCTTGGTCCTTAGGGTCGGCCTTCACCACGGCGCTCTTAATTTCGGCACATGAGGCAATCTTGTCGGCCGTTACCTCCAAAGTGCCGCAAAGGAGCATGTCGACGAGGGCCTTGTATTGCTCAGGATTGCCAATAAGGAAGGTCTTGAGCATCTCAAACACGCCGTTGAAAAGCTCCTCGTCGGGCAGCGAGTTGAGGAAAATCGGGTCTATACAGGTGATGGCAGGTTGATAGAAGAAGCCCACCTGGTTCTTACTGCCGCCCAAGTTCACAGCCGTCTTGCCCCCGATGGCAGCGTCGACCATGCCTATAAGGGTCGTAGGGATATTGATGTAGTTTATCCCGCGTTTGAAACCCGCAGCCACAAAGCCACCCAAGTCACTCACACAACCACCGCCGAGATTCACCAGAACGGTATTTTTGTCGGCCCCGCTTTCTAAAAGAGACTCCCATAGCTGCTGTGCAATGGCGAGGTCCTTGCATTCTTCGCCCACGGGAACTTCCAGAAATTCTGCCTCTTGCAGGCGGCTCACACGCGATACCACCGGAACGAGACAATGATTATAAGTGTTCTCGTCAACAAGGATGAAGAAACGGGAGTCGGCATACTGCTTTCCGGCCAGCATTCGGTTCAGCCGACTCAGGGAAGAGGTGTGGGAGGGGAGGATGGTATTCATTGTACTATCAGTTGGGTGGTGGTGCGCGAGCGTTGCTGAAGAAGCACTGGGCGCCCGGCCACGATTTTGTCAATTATTTCCTGTGTGTAGTAGCGGATGGTGATAAGTTGCAGCCCTCGGTTGTAGCGGAGGTGGAACTGCTCGGAAAGGCATGTCTGTAGTTGTGTCAGAAGCATCTCGTTGTCGTCGATGCAGATGGAGAAACTTAGGGCTGAGTTCTGCATCAGATTCACACGTATATTCAGCTTGGCCAGTGCGGCAAAGATGGTTTGGAGGTTGTCCTCTGCAATAAAGCTGAAGTCCTTGGGCAGGATGGAGAGGAGGGTTTGGTTGTGCTTGACGATGTAGAGCGGTGTGAGAGGCCGAATGGTGTCGAAGGGTCCAATCTTGGAGCCTTCCGCTTCGGGGGTGACAAACGACTTAATGTCCAACTCGATGTCCTTATTCTGAATGGGTTTCACCGTCTTGGGATGGATGACGCTGGCACCATAGTAAGCCAGCTCAATGGCCTCGTTGTAGGGTATTTCCTCTATCTTGACTGTGTTTTGGAAATATTTGGGGTCGGCGTTGAGAAAGCCTGGCACGTCTTTCCATATTGTCATGCTTTCGGCGTTGAGGCAGTAGGAGAGGATGGAGGCGCTGTAGTCGCTACCCTCGCGCCCTAGGGTGGTGGTGTGTCCGTCGGCGGTGCCTGCGATGAAGCCTTGGGTGACGAAGGTGTGGGTGTCGGCATGGGCAGACATAAATTGCCGTGCGGCCGTCTCTGTCTGTTCAAAGTCGACGATGCCCTCGCGGTAGTTTTTGTTAGTGCGAATGAGTTGGCGCACGTCCACCCATAGGTTCTCTATTCCGATGGAGTTGAGGTAGTGGCTGATGATGGTGGTAGAGATCAGTTCGCCGAAGCACACAGTCTGGTCGTAGTCGAAGTTATAAGAGGTGGGCTCTTTGTCGCATTGCTCGGTCAGCTGAGCCATCAGCCGGTCGAAATCTGCCACAACGGGGTGCTGTGGGTCGGGGAAAAGACCGCCGATGATTTGATGATGGTAGTCCCTCAGTTGCTCCAGCAGAGCGGGATGCTCGGCTCTGGGGCGCACGCCTGGCACCAGCTGCTCCAGTCGATTAGTGGTTTTGCCCATGGCCGAAACCACAATCACCAACTGTTCGCCGGAATATTTCTTGACAATGGAGGCCATATTCCTCACCGCCGCAGTACTGTTGACGGATGCCCCTCCGAATTTGAAGACTTTCAGCATGGTGACCTATAAATTCATCGAATAATTCGTTGCATTTCGCGTTTGGTATCTTTTTCCTTTATGCTTTCGCGCTTGTCATAGAACTTCTTACCCTTAGCCAATGAGATGAGCAGTTTGGCATAGCCTTGGGGATTGACAAAGAGTTTGACCGGAATAATAGTGAAGCCGCGCTCTTTGATTTTGTTTTGCAGTTTGCGCAACTCGCGTTTGTTCAACAATAGTTTGCGGTCGCGTTTGGCGGCGTGGTTTAGGTAGGAGCCAAAGCGGTACTCCGAAATATGCATTCCGCGAACGAATAGCTCATTGCCGATGAACACGCAGTAGCTGTCGGTCAGGTTGGCCTTGCCGTCGCGGATAGACTTGATCTCTGTTCCCGTCAGCACCAGTCCGGCCGTGTAGTCGTCCAGCAGGAAGTATTCGTACTCGGCTCGTTTATTCTTAATCTCGATAATGTTCTTTTCTTCCATATACTCAGCCATAACGTAAAACGAGGTTGATTATTATACACGCGCGAAAATATAAAAATTTATAGATTCAACCTCGAAGTGCAACACTATTGTGCAAAGATAGTAAGAATTTTTGTTTCGGGGAAGAATAATCCAAATTTTTTCTAGGGCGAAGGTTTAGTTCAGTTTGGACAAAGAGGATGAAGT
>Ga0247611_10008414_pt1 | contig 12717 bp, 9 predicted proteins | sample 177DNAGHGhighgp2_FD_192422 | JGI IMG/M metagenome (GOLD analysis project Ga0247611, IMG submission 192422) | Sheep rumen microbial communities from Palmerston North, Manawatu-Wanganui, New Zealand - 1770 DNA GHGhigh gp2 | ecosystem: Host-associated > Mammals > Digestive system > Stomach > Rumen ... | reverse complement strand
GCGGAAGCGAGACCAACAAGAAACAGGACGACGAAATCAAGGCCATCAAGGAAGACCTTGAGGCTAATTACGTCAAGAAGGGCGACGTTGAGGGGGACGGCATCATCACCAGCGACGTCCTGGACGAAAAGTTGCAGGATTATGCCCAGAAATCGGCCGTTACAGCCGTCGAAGATGCCGTTGAAGGCAAGGTATCATCTGATGAATTTGAGGCCAAGACAGAGGCTCTGGAGGCCGCTGACAGGGAAATTAACGAGAGGCTGAACGCCCTGACGGAAACCGATGGCTCGACATTGGAAGTTATCAGGCAAATAAATGAGGCGCTGTCCGCAAACACCAGCGACGACGCAAACACCAAGGAAGTCCTCGAGGCCGCAATCGCCAACAAGGTCGACAAAGACGCATACGAAGCCAAAGTCGAAGAACTCCAGAGCGGAATAGCCAAGAACGCCAGCGATATCGCCGCACTGGACATCCCTTCAGTTGAAGGCTTTGCAACCGAGCAGTACGTCACAGACGCAATTGCCGCATTGGACATCCCTTCAGTTGACGGCATGGCCACCGAGAATTACGTGGACGGGAAGGCTGAAGAACTCCAGAGCGGCATCACCAAGAACGCCGAAGACATCGCGGCAATCGACCTCACACCGTACGCCAAGACGGAGACCCTCGGGGATTACGCTACCGTCAGTGCCATGGAAATCGCAGTCGGTGAACTCAACGGTAAAATCAACGAGAACACCAACAGCATCACCAGCCTGAACGAAACCGTTCCGGAACTCCCGAACAAGGAATATGTCGAGAATATGGCCAGTCTGCTGGATGAGAAAATCAGTGCCAACACAGAAGCCATCAACGCAATCGACCTGACGCCATACGCAAAGATGGAGGACGTCGATGCCATGGCCGAAGAACTCCAGAGCGGCATCACCGAGAACAAGAACGCTATCGCCAATCTGGTGATACCGTCAATCGACGGACTGGCAACACAGGCCTCCGTCGATGCGAAGGTCGACAGGATTGAATACGAGCAGATGGTGGGCGAACTCCAGAGCGGCATCACGGACAACGAGAACGCCATCAACATCAACGCCAACGCAATCGCGGACCTTCCCACACAGGCGGACGTCGACTCCAAGGTGGACAAGGAAGTGTACGATGCAAAGATTGCCGAACTCGAGAACAGAATCAGGGAACTGAACTTCTCTGTAAACGCATCCACTCCCGAAGCGCTCATGGCGGCACTTTCCGACGGCGGGGTTGTTACGCTGGCATCGGATGTCGACATCCAGAGCACACAGGCGTTCATCACCGGCGATACGACCATCCGTCTGGCCGGTAACAGCCTGAGCGGCGCTCCCGGCGGAGGCAAGTCTGCCCTAGTCGTGACCGACGGCGCCACCCTGAACATCGTCGGCAAGGGTAATATCGAGGCCACGGCAGGAAGGTGCATCCAGGTTTACAACGGCGGCAATGTGGTAATCGACATCGAAGGTACCATCAAGTCCGACAGTAATGTCGCTGTAGAAGTCGGCAACGGCGGAAATTTGACAATCGAAAACGCCAACGTCGAGTCCCAGGAGAACGCGGTCGGACTTCTGAGCAAAAACGGAAAAGCGGTCATCAACGGCGGAACGTTTGAGGCTGTCGACAACGCTGTATTCGCATTCAACGGTAGCGCCGGAAACAGCGGGAACACCCTGGAGATTAACGGAGGCACATTCAATGGCGGAATCACCACCCCCGGATATGTGGCCTGCGGTGTGTATGTCCCCTGTGACGGAGAGGTTAGAATCAACGGCGGAACGTTCAACATCACCAACGGTTGCGGTGTATGTTCCAGGGCAGGCAAGACCTATGTCGGGTCGGGTGTCACATTCAACATCGTGGACAACAATCCGGATGGCACCGCACCCGGAAAGGTGGGCGACAGCCGCATCGTTGTCCCATGCGCAGCATTCGTGTTTGACGGCGAGGCCAAGTATCCAAGCCTGTCGGATGACGATATGATAACCGTAAGCAGCGCGGTCGCGGTTAATCTGAGCGGTGTGTCCGTAATGTCCGAGTACACCACCCCCGAGGAACCCGTTATCGACCGAATTATCTTTACCGACTGATATACGGAAGACACACAATAAGAAAGAGGGCACCAGTTTGGTGTCCTCTTAATTTTTATGACACGCCTGCCGAAACCGCAAACCAAAATCAGCATTCAATCCATGAGCCGTCCGTTTTAACCCACGCGTGGTATGACTTCACCCATACCCCTCCAATGTTGACATACAAACCTTCAACCGTCTTAAAGGAGCCGTCCACTTTTGGCTGGAAGGGAGGGGGAGGCGTGTATGTTATGGTACATGTACACCCATATATCCTCATGTAGTACTGATTGGACTTTGAATTGCCCTCAAACTTGACCCGTAACGAAGACACGTCGTCGACATCTGTTGCCGATAGCGTTACCACATTGTTTGTTGAAGCAGTCCTGAACGACACAGCGTCGCATAATGCGTCGTTGCCGTTCATCAACACCACTCTTGCAAACCTTGGGTTACCGTTATTACCATTCTGCACCCTATTCACGCTGCATTTTACTTTACAGTCAATACTCTCAATCTTACTTCCATTCGGTATCCCGCTTGTATCGAAGAGATAATAGATGTAAGTGGACACAACAGTCGAATCGGTGCTTTCTTCAAAATAAACGGCACTATATGTGGTGTTCGCGGTACTGGCACCTACAGCGTTAGACAACGGGTATGAAGTACTTACCCTGTCGTACATATGGTCGTTACGGTCGTAGTCGCTGAAGTTAAGTGTTATCGTCTTTGTCATCAGGTTACGTGCTGTATTTAATCCAGATATCCCCGTTGGAGCCAACGTTGGATGTAGGGTCACCGGTAGACAGGAATATGTTTCGGACTTGTTTTGTTGTATACGCGGTGTTGTTTTGAGCCACAAGCGTGCCAGTCATGGTGCCGCCGCTGATTGGCAGCGCACCCACATCGTCGGCATCAAGGACGACCACTCCGGTCTTCCCGTTGACAGAATCGACCGCTCCGCCTCCTCCGCCACCGCCTCCTCCAGAGGGAAGTGTGTATGTTTCCGTCGTGTACCCCGTCACGTGCCCGTTGTTTATGCCTATTGAATTGATTGCCGTGAAGGTTCCGCCTGCCGTAAGCGCGGATGACGCCGTTGACGGGGTCGTCGTAACGGTTTCATGCTGTGTGTATGTTTCAGCGGTCAATGCGGTCACATTGACGTTTTTGTCGCTCACCGGCAACGGGTTTCCGTTCAGCGACACCGATTCAATCACGTTTTCACACTCCTGCATCGCACCAAGCAGAACAGTGTCATTGCTGAATGACACAACCTCGCCACTGTCGTTCTTAGTGAAAAGGGTCTCATGACCGTTTGAATAGTTTATCGCCAGTTCCCCGTCTGTAAGTTGCGCAGGCGTCGGTTGTTTCGGCAGGATAACGTCGCCTGCTTTTATTGTGCCGTTGGACCTTTTGTGCTTTACAATCTGACTCATATCACTATTGATAATAATAGGTTTATTCGTTTTATAAATATACCGAAAAGGACATTTAAAAGGAATGGGGGCCGGAAGAACCGACCCCCATTCAATAATCGTCGCTTGGCTTTAAGCCTCACGCTTTAGCATCAATAGGTTCCGCAGTCAACGGTGTCTACGGTAAGTTCGTTGTTGGCGTTAACCTTGATGCTGGTGTTGTCATACTTGACATTAACCGTGGTTTCACTGCCAGTGGTACCAGTTACGGTTGCTGTACCGTTAGCAATCTTGTTGGCGGCAATCGACTTGTACAACTTGGCCAAAGCCTGGTCGATGGTATCACCAGAAGTGGGAGCACCTGCGGTCGTTGTGTCAAAGGTGCCGTTGTAACCAGTACCAATGGTTACATCCTCAGTTACGAGGGTAATCGCGGTGCTGGCTGTGGTTGCAGATTTACCGTTTACAGAAACCTGAGACAGTTTGGACGCTATGGTTGTGTTTACGTCGCTGGAGAGTTTGCCGGAGGTAACTGCGCCATCAGCAATCTTGTCGGTGGTAACTGCGCCGTTGGTAATCTTGTCGGTGGTAACAGCATTGTCAGCCAGGTGTGTTGAAGTGATGCTGGAAGACTTGACATTGGCGCTTACAGTCCTGTTGCTGAGTACCATGTCGACGGTGTCGGAATCATCCACAGCGGTAATCGATGCGTCGATTGCATCCCGAACAGCACCAGCCAGTTTATCGCGGGTTACACCGCTGTCGGCAATCTTAGCCGTGGTAACGGCACCGTTCTGGATATTGGCGGTTGCGACCGCATCGCTCGTCAGAACTGCGGAAATGCCGTTCCCGGTGGTTACACTGACACTCACGCCTGATTCCGCAGTAACACCTGTGTAAACATCCACAAGTTCATTAACGGGGATGAAGATATCTTCTCCACTGGTAAGGGTCAGTTTAATGTTCTTTACACCCTCGACATCAACAACATCACCAGAGGACACAACCAGGTCCTTGGGGATGTTGATTGTTCCAATCAGATTGGATTCGCTTGGGGTGCCCTGGTAGAAATCATACTTCTTGACGTCAGAAGTCGAATTGCCAGTCGAGATGGTTACCTTGCTGTCCGCGTCAAGGTTGTTAACCTTGGTGTTAACCTCATCAACTGCGGCTTGTACCGTTGTTGAAGTCAACGCGTCAGTGCCCGTCCCAGCGGTGAAGTCAACGCCGGCTGCGGCAGGCTTCCCAAATCCAACGGCGGTAATCTTGCCGTTTTCCTGGGTAACGGCGGTTACGAACTGGTTGTCACCTGCGGCGTAATCGGCGTCTGCGGCTGCAATGGCGTCCGAATTTGCTTTTGCGGTGGCGCTTACGGTATTGATATCAGCCCTTGCGGTTTCAACGATACCGGCGAGCCCGTCAACAGAAACGGTATAGGTGATTCCGCTGGCCGGGTTGTTATCAGTATTGGCACTGGAGACTGTTACATACTGGGGGCCGGTTTCGCCCGATTTGGTACCGGCTGCCACAACAACAACCTTATTCGAGTCGATGGCCGCACTGAGCGCGTTGTCAGCAGTCTCCCTTGCGGTCTGCTCGGCGGTGATTGCGGTAGCGTTGGCGTTGGCCCTTGCCTCAACCTTAGCGATAGCGGCGTCGATGGTGTCACCAGTTTCAACAGCACTCGGTTGGTTAGGAACTGTATAAGCACTGCTTACGTGGAGGTTAGAGCCGCTCAGGTTAACGATGGCGACGTGTTTATCTACGGTTACCTCGGTGCCGTTAACGCTGACGCCGGAAAGCGAACCTGTGGAGAGGTTATCAACCTTGCCCGACAAGGCTTTCAAGTTGGCGTCAAGCAGAACGTCCGCATTGTTCAGACTGGAAGCACCTGCGATGTAGTTTGCGCTTGCGTTTGCGACGTAAGCGCTGGTCGACTGACCCATAATGGTGTGGATATCCGAGTCGGCAGTAGTCCTCTCGTTGGCCTCAGTTGTAAGTTGAGTGCTCGTTGCAAGGTCTTTTGCCTCTACCGTATAGGTAGTACCGGTTCCGGCGGGGGTACCCGGAGTTACGGTGATATAGGTCGAACCGGTAACCACGGTCTTTGCAGAGTCCGTATAAGCGGTGGCCAAACCATACTTGTAGTCGATGGCATTCTGGATGTTGTCAACCTTAAAACCGAGTTCGCCTACGCTGAGAACAGAAGCGGAAGCATTCTCGCCAGTGCCAATGGTAACCTTCTCGCTGTTGCTGTCCACAACGCCCGTGAACTGGTTGTTGCTAACGGCGATACCACTTGCGGCTGTATAGGTATCGACAAGGCCAGAGAGATTGACGTTAGTCTGCTCTTTGCCGGATTCTGTGTTCCAAACGAAGGCCAGAACTTTGCTCTCGGGGGTGTAGGTTACACTATCCAGGAAACTGTCCTTAATGAAGTTGGTGGCATCAACGCGGCCAATAACATTATTATCCCTTCCGATAAGTTGGATTTCAGTGGTGTCGCCTGTTACATACTGAAGCGTAAGGTTTGCCAGCAATCCGCCTGAACCCTGGGTCAAGACCTTGTCGTTGGTGTCAATCTTCAGCGAAATGGTATTTGCAGTGTCACCGCTTGTAACACTAACCGCGTTGGAGCCGACGTAAGGGGTCAGCGCCGAAGAGACAACCGAAAGTTCGCCGTTCGGGTTAAGGATAACGGTTGAACCGTCATACTTAACAGCAACGGTAGTGCCATTTTGTGCACTGGTCACGTCGATAGCGGCACCGGCCTTAACCTTGTCGGCGTTAATCTCGGCGTTAATGGCGTTGAGTTGCGCAGTAACCGTATTCGCGGTGGTAACACCAGCCCCCACATACGCCTTAATGATGGATTCAATCTCATCATTGTCGGTGTAGAAGGTGACACCGGTTTTTTCGTCAACCTTGTGGACGATGCCGAGAACGGTCTTGACGCCGCCTTGCCCATCATAGTATCTGGCAAGGATGGGTTCGCCGTCGAGTGCATTGTCGATTTGCCCGTTAATGGCAGTCTTTGCAGCAGCAAGGTTTTCACACAACGGAGTCGTTGTGTTCCTCAAAAATTGAATGTAATGTAATTTTGAAGTAGCCATAAAATTTAATTATGAATTATGAATTATCTTAATCGTGTTATTCTTAGACCGCATCATACGTTCCGCAGTCGATGCAGTCCGTATTCGTCCCGTCAGCCAGCAGGATGCCTGGAGTTGTACCTGTGTCACTGAAGTTGGCTATCGCGGCGGTTGTCGCAGAGTATCCTGCGGCATTGACAATCTTTGTTGCCATGTTGATTGACACGCCGGTGGAATAGTTCGTTCCCGTTGACGCCGTTGCAGTTCCAGTCGTGCCTTTTGACAGGATACTATATACATTGGTCGTCGCACTTGTTTGGTCGACCTTGGCGTCATTATCAAGGGGCAATGTGAATGTCGTCGCAGTTGCTGCTGTGACATGGCCAAGCCCGTCCTCGGCAATACTTGTCAGCGCCTTAAACGTGCCACCGTTAGAAAGCGTTGCGCTTGACGAAGCAGGCGTCGGAGCCGTAATGCTTGCGTGGGAGATGGTTCTGCTCTCAGACAGGTTGCCGCCTCCGGTCAGGCCCGTTCCGGCAGAGATGGCCGTCGCCGTTGACGCTTTACCGGCAAGAGCGGCGTTCGTATCAATGATGAACTGGTTGATGGCACGGCTGTCCTCGTATAGCGTAACTCCGGTCTTGTCGTTCACGCCTTTATGCACAATGCCGAGAATGGTGATTACATTGGAATCGAGCGTATACCTGGCAATGATAGGCTGACCGTCCACGATGTCGGTAGACGTTGACGAGCCAGCCACCGTATCGTTAATTGCGGCTACGGCGTCGGTTCTTGATGCATAAGTCGTTCCGTTTCTTAAAAATTGGATTTTTCTTGCTATTGCCATCTGTTTATTTTATGGTTTTATTTACGAATGGCCCCGGCTTTACCGGCCGGAGCCGCCATTTATCGAATAAACTATCATGGATTCGAGGTTGAATACTCACCTGCATCAATACCTGTTACATAGAGGCCGCCGTTGGAATCAAAGGCCAGCATGGAAGGCGTGTTCCCGGTTGACTCCTGTATCGCCTCGTCTTCCGACAGTTTCACGTTGATATTTTTGCCATCGATTTCGATACCAAACTTTCCGACAAGCATGTTATTGACCAGCGTCTGCTCAATCTTTGAGATGGCCTCACTTACAGTGTTGTCTGCTTGCACTCCTGTATACGCGGTATCCCCGGTAGGCTTGATATAACCGGTCCCGACGGCGAGGTCGTTACCGTCAACATTCAGTTTTGCGACTCTACCTCCCAACTCGGGCGAAGAATATACTTTGTTGAACTTCACCGTATCCACGCCTCCGGAAGCAGAAGAGATGATTTTGTCCTCATAGAACTTTAGGATGCCGTTCAGTGAAGCGCCCTCTGTAACAACTTCGCTTTCGGGCACGCCAGAACCGACAACCAAATTGTCGGTGTAGATAGTGACTTTCGCAACCTTGTCCGTCACAGTTCCTGTCACGCCGTTTACGGTAACACCGCTGAGGAATGTTTCCATATTGGCCGTGATGGCGCTGTCGAGTTTGTCGGCGGTGATTGCGCCGTCCGCAATTTTATCCGAGGTGATGGCCCCGTTCTCAATCTTGTCGGTGGTGACTGCCCCGTTGCCAATCTTATCGGCGGTGACTGCGCCTGTTGCAAGTTGGTCTTTGCCGATACTGCCGGATTCAATCTTTTCGCCTGTGATTGCGCCGTCTATAATCTTAGTACCGGATATCGAATCGTCTTGGATTTTATCCTCGGTGATGGAACCGTCAGCGATTTGGTCGGTTTCAACCGCACCATCCGCAATCTTGTCGGTGGTGATTGCGCCGTACTCAATCTTGTCGGTGGTGACTGCGCCGTACCCAATCTTGTCTTCCGTGATTGCGTCGTTGGCAATCTGTACCGTACCGACCGCTCCGTTTGCGATGTTGCTTCCGTTGATGGTGTTCTGCGCAATCTTGTCGCCCGTAATCGACCCGTCGTTGACCGATGCGGATATGGTATAGTCGTCGACCAAAATGTTCACGACGTCGCCGCTCGAGCCGGTATAGACATCCACCAGGTCGGTTACTGCGATATAGATGAAGTTCCTGGTCTCGTCAGCGTTGGCCAGGGTCAGTTTCACATATTTGTTTCCGACAGTCAGATTTGCGCTCGTGGCTGCCGTAGAGGTTCCGTTCAGTTCCGTACCGTCAGCGGTGATGATTTCACCTTCGCTTACTACGGTATCCTTCGGGATGTTGATTTCGCCAATCTTATTGCCGGTGTCGGCGGTGTCGCCTTGGTAGATGACATACTGGAGGTTACTGGGATTCTCGATGGTAACCCTGGAATCGGCGTCCAAGGACTCGATTTGCTCCGTGGTGTCGCTTGCGAGTTCGTTAAACCCTTCCTGGACCCTGTCATGGAGTTCCTTGATTGCCGCACCTACGGTAGTGGCGGTATAGTCAACTTCACTGAAAGAAACCTGGTCCGCGCTCACGGCAGCCCTTTCAACCTTGGTCTTTCCGCTTTCCATGGTCACGGAAGTCACGAACTGGCCGGCGACCGGGGTATCATCAGCGTTGAGGTTGTTGTTGGCGTACTGCTCGATAAGGTTGTTGATGGTGTTCTCGTCGATATTGTTCTCAGCATCGAGGATTGTGACTTGCTTGTTAATGCCGTCTTTACAGTAAACAAGACCGAGGAGGGTCCTGACATCCTGGCCCTCTCCGTAGAAATACCTGGCGAGAATGGGTACGCCGTCCTGGCTGGGGGCTGCGCTAAGGATACCAGCCTTTGCTGCCTCATAGTTAGCATAAGGCGTGTTGACGTTGTTTCTTAGTAATTGAAGATGTTTTTGTTGAGTTTGAGCCATTTATTTATATTGAATTTAATTGTGTCATTTTGTGTGTCTTTTAGTTGCCGTAGGTGTTGCCGTAATCGTCCTCATGGGCGAGTTGGGCGAGCAAGTCATTAATGTTCATATATTCACCCTCGACCCACATCCAAATTTCACCGTTCTCTCTTACCTCAAACGCATTCTTCCTGTCGCCATCAGAACCGATTCCGACGGAGAATACGGTATTCGATTGAGACATGGCGGTTTCAGGCTGGTCGTTTCCTTTGATGTGGAATATATCACCTTGAGATACTGAAACGTTGTTCTTTCCGAGAGCGGTCTCGTATTCGTTCTTGGCGCTAAGCGTATCGTTCGTTGTAATCCGGTTCCCTTCGGAAATCTCGACATAGTTGCCCCCTGAGGCGGTTGCGTGGCTTGCCATCCACCATACCTGGTCGATTACGCCTCCCTGGTCGGCCTCCTCTTTCGAGGAAGGAGCGTTGTAGGTGTACTCGCCGGTTTCGGCGTCGTAGGTCAGATTGGGGGTAAGTGCGGACAGTTTCTCGGCCAGGAGGTCGACATCGCACTCGAGGTCCTCTGTGATTCCGCTGATTTGCTCCTGGACGTAGTCCTTGGTGGCATACCCGTCGAGGTTGATGCCGAGCCCGTTGTCGCTAAGCGTAAGAGCGCCGCCGTCATTGTTGGCCTCGTCAACCTTTACGGAGATGGTGTTGTCGTCGCTGACGTTGATTCCCTGGCCGGCCTGGTATGCGGTCACGAGTTCAGCGACATCAATTATGATTTCGTCCTTGGTCTCGTCGGTAAGGCCGACAAACAGTTTAATCTGTTTGTTGTCTTTGTCATAGGAACCGCCGTCAATGCTACCCAAAGAGGGATATTCGACCGATGCAAGGATGGCGTCTTTTTCGGCATCCATAAGATTAAGGGTCGCGTTTCCTCCATCATTTTTCACCTCAAGGCCAATCTTGGCGAGAAGTCCGCCATCCTTGATTGTGATGATGTTCTTGGAGTCGCCGTTTATCTCAATATCCGCGCTGCAACTGCTTGAAGGGCAGAAGTTGGGAGGTGTGAGTTGGAGTTGCTCACAATAGAAGTTGTATCCAAAGCCTTTTAATCTCATAATATTGTGGTGTGTTATTTTAATATATAAATATTTGCTTTTGTCTATTGTTCATGCCGGCCGTGAAATATTTTATGGATTCTAGGTGCCGGTCCTGCGCCTAATGGCATGAGGGGCAAAGCGCCGTCTTTCATTTACCGGTTCGGTATTTCTATCCCAAAAATATCTTCAATCCTATTGAGTTCGTCATCTGTGAACATGGAAGTGATTCGGCTGATTTCATCAGTGTCATCATCGGTTAAATCTTCAAACCGGTTTCCATTCCACTGATATATAAGTGAGTCAATCGCATTCAGCCTTGCACCGTTAAGAGACCGCAGCCATTGCAGGTCGGAGTCGTCCGGACCTTGCGAAGCATCATCAACGGGAATGATTACATCTTTGTTGAATACGCACAATGATTCACACTCCCACGACTCAAGGCCCTTTATCATATCGTACGACTTGAGTTTATATCCGTTTTCTGTCACATACAGAGCGTCAAACCCGTTATTGATGAGGTCTTTATAGTCAATCGTAAAGTATGTTGTCCCGTCGTAGTAACTCCATCTACGCTTTGTGATTGACGCCAGGTCTTCTATGCCATCGATGACATATACCTTTGCGCTCGGGTCTAATCTGAAGAGGAACTTTCCATTTTCGAATTTATCCGTAAAGAACCATGCATTGAAATATTTTGGACTCTGTATCCTGTCGGCCCATCCGTACGCGCTGTCGACAGGGCTGGCCCACAGGCAGCCTCTTGCCGGTTTGTTCCTGTGGTTGGTATAATAATCATAAAGTTCCTCCTGGTCTTTTTGACTCGCGCTGTAGTTGGGGTCGATGGCGTTGAATGGAATGAATTTATCTGGGTCGTACGAATCTCCAAGACCGTACGTGACCCAAACCTTGTCGAGGGCGCCGTTGGTGTTGACACCCTCTTCAATGAACTCACGAATGACGTCACCGGCTATATGTCTGAAGGTTTCACTATTAATCATACCTATAAATACTTCCGTGAAAACGTATTTATAGACGCGAAAACAAGTTTAGGACATGCGCCTTTTGCAGATGCACGTGTCCTAAACGGGAATGTCTTTGCGGCAATTTTTACTTGGTAATTATATATTATTTAGGTGTATCTTTCAGTTCAATGTGATTATTACAAAATTTACATCTAATTGATTCTGGATGCGTGAATCCATATGTTATCTCTTTCAAAGAGAATGAAAACTCTCTTTGGCAATAAGGACATTTCACTTTAAGTAGATGCGCAACGTATTCTATATAGGCAATTTTCATTTTGCTCCAGACGATAAATAAAATTACTTTATTCCAAGTCTATCAATTTTGATATTATCAAATTGCTCTATAGCCCCAAGGTCATAGGGTATTCCCATATAATCCCAAGCATCAACGTACATAATAACATCTTGATACGTGTTGTTCTTGGCCGTAGCAAGCATATATTCAAAAAACGAACCGTTAAATCTTCTTTCGATAAAACCATCTTCATCTTCTGCATCAATGTTGGTGACGTAACTTGTCCAATCCTTAAACAACGGCAAAACTTCAATGGTAAGGTACTCAAACGGAATACTCTTATACGCATAACCGTTTCTTCCATCATAACTTAATTCAAATCTAACCCTGTTCTCACCCGTTAATTCAATGGAAAGGACAAAAACACCGTTCTTGGCATAATCATCATAATTGGAACTGAACCATATGCAATTGCCTATGCCATCATTATCCTTAGCAGAATCAACCGATAGCCCGTTTTCACATATAGACCTTATAACATCAGGCAATGGAACCCATGAATGCATACCTGCACTGTGATATAACTTGATACCATATGTACCGTCTTTCTTGTACATATCATTTAATTCATCAATCCACCTTTTTTCAAAGTCATCATACTCTAAAAGCGTATTTTCATGATAACTTTCATCAATTCGGTGCATTAAATCCTTTATTTTATCCAGTTTTTCAAATGTTCTTGCCATAATTTTTTATTTATCGTTCTTAACCTTTTAAGATAAATATAATTAAAAACTCAAATGCGGCTAACACTGGCCACATTACGCCGGAGACCATGTATACTTGTATAACCCGCAGTCCCAGATACGGTCGTAGCCGAGGAGTTTGGTCATCTCATTCTCACTCATCTCTTCCGG
>Ga0247611_10008412_pt1 | contig 12718 bp, 15 predicted proteins | sample 177DNAGHGhighgp2_FD_192422 | JGI IMG/M metagenome (GOLD analysis project Ga0247611, IMG submission 192422) | Sheep rumen microbial communities from Palmerston North, Manawatu-Wanganui, New Zealand - 1770 DNA GHGhigh gp2 | ecosystem: Host-associated > Mammals > Digestive system > Stomach > Rumen... | reverse complement strand
AAGATATTTAGAATTTAATAATGCTTTTATAGAAGGTGGCAGGAAATTAACAAAAGAAGAAATTACAGGAAAGGCAATTCAAGAAATGGGAACAAGTGATTTATATAGGGAGGACTAAAGATGATAGTAATAAAATGTGATTTATGTAATAAAAAATATAATCATATAAATTCATTAGTCTTATACAGCAAAGAAATAGATTATTGTGATAAGTGCTTAAAGAAAATAGAAAAAATACAAGAAGAATTTAAGAGAGAAATAAAATATCAAGAAGTATTTTTCGATTCTGCATTAAGAAATAAAGAAAAGCAACTTATAAAAAAATACAAAGGAGGAGAGAATGAGAAAAGAATATAGAGTGCCATATAGAATAAAAGAGTATATAAAAAATGAACTATATCAATATTGGGATAACAAGAAAATATTTGATGAAACAGAAATGGATATTATAGAAGAATCTCCACCTCCTGCAGATGGACAACCAAAAGGAAACAAAACAGGAAATCCGACAGAAAGTAAAGCAATAAGAATAATAAATAAAACAAGTACAAGACGATTACTAACTATAGACAATAGATTAAGAGGAATAGAAAAAGTGTTTAAAATGTTAGTTCCAGAAGAAATGGAAGTGGTAGAATTAATCTTTAAAGAGGGTAAGAGCCAGATATATACAGAAATGAATAACAATATAAGTAAAGATACATATTATAACACAATGAATAAAACAATATGGTTAGTAGCAAAAGAATTTGGAGAAATTTAAAAAGGTACGAAAAAAGTACGAATACGAATTAGTTTTTAATGATAAAATGCTAATAGGTAATAAAGTAATCAGTTAGAGATTACGAAGAAGAAGGGCTGTAAAAGGCTCTTTTTTATTGCAATTAATGATACTAGATAGATTAATATATGTAATAAGTTCTCCAGTATTACCTCCTTTTTTTATTGGAATTTTTTTATTGTTTTTTTAAGTACAATTCTAGTTATGTACTTAAAACAAAGGAAAAGAAAAAAATGGTGAGTGAATTATGCCTAGTGTTCAAATGCAAAGATTGTCCAGAACAGTTAAGATGCTGCGGTTGCAAACACAATTATATATTAATTAAATCAGAAACAAACAGTAATATATATAAGTGCAGTAAGTGCGGATATAAGATACGTTTAAATAAGGATAATCCGTGTTGTGTATGTATGCGATCATGTAAGGGCAAAATTAAAACTACTATTGATAAAGAAAAAGGAATTTATGAAATATGTAGTGGATTCACAAGAGAAGATATAGAAAAGGAGTAAACATGGAATTTGAAATAAACAATAGCAAATGGACAATTAAAGTAGTAAGTGAAGCAGAAATCAATAATGAAATGAAGAACGATTATACTTTAGGAGCAACAGTATATAAAACACAGGAGCTATTGTTGCTGCGTAATCAAGCAAATCCTATAAAAACATTGAAGCATGAGTTAGTACATGTATGGTTATATGAATATGGACATAATCAACATGAAAAAGAATTTAACATGGAAGATGTTTGTGAAATAGTAGCAAGTAGTAATGATTTCATAAATGAAATTGTAAAAAAGTTTATAAAAGAAAACTAAATATAAAAGAGAAACAAAACTCTTAAAAATAGGGAAGGTGTACAATATGGAAGAAAAACATGCAGGTGGCAGACCACTAAAATTTAAATCAAAAAAGAAACTTGAGGTAGCAATAGAAAAATACTTTATGGAATGTGATATGTACGGAGAGCCTTACACAGTAACAGGACTATGTTTAGCATTAGATATAGACAGAAAAACATTGATAAATTATGGAGAAAGAGAAGAGTTTTTCCACACAATAAAAAAGGCAAAGTTACGAATTGAAAACTATTTAGAAAAAAGGTTGATAAAAGATAGTAGCTGTACTGGAATAATATTTAATTTAAAAAACAATTACAATTGGAAAGATAAGCAAGAAGTAGATTTAGAATCAGATAAACCATTCAACGTAAACATAAGGGTAGTTGATTAAGATGGATATAGCAGTTACTAGAAACCAAGATACATTTATAAATGCACAAGTAGATGAAGTATTGTACGGAGGTGCAGCAGGAGGAGGAAAATCTTATGGACAACTTATAGATGCTCTATTGTATGCGTTAAAGTATAGTAAATCTAAACAATTGATATTAAGAAGAACATTTCCAGAACTTGAAAAATCATTAATAAGGGTAAGTTTAGAAATATATCCAAGAGATATAGCAACATATAATGATAGTAAGCATATATGGAGATTTAAGAATGGAAGCATTATAGATTTTGCATATTGTGATAATGAAAAAGACGTGTATAAATATCAATCTGCAGAATATGATGTTATAAGATTTGATGAGCTAACACACTTTACAGAAAGTATGTATATATATCTTTTATCCAGAATAAGAGGTGCGAATCCTTATCCTAAAATGGCAAAGAGTTCTACTAATCCAGGAGGAGTAGGGCACGTATGGGTAAAAGAAAGATTTATAGATATAGGAGAACCTAACAAGATTCATGAAATAAAATTAGAAAATGGAAGAATAAGCAGAAGAATATTTATACCAAGCAAAATACAAGACAACAAGTTTTTATTAGAATATGATCCAGATTACTTAACTAGGTTAGAGAATCTACCAGAAAAAGAAAAGAAAGCATTATTGTATGGCGATTGGGATATATTTGATGGAGTATTCTTTCCAGAATTTAAAAGAGATATACATGTTATATCTCCTTTTTTAATTCCTGAAAGTTGGAATAAATATATAGCACTTGATTATGGACTAGATATGTTTGCGGTATTATTTATTGCAATAAATACAAGAGGAAAAGGTTTTGTGTATGATGAAATACACGAAAGCAACTTGATAGTAAGTGAAGCAGCAAAACTTTTGAGAAACAAAGTTGATTTAAAAACAATAAAAGCAATATATGCTCCACCAGATTTATGGAATAGAAGAAATGATACTGGTAAATCCGCAGCAGAAATATTTTATGAAAATGGAGTAAAATTTGATAAATGTAGCGCTGACAGAGTAAATGGATGGCTTGCTGTAAAAGAATGGATTAAGCCCTTTGATTCAGTAGATGAACAAACAGGACAAGATATAAAAGATAGTAATTTAAAAATATTTGCAAATTGTACTAATTTGATTAGATGTTTACCTGCAGTACAATATGATGAAAAGAAACCAAATGATGTAGCAACAGAACCTCACGAACTAACACATATAACAGATGCATTAAGATATTTCTGTGTATCAAAAACAAGAAGAACACAAGAAAAGATTATAGAACAAAAAAGAGATCCATTTTTTAGCTATGAGAAACCAAAAATTTATACAGAGGTAGGGCAAAAAATAAAAGTAATTTAGGAGGATGTAATGGATATTATATACGTTATTATGCTAGTCTTTATGACTGGCTCTTTTTGTATCATGAGTTTTTTAATTGGTAGTAATAGAAAAATGAACTTTAATCCTATTCAAACTATTAAAGAACATAAAGAAGTACAAAAAAAGAAAGAGGAAGCTGACTTGAAATCAAGACAAATGAAAACAATGTTAGAAAATATTGAAAGATATGATGGAACATCAACAGGACAAAAGGATATACCTTTAGAATAAGGAGGAAACAATGGATTTAGAAGAGTTAAAAGAAACAGATGTATGGACTTTATATACACAAGGACAAGAATTTGCAAGAAGAAGAAATATATATGAAGAAACAGACGAAAACTTTAGAATGTATAATGGCGATCAATGGGCAGGACTTAAAATAAAAGATGTAGAGCCTGTGCAACTTAACTTTATAAAACCAATTATAAATTACAAAATAGGAGCAATAAGTCAAAACTTATGGGCAATACATTATAGTGTTGATAATTTAGATAACGAACAATTTGCACCTGCTGCAAGAAGGGCATGTGAATTATTAAATAAAAAAGCAGCAAAGATATGGGAAAACAGATATATGGATTATAAAGTAAGACAAATTGGAAAAAATGCAGCAATAAATACAGAATGTCCAGTATATATGAACTATGATGAAGAAAAAGGTATGCCAGACGTAGAAGGATTAAACAAAACTGATATTTATTACGGAAATGAAAACAATTCTGATATACAATCACAGCCATATATTTTAATTAAAAAGAGAATGTCAGTATTACAAGCAAAAGAGTTTGCAGAAGATAATGGAGCAAAGAAAAAAGAAATTGAATATATTATAGGCGATCAAGAAACATTTGAAGAAGCAGGAGAAAAAGCAAAAGAAGAAAAAGACAATATGGTAACTATAGTTTGGAAATTATGGAAAGAAAACGGAACAGTACATATTGCTATTGCTACTAGATATTGCGAAATAAAAAAAGACGAAGATACACAACTTACACTTTATCCAATAACACATATGTTATGGGAAGAAGAAATGGGAAGTGCAAGAGGTGCAGGAGAAGTAACAACAGGACTTAAAGCAAATCAAAGGGAAGTAAATAAAACTTTAATGAGAAGAGCGGTTGTTGCAAAAAATACAGCATATCCTCAAAAAGTTGTAAATATTGATAAAATTGTTAATCCAGAGTCTTTAGATGAGGTCGGAGGAATTATAGAAGTATCTGGAATAGATGCTCAAAATGTATCAAGTATATTTGCAGCAGTAAATCCTGCTCAAATGAGTTCGGATGTAGAGAAATTACAAAATGATTTAATACAAGTAAGTAGAGAACTTGCTAGTGCTTCACAAGCAGCAGCAGGAGATATAGATGCAGAACAAGCATCTGGTAGAGCAATTCTTGCAGTACAACAAGCTTCACAACAACCTTTAGTAGAACAATTAAGTATGCTAAAAAGAACAATAGAAGATATTGCAAGAATATGGCTAGACATGATTAAAACATATAATCCAGATGGATTAAGTGTAGAAATAGAAGAAGTAGATGAAACATCAGGAGAAAAATATACAGTAATAGAAAAAATAGATGGAATAACTCTTCAAGAATTACAGGCTAGTGTAAGAATAGATATAACTCCAAAGAGTGCTTATGATAAATACGCACAAGAGAGAAGTATTGAAAATCTATTTGTTAAAGGTATGTTTAGTCCTCAAATGCTAGGACAACTTGAATTTTATTTACAATGTTTAGATGATGATAGTGTAATGCCAAAACAAAAACTTTTAGAAAGAGTAGAAAAAGAAAAAGAAAAGCAACAAAGAATTGCAGAGATACAAGCAAGAGCACAACAAATGATACAACAGCAACAACAATTCTATAATCAAGATCCAGATGCACAAGCAACACAAATGATGAAAAACAAATTAAAACAAAGAATTATTGATGATTATAGAAATAGACAAAATTCTCAAAATGTAGAGCAAGTAGCACAAAATATTTCACAAGAGGGCGAATAAAAGGCTTGCGAGAATTGAATTTAAGACGTTTTTAATTTTAAGGAATATACTTGTATTCCTTATTTTTTATGCCCAAAACGTGTTTATGGCTTAAAACTGATTTCATGGAATTAATAGTCTACCAGACTTTAAATGAGGAGTAAAAAATGGAAGATGAAGAAGAAATGTTAGATACAACTAACGAAACTGAAAATGTAGATACTGAAACTACAGAAGAAAATCAGGGAGAGGTAAATTCTGAAACCGCTGAAACAGAAGAACAAAGTTCTGAAGTAGAAGAAACAGAGGAAAAGAAAATCGAACTTACTCAAAGCCAATTAAATGAAATGATAGCTGAAAGAGTAAGAAGAGAACAAAATTCATCTAAAAGAAATGAAGCTAACTTAAGAAGAGAGTACGAAGAAAAATATGCAAATATAGAAAATATTATAAATGCAGGTTTTGGTACTTCTAGTTTAGATGAAGGATTAGATAGAATTGCTGATTTGTGTAAACAAAAAGGTATTAAGATACCAGAAAAGAAAAACAGCTTTTCACAATCTGATTTAGAAGTGTTAGCAAATTATACTGCAGACGAGATCATAAAAGATGGATATGAAGCAGTAGATAACGAGCTTAAGAAGTTGGCAAATAAAGGTGCTGACAAAATGAGCCAAAGAGAAAAACTAATTTTCTCAAAACTAAATAATGAGAAAAAAGTTATGGATGGGGAGAGAGAATTAGAAGCAATAGGAGTAAAGACAGAGATACTTAAGAGCAAAGAATTTAAAGACTTTGCGGACAAGTTTACTGGAAGTAAATTCTCTATGAAAGAAATATACGAAATGTATAAAAAGCCTAAACCAAAGGCAAAACCAATTGGAAGCATGATTAATAATAATCCAAAAGAGGATAAAAACTTTATTTCGGAAGCAGAGTACGACAAAATGACTCCAGAAGAAATAGAAAAAAACATGCCTTTAATTAGAAAATCAATGCTTTCATGGTAAAAAAAGAAAGGAATGATTTTACATGGCTGCAAATTTTAAACCAATGTTTTGGAGTAAATATTGCCAAACAGAATTAAAAAAAGCTTTAGTTCTAGCAACTTGGTGCGACTATAAATTCGAAGGAGAAATTAAAGGTGGAGCTAGACTAAAGATAGTAGGAGCTGTTAGACCTACAATTCAAACATACGTACCAGGAACAGATTTAACTATTGAAAAATTAGGAGATAGTGCTCAATATTTAGATATTGACCAATATAAAGCATTTGCTTTTGAAGTTGATGACGTAGATAAAGCACAATCTAAAGAAGGATATTTAGAAACAGAATTTGATGAAGCTAAAAATGCACTTGCAGAAGATGCAGATGCTTATGTAGGCACAATGGCTGCAAAAGCATTATCAAGTATGAAATCAGCTTCTAAAGATATTAGTGCAGAAACTGATCCTCTTGCAACAGTTGATGCAGGATTAATAAAACTATATAAAAATAATGTTCCTTCAACAGAAGAATTAGCAGGAGATTTAAACCCAGAACATTTAGTATTAATAAGAAATAAACTTGGTAATTTATTCACAGATAACGTTGAATATATTAAGAGAGGTGCAGTTGGAAAATACAACCAAGTTTATTTAAGAATGTCTAATAATCTATATAATGATGGAACAGATGATTACGAAATGATTAGAACTAAAAAAGCAATAGCATTTGCTAATTGTATTGAAAAAGTAGAAAAATGCAGACCTTCTGCAAGATTCTCTGATGTAATCAAAGGACTTCATTGTTATGGAGCAAAACTTGTTAGACCAAAAGAGCTATATGTAATAAAAGCTCATTAATAAAAGAGGTGCATTTAAACACCTCTTAATTTTTTATTAAGAAAGGAATGATATTATGGCAGCAGCAACAGGAAAATTCGTTGTATCAAAAAATGAAATTAAATCAATAGCATCAGATTTAACAGCAGTAAATACTACTGATGGAATTAAATTTGATTGCAGAAACTATCCAAATGAAAGGATAATGTTTATAATTGCTAATACAGAAGCATCAACTGCAAAAGATGTAAAAGTATTGAAACCAACTTCTGGTGGATATGCAGCAGCAGATGAAGATTTAACATTAAGTCTTGCTGCAGGAGCACAAGCAGTTGTATTTGTTGAATCTGCAAAATATGCTAACAATGATGGAAGTATATTTTTAGCAGGTGGAAGTGCAAATGTTAAAGCAGTTGCAGTAGTTATAGGATAATTCAAGTAGCCTTAAATGGCTACTTTTTATATCGTGATAAGAGAAAATAATGTTAGTGCAACTCTAACAATCACGTTTAGGAGGTTATTATGAAAGAATTAGAAAAATTAGACAAAGTTGTACCAGTACCAGATACAACATTTTACGGAGCATTTTATTACAATGACGAGGACATAAACTTATGTAATGATGAGGAAACATTGAAAGATGAAGAAGAATCAACATACATAAGAGTAACAGACAAAATTATCAATGGTGTTTTATACAAAGAAAAAGTGTTAGACGTAACACTAAAAGATGGAAAACACATAAAAGAAGAAACAAAGAAAGAACTTCCATTAAAAAAGGGAGATATGCTTATATATGTTATGTATGAAGGCTTTGTTAAAACAAGAACAAAATTAATTACAATTGATGAAGCAGTAGAAAGATTAAAACTATTAAAAAGTCCAGAAAAGGAGAATTAATTAGATGACTTTAAAAGAATTTAAAGAATCAGTTTTACAATTTATAGAAGAATATGATAGTGCAGAAAGTAGTTTAACAAAAGATATTGATATTTCAAGTAAAATAGATGCTACGATCAACAATGTTATGTTTGAAGTAAGCAGATATAAGAAAATAGAAGCTAAAGAAGTTATATCAGTTGAAGAAAACGAAGAGAAGGAATTAGCTGATATAGGCGACAATTGTTATCAAATAAAAAAGATAACAGGAGTTTCTTACGAACAAGAGGGTAATTTTGTAAAGTTTAAAGAAGAAGGCGAAGCTACTGTATACTACTATAAATATCCTAAAGCTATAAAACCTGATACGGATGGAGAAAAATATAAATTTGAATTAGATCCAGACGCATTAGAAGTAATGAAAATAGGAGTTGCTGCAAAACTGCTTAAAACAGATGTTTCTAATCAGTACGGAAAGATTTGGGAAAATGAATATATAAGATTATTACAAACATTAGATTCAAGAAAAAATGCAGGAATTGTAGTAATTAGAAAACGGAGTTGATGTTTAATGGGTAGCACATTAACAGGATATGCAGCAGGAAGCTTATTATTAAGAAATTATAACTCTTTTAGAGGGGTAGACTATACAAACTATGAAGTAAGTTTATATCGTTCGCCAGATTCTAAAAACATGTGGAAAAATTATAAGTCTTTAGGAAAAGGAATAGAAACAAGACCAGATATAGAGAATTTTTTACAATTAACTAATACTATATTTGGTCTATTTTTTTACAAAATAGGATTAGTAGAACACATGATAATTCATTGTGGAGTATCTTTAATAGATTACAATATGAGCACAAAAGTTTCTACTACTATAAAAGCAACAGGCATGAATCCAAGAAGAAGTCAAAGTTTTATATTTGAGAACTTACTGTATATTAAAGATGGAATAAATTATTTGGTATATGATGGAGAAACTATTCAAGATGTAGTAGGTTATATTCCAACAACAACTATATCAAGAGCACCAAGCGGTGGAGGAACAGAATTTGAGGGTGTAAATCTTTTAAGTAAATATAGAAAAAATAGTTTTTGCGCTGACGGAGAAAGCACAATTTTTTATTGTGATGTACCAACATTTTCTAGTAATACAGTAAGAGTATGGGTAAATGATGAAGAGCTTTTAGAAGGATTTACAGTAGATTCGACTGCAGGAAGTGTAACATTTGCAGAAGCACCAGAAGCTCCTAATACAGATGGACAAGACAATGTAATTATACAATTTGAAAAAGAGGTTACAGGTTATATAGACAGAATTAAAAAATGTACTTTGCTTGCAGTTTTTGATGACAGAGTGTTTTTTGCAGGAAATCAAGATTATCCAAATGTATTATGGCATTGTAGTTTAGATGATCCAACATATATTGTAGATACAGATTATTACAATGAAGGATTAGATTTAAGTCCTATAAAAGCATTAGTACCTGGAAACAATGCTTTATGGGTATTTAAAGAAGCAAGTCAAGCAAATACAACAGTATTTTATCATACAGCATCTCCAACATATAAGAATGACATATTAGTAAATGTTTATCCTAGAGCACATTCAAGTATAACAACAGGCTGTAGGGCAACAGGAATAAACTTTAATGATGATATAGTGTTCTTTAGTGATAGAGGAATGGAAGGAATTACAGGAGATATTTCAACAGAGCAATTAATATCACATAGAAGTACATTAGTAGATCCAAAATTATTAAAAGAAATAAATTATGAAAAAATGATGTTAGTTAAATGGGAAGGTTATCTGTTAGTTATAATAGATAACCATATTTATTTAGCTGATTCTAGATGTTTATATACTAATCAAAATCACAATGAATATGAGTGGTTTTATTGGGAATTGGATTACGACATAAATTATGCAGCAGTAAAAGATGGAATACTTTATTTATGTACTACTGCAGAAAATGGAGTATCACATATATATACATTAACTAAAACAGATACAGAAATAGAGGCATACTGGACAACATGTTTAGATGGTTGCGGTTATCCTCAAATGCAGAAAATAACAAATAAAAGAGGTTGTGTAATCGACTTAACAGGAGAAGCGGTTGCAGTATATGTAAGAACAGATAATGGAGAATTTGAAAAAATAGATGATTTTGAAAATACAAAAGATTATATTGTGCCAAGAATTAAAAAGAAAAAATGGAAAGATATACAACTTAAAATATCTTCAAATACACCATTTGGATTAGAAAGAATATATTTAGAAGTTTATATAGGTTCTTATATTAAGAGATAGGAGGGAACAATGTCAACAGTAGATGAGAGTTTAGATAATATAGAAAGAATGCATAATGAAATAATGGCAAAGTCAGATTCGTTGAGTGGTTTCACAAAAAATGAAAATGGAGGATATTCTGTAGATTATAACGACCAGAGATTTATTGACATACAGAATGAACAAGCAAATAAAGAGGCTCAAACAAATGAAACATATAACAATATGATTAATGAATCAGATAAGTATTATAATAATCAAATTGATGCTGCTAAAGACTATGCACAACAACAAAGCGAGTTACAACAAGCTAATACTGATTTTGCTATACAACAGATAGAACAAGAAAAAGAACAGGCACAAAAAGATTATACAAAAGAGCAAAAAGGTGCATATTCAGACTATATGAAGAAAACAAAATCAGATGCTCAAAATATGGCAAATAGCGGATTAAGGAATACTGGATATAGTGAAAGTTCAGAAGTAAGTATTTACAATGCATATCAAAACAGAGTTGCAACAGCTAAAGATAGTTTAAATAGAAGTCTTTTAAATTTTAGTAACTCCATACAACAGGCACGACTTGCAAATAACGAAAAACTTGCAGAAATAGCTTATAATGCATTACAAATGGAAAATGAATTAAATCAGCGAGCATTTGAATATAAAAACAATTTGATTTTACAAAGAGAAAGTGCATTAGAGAGAATAAATGAAATGTACTATCAAAGATATCAAGATGTATTAAGTCAAATAAATAATGAGATAGCATTACAAATGGAAATAGATAGAATAGATAGAGAATACGAACAATGGATAACAGAGTTTACTGAACAAATAAGACAACAAAATTTAGCACATGAAAGATGGCAAAAAGAATTTGATGCAAATAGAGAACAATGGCAAAAAGAGTATGATTTAAAGGAAAGACAGATAGAACAACAAATAAGAGCAAGTCAAGCAGAAGAAGCATACCATTATGCACAAATTAGAAATATTAATACTGCAGCTAGAAGCAGTAATCCTTATAGTAATACTTCAAATAATAATGATACTGAACCAGAAGGATCAAGACAAGCATATAATGCAGCTGCAGGTTCTATAAGAGAATTACAGCAAATAATGAGAAATCCTGCAGGAAATAATAGTAGAGCAAATGCACAACAAGGATTAGACAGATGGAAACAAACTATAGCAAACATGGGAGCAAACGGTCAACTATCACGTAGTCAACAAGAACAGTTATATAGCTTAATAGCAAATGGATAGGAGGATATATAATGACTTATGAGGAATATCTTGCAAAAAAGAAGAAAGAACAATTTACATATAACGATTTCCTAGAAGAAAATAATATAAAAGAAAAAATAACGGAATATGATATAAACAACAATTCTTCTAATAGTTCTGATAAATGGTTTAAAGCTGATTTATTTAAAGATGGATGGCAAAGAGGAGATTTATTAAAAACCATAGGAAGTACAGTAGGAGATATAGGTGTAGATATAACAAAAGGAATAATGAATATTGGAGAAGGAATAGGAGATTTAATAACTTATGGTTCAGCTCAAATACAAGATTGGAGAGGAAATGACGAGAGAGCAAATGAATTAAGACAAAATGCACAAAAAAATGTTATTGATGATATTTTTAGTCCAGTAGATAATTATTTAGATAAAGGCTCTGTTTTAGGTGGAAAATCTGACAACATAGTAGAAGGAATAGGGTATGTAATAGGAATGACAGCAATTTCAATAGCAAGTGGAGGAGCAGGCGCAGGATTAGGAATGTCAGAAACTGCTGCAGCAACATTAGGAAGTACAATTACAACATTTACATCTGCTATGGGTAATGGAATGACAGAAGCATACCAGGATGGAGCAAAAGATAATGAAGCATGGCTATACGGATTTATATCAGGTGTAGGAGAAGCAGGTTCAGAGCTTATGTTTGGTGGACTTGGTAAAGCTTCAAGTGCAATAGGATTTTCAAAAGGTGTAGGAGAATTAGATGATAAACTTATAGGAAGTTTAACAAAACCTATTAAAAACAAAATGGTAAAAGCATTAACACAATATGGGTTAAAAGCAGCAGGAGAAGGTGTTGAAGAAGTAGCTTCTGGATTTGTAAATGCTTTAGGCAAAAAACTTACATACATGAAAGAAAAAGACTTTAAAGAAATATTAAAAGATGAAGATTTAGCAGAACAATTCTGGATGGGTACATTAACATCAGCACTTGTTCAAGCACCTAGTGGAGCAAGAAGTGTAGCTCGTGGAACTGATTATATTACTAATAGAACAGCAAACGA
>Ga0247611_10008410_pt1 | contig 12723 bp, 23 predicted proteins | sample 177DNAGHGhighgp2_FD_192422 | JGI IMG/M metagenome (GOLD analysis project Ga0247611, IMG submission 192422) | Sheep rumen microbial communities from Palmerston North, Manawatu-Wanganui, New Zealand - 1770 DNA GHGhigh gp2 | ecosystem: Host-associated > Mammals > Digestive system > Stomach > Rumen... | reverse complement strand
TCTGTATTCTCCTCAATCAGCTTATTAACTTCTTCCTCAGAAATCTTCATTACCTTTGCGATTTCTTCAACGGAGTAGCCATAGTGATGAGCTTTCAAAAGTTCTCTTTTAGTTTCTTCATTCATAACTATCTCCTCCTAAAAAAAATAGAGAGAAATTCTTTTTCTCTCTATTAAAGTAAAAATAATGTTGTTATGCTCTAATGTTTTATTTGCTGAACTTATGAGCATAGTCTTTCATGACTTTCTCGGCTTTCTTTAAGTGAATTGAAAATCCTCTATCCTGTTCCGCCGCCTTACGGTCTGTGTATGAAACAGTAGGCCAATCCCACCAGAATACTCCAGCAAAGTATGGAGATGGAAGGAATGTGTCATAGCAGGATTTAATAAAGTTTGCCTGCTCATCCTCGTCCCAAGCAAGGTCTTCTGTGAAGTCCCAAGGATGAGTTGAAGCTTCCTTAACAGAACGACAGCCGATTTCCATAAAGATGTATTGCTTATTACGGTCCTTAGCAATTGCGTCAAGACGATAACGAACTTTCATCCAATTCTTACACATTTCTTCATATGTTCTTGTTTCGCCGCCGACTGGATAGTATGCAGAAGTGCCAATATAGTCGAGTGTATCAAACCACTCTTGGTCATCTTCATGGTCATGATTTGTGTTGTAAATGATTTTGCCCTTGTAAACACGACGTACTTCATCAATTAAGTAAAGCCAATCATATTTACGATGTTCTGTTCCAAGCATCTCGCAACCGATACAGAACATTTCGACATTAAGTTCCTGAGCAAGTTCTGCATAGTGAAGAAGAAAGTTCTTATAACTAATGAACCAAGCCTTCCAGTAAACGTCCATGTCTTCCATATTAAGGTCAGGAAAGCCAATATGGGCTCTCCACATATGGTCACGACATTCAACAATTGGTTTCAAGCAAACCTTAACTCCACGTTTATGAGCAGATTCGATAAACGCCGCAACGTCTCTGTCTGTTGGTGTAGCTAAATGGTCTGCATAAATAACTGTTGAATGGTAAGTGTCTTGCCAGTTTACAACAGGGAGACATACCCAGTTAATACCGAGGTCATAAAGCTGATTTTGTGACTCTATGGCGGCAGGATTACGATATTCTGTTCTATTTGCCATATAGCCGTAGTTATAACCAATTATTCTTTTGCGAATGTCAATTGGAGGGATAGCGTGAGTACCACTCACAAAGAATGGTACGCCATCTGTATATCCAATTGGTGTTCCTGTTGTTGCTGAGACGGGATAAAATCCGCCGCCGTCTGAGCCGCCATAAAAGTTATCCATACTCCATTCCTCCTTTAATTAGTTTTAAAGACAACATCTGTTATCTCTACAATCTATCTTTGTGTATTTTTTATTATTATAAAGTTTCAATATGCTAAAGCCAATTATCTATTGTAATAGCTTCCATCATCATTCCTTCTGAAATACTTCGAGTTCTTATCTAATTACTTATAATCATTTTATCTTGTGGGGTTAAATTATTCCATAAAGATTTTCTTTTTTTATAATATTCTGAAAATCTTTTTTCTGTTGAATTTCTATATTCTTTATTTTCCTGATTAATCCATTCAGGTTTATTCATTGTGTAATAACTATCGAATATTAAACTGGCAACAAATAGAGAGGCTTTATCTATAATTCCCCTTTTGATAAATTCATCTATAAGAGCATCATTAGAGTCTATTAAATTCTTGTAGGTTTTGAGTATATATTTAGGGTCATGTCTACAAACTGAATTATCTCTCCATTTCCAAAGATAGAAAGAGGTAGGACAAAATTTGATGTTTTCAGATAAATTCTAACACAAAATATTAAAGAAACTATCTTCATGAATTGTTAAATTATTATTCCATCGTATATTATTATCAATTAAATATTTTCTACGATGAACCTTACCATGAACAAAAGTAGAATCTACATCATGATTCAGATAAAAAATTTCTTTTGTAATAGGATTTCTCGTCTCTTCAACAAATGTGGAAACTAAACTATCAAAACCTTCTCCATTGATTTCTTTAAAAATAATATATAAACCGCAAGCGTTATAAAACATATCATCGGCATCACAGAACATTACATATTCTCCTGTCGCGGCATCGAGTGCAGCGTTTCTTGCTGCACTCACACCTGCAATTTCTGCAAAAACCTATTCTATTTCAAAAGGATAGTTTAATTCATCTATATTTAAAGGAATACTGTTTTTATCTTCTCCAATAATCACCTTTATTTCAGAAAAGTTTATATTCTACTAAATAGCCACACTATCTAATAAAGGCTTAATAACATCCACACTCTCTTTATAATGCGGAACCAATATCTCCAATTTAATCATTTTTATTATTCCTCCTCATAAGCTATAAACTTACTTGCATATGCACTCCATCCAGTTGTTGTCTTATATGTATCCACTAAACTTGGTAAAACATAAATTTTTGCATCAGCATTAGTAGAAATTGGACAACCCTAAAAAGCTCTTGAATTCCAAGTTATTGTTCTCGTACTTAATAAATAAATAGACATTAATTGAGTACATCCATTAAAAACATAATTGTAGAAACTTTCTACTGCTCTAAAAGATGCTGCTGTCAAAGCTGTACAATTAATAAAAGCACTCGAAGAAATATAAGTAGCTTTAGGAAATTCAACATAACTTAAATTACTACATTGAGCAAAAGCATAACTTTTAATATTTGTTACATTCTAAGCTCTTACTTCTGTTAATCCATAACATCTACTAAAAGCCTATTCTCCTATTGTAGAAATTCTATCAAAGTTCAAAGAACTTAATTTAATACAATCTTTAAAAGTCTATGCAACCAAAGCTAAAAGAGAAGAAGAGCTTCCCCAATCAACAGTTTCTAATTGAGTACAAGAACCAAATACCCCAGCACCTAATGAACTAATTTGTGGTATATGAATTTCTTTTAAAGAGGTACAGTTTGCAAAAGCATAACCTCCAATAGTAGTAACCATTGGTAAATTTGCAGTAGCGAGAGAATAACAGAGGTTGAAAGCCGACTATCCAATATAAGAACAATAAGAAAAACTTATTGAAGTAATCTTAGTATTATATGAAAATGCAGCAGCATTAATAGTCTAAATTCTTGGTATATTAATTTCTGTTATACCTGAACATTTCTGAAAAGCGCCACTTCCTATCGTATGACACAAAGGAAAATCTATAGAAGTTATTTTCTCACAGCTAAAGAAAGCAGAAGCGCCAATACTTAATACATTCTAAGCATCTATTGATTCTAACAATGTGCATCCACTAAATGCCTATTCACCAATTGTCTAAGCCTGTGGTAAATTAATATTCTTTATTTTAGAACATCCATAAAAAGCTTGGTCTCCTATATTGATTGCATTTTCTAAACTAACTGAACTTAAAATAGAACAATTATAGAAGGCATGGTTTTGTATTTCTGTGAAACCTTTTCCCTAAAAAGTTTTTAAAGAATAGCAGTTGGCAAAAGCAGAAATTCCAATTGTATTAGTATCTGATAATCTTTCATTATTAAAAATTGCACCAGATAAATTTTCACAACTACAAAAAGCATAGTTACCTATCTAATATACTTTACTAAAATTAACAAAACTTAAAGAACTATATTTATAAAAACCATAATCTCTAATTTTATAACAATCATCATTTATTATTCTCTTTTCTGTCCCTGCTATTATATACCTAAAATTTCCATTAACTGGAATAGAAAGTATTTTTTCTGCCATTTCAGTAACTGGCATAGGTTCTGATAATTTTAATTGTTTCTGAATAGCAGAAGCAATATCATTGAGATATCCATCAGCAATTTTTAAATAACTCATTCTCCATCACTCTCCGTGGGGAATTCATAATCTAAAGCATCAGGAAAAGGCTCCATTGACTATGGAATAGATAAAATAATTTCTGCCATATCAGAAACATTAATCGGCTCAGAAGTACCAGTTTTTCTTCTTATTGCATTTGCAATATCTGTTAAAATATCGCTATCTATTTTATAAAAAGTTCCCATAATATCACCTCATATTAAAAATTTTGTGAGGTTGCATCTGGTAATGCAGTGCCGCCGTTTTCTATCATATATTTTAATGTATATAAATCCTATGGAGAAAAATGTATTTCAGTTATAGAATCTTGTGTAGGTTTACGATGATATTGCGCATCATAATCAAAACTAATAGTTAAACCAGGTTCATAACGTACTGGTAAAGTAAAGTCTCCTTTTTCATACAATTGTTTTGAAGTTAAAACTAATCTTGCATCTCCATTAAATTCTACTGAACCTCCATCAAGAAATCTTACATCTACCTATTTAAATTCATCAGAAGCCATCTAAATCCAATTATAACCTTCACCATTTATAATTATTGTACTATCTTCATGTATATGTTCTGCAGTAGTTCCTGATATAGTCTTTATAAGATTCTAAAAATCTGTAGTATTTATTATAGTTCTATTAGTTAAATCAATGTAATAGTTAATATTTTTACCTACATTTAATAACTAAGTTTCTTTAGAACTTGAAATTGTTTTCATTTTAAAAATAATTTCTTCATTTGTACTCTAAGCTTTTGAAGCTACATAAGAATCAGTATCATCTACTCCATTATTTGCAGCAGTAAAAACTCTTCTTAATGACTATTCATTTCTTGATAAATAATATTGGAAAGAAGGCTTAAAATCATCTAAGGTATAAGGGAAAGAAGGATATGCTTCTTTATAAAAATTATATATAGTAGTTAATAAATTAAAACCATAATAGCTTCCACTTTTAAAAATAGGGTATTCTTCAGTAAAGTATGCATTAAAATCAATGTGCTAATTTTCCAATGCTGTTTTAAAATTAGTATAATATTTTTCCCATGAATATCCACCATTTACATCACAAGCAGTTTTAAAAGCATTAGCTGTTACATCTCTTGATTCCCCTTCAGTTAAAAATGCTAAAACGCTACTATCAAAATTTAAAACAGCAAAATATAAATTTGGTTTAACTACTGCGCAAGGATTATAAATTAAATCCATAGTTATTGAAGTAGATTTTTGCTCATTATAATATGTAATCATAGACTAAAGAGTACCTTTCATTGAGTTTGTAATAGAATAAACACTATAAAAATACATATTTTTTTCTACTTCATTTAACTCTCCTGTAGATAAATCTTGCCAACAACCACCCTAATAATCCCCTTTTGTTCTTTTATTATAAATTAAATCTAATGTTTCTGCTGTTATTTCTCCAGTGCGTGTATATTCATACCATGCTTTTTTAAGCAAAGCTTTTGCATTTCCTCGTGGTCGTAAAAAATTTGTAAAACCTGCCGCATGGCCACCATCGGTATCACAACTACCTTTTGAAGTATATACTCTTCCATCTTTATTAAGAATAAATAATGGTCCAAATGGACTACCATTATTATCTAAACCTGCTTCACCGTTCATAATAAAAGCAGCATTTCCTTGACACATAATTTTAGGATGCCAAGAACCGTTTCCTTGCATATGGAGATTAGCATTACTATCCATATAAAACTAAGCATTGTTATAAGCTGTTATCTTTGCTTGACCTTCAATATTGAGCAAACTTTGATTATGCATCCATACAGTAGCTGAAGTATCCATATCAATTGTGGCTTTATCATGAATACGGACATTTACTCCATTAGTTATATTTAATATAGAATCATGGAATACAAAACTGGTTTCTTTATTGTCTGATGAAGTTCTTTCAAATGAAACAAAAGCAGAATCTGCACCATGACCACTTACAATTAAATTACCATTTTTTGATACTCTAATTTTTCCCCTATCTAAGGTAAGTTGAGAACCATTTTTAGCTTTCATAAAAGAATTATAATCAACCATCATAAAACAGCCTTCAGGTAATTTTTGTTTAGTAACACCATTCTCTGTCGTTGTTAGATATTTAGCACCAAGAACATATCTTTCATATGTCGAACTACTTCCTTGCTAATTTAAACCATAAATATAATGAGTAGTTCTTGAGTAAGTATCGTCACCATCGTAAATGCCACCACAGTTCTCTGCATAAAAAGAACCAATACCCTTCTAAGCATTATCATAGCTACCGCCATAGGCACTTCCCTGTCCGTCTCCAATAATAAGTTCATAATGCTATGCAGGAATATTAGCTATGCCTCCGCCACCGCCTTCTCCAAGAACAAACTTAGCTCTTTGTCCATTTATAGCCTTAACTCTTTTAACTACATCGAATTCTCCAACGTCCTTCAAGGCTGCAACAAGGTCAACCAATACATTATCAATTTCTTCCGCAGTTGGGGTCATGTCATAATAGTAATCAGCTTCATCCTGAATGTTTACATTTTCATCCGCCATTCTTATCCCCTCCTAAAATTTTATTTACTCCTTTCGATAAGAACTCTCTCTTTCCGCCGCCGTTCCCTGCATATAAAGCAACTAACTCACCTTTTGAATTTCTTGCTCTTATATTAGGTCCATAGACTTTAACAGGTTCTTCTGTTTTAACAGTAGGATTTACGTCTTTTAATGCTTCATTAATTTCTTCAAGTAACTCATCTGATACTTCAATATCATCTATTGTAATACCTGTGGTTGAAATTAATTCTCCCAAATCGGCAAGAATGTCAAGCTTTCCCATAAAGGCGGGAGTAAAAGAAGTTTCGTTAATTTCTGACTCTAATTTGATAGGGTCGATTGTTGATTTAATAGAACTCTGTTCCATTCTTCTCCCTCCTATTATAACATATTTTTATACAAAAGTCAAGCCGCTGAGCCACTTAACCCAGCGGCATTGTATTTAATGGAATAAATCGTTGAGACCGACTGTTGAAGTACGCAGATGAATGCGATAACCGCCAATAGCTTCTCCAAGTGTTTTATGAGCTGTATCAGTTTCATAACCTGTTGGACCAGGAATTTCTGGTGAATCATAAGGAGCTATTTCATTTGGTATATCAAGTCCACTCGCGCCACCTGCTACAATTTGGTCTGGTAAATAAATAAGGTTTGGATTGGATACATTATTTCGTTGAGATAGCTACAATGGACGGAAATAAAAATTCTTACAATTTACATCCATTGCAAATGCTTCAAAACCAACATCATTAAGTCCAGAGCAATCTGTTAAATTAAGATAAGGTGCAGTTATACCAAAGAAGGCTTTTTCCCCTATTTTTCTAAGCGTTGGACCTGGTGCGATGTAACCTCTATCAAGTCCATGTTCAGTCCTATAAGTTTTGTCTTTTAACAATTCCAATTCTTCTGCTTTTGCCATAAATAGACTTAGATTTTTTGATGCTACAAGACCACTATAAAAAGCATTGTTACTAATTTCCTCTAAATAATCAGTATAAACAAATGCGTACGTGCCTGCTGTATAAGTAATTGTTAAAGGTCCTATATATTTTAAATACTTAGGAAAATAAAAACCAGTATCAGGATTTGCAATTCCGCCTAAATGTCCAACATTTGTAATTGAATCTGACATTACAATATGACGCAAATTCTAAATTTCTCCCAATATAACTGTTTCTGAACCGATAGCATTAATATGTGGTGTATTGGTTCCTTCATAAGTGTAATAGTTATTATTTCCATACGTAGTTCTTGGCGTAAGATTATGTACTCCAGCTCCAAGTGATGAGTGGTCGTTCATAGTTACTGTAGTTCCATCAGGCTCCCAAATAGCAGTATCGAAATCTGTTAATAAGAATAAATAAAGAGTCTTACCAATAAGAATATAATATCCATTCGGAAAATCATATCTTTCCAATTCAGTATGCCCATCAAGGCTATCTATTAATGCCTATCCATCAGCATCTAATAATTGACACTTACCAGCTAAATAAATTTTATAACATGGTACTGGTTCATCCTGTCCTTTTACGTAACAATTCTCAACCAGATTATCAAGATGGAAATTTTCTGAACCATATAATCTTTCCCAGTCATCAAGAACTTCATTATTGCCGCCAAGTGGTCTTGTGTCAACAGTGTCTTTTATTAAGTAAACATAATTGCCGCCAGAGTCAGAAGCAAAATAATCAAGTGTTTCTTTTGATGGGTCGCGAGTTTGTTCATAAGTATTTGCATATTCATTTAAAGCATCAAGACTATAATTGTCTGCAAAATTCTTATCTGTCTTACAAGCAAGAATACAAAACTCCGCGCCCATACCTGATGGGAATGCACCATACGTAGTTGGATTTACTGGGATAGGTTTTTCTTCTTCAACAAGTTCCTTAAAACGGAACTCTACCGAGATAGTTTTTGAACCAACATATCCATCACTTATAGGCACTGCGGTAGATTGGTAACAAACTTTTCTATGATAAATAACTCTTGAGTTATTGCTCCAAATGTTATCATCATATCTATATTCTGTCTTGTGCTAAAAATAAACTGTAATATTTGTCCATTTATATTTCTCTTCTCCTTCTTCGTGTTCTTCTGGGTCAACAACTTTACGAATTGAAGTCAGAGTGAAATTAGAAGCAGGAGATGAGGACGGTACGTCCATAGTATCGCCCTCATTAACTAATTCTCGTTCAGAAGTATGATAAGAGCCTGATGCTCCAACAAACTCCTTACCAGTATCATTAGAAAGAAGAGAAATGAACTCGGCTTCAGTAGTGACCTTTGGTTCTCCTACTTTACCCTATTTAAGTCGGAATAATGTCTGGTCAAAATCAGAACTTCCACCTAATTTAATTCCCATTTCTCCTCACCTCTTAAAGCTAAATAATCTATAAATCCTAAATAATTGCATTATTGCCGCCAGAATCAGAAGGCTGTACATAACAGATGTAGTAACTGCCAGGAATAAAGGACTCAATCTCTTTCAAATTGAAAACGTTATTCAAGTTATTACCGCAAGGAATATCAATAGTACGTGCGACGTCATTGTTTGCAAGTTTTGTCTTCGCTTCTGCCAAAGAAGAAGCAGAAATAAATTTCAACTGAGCTGTTGGGTTAATCCATGTACTAACATAATATTTGTATTTTACAATAGTATGTTCAGACATCTAACGTGGCTCTGTGAATAAGATACTTCTATTTAGCATTGAATTATTGCCGTCATCATATTGGATACCTGCAACATAGCCAGTTCCAGCAGGGTCAGTATAAATTGCTCCTACTGGACTTGTTGACTAATTAAATTCAGCTAATGCTGACCAAGTAGTAAAGTTTCCGTCAAAACTTACTTCGATTTTTCCTGCATATTTATTAATAATTCCCTAAGCAGAAGTTAAACCACTACATGCTAATAATTCATCAATTCCGCCATGAGTTCCAGTAACTCCAAAAATTGTTACACCATTTTTAATATTAGTAGGAATCAAATTGCCGTCACCTTTAATAGTAATATTACCATTAAGATAACCATTACCAGCAACCTCTTGGTCAATTAAAGATGGAGTATAAGTTGCACTACTTATTGTTGGCATATTACCAACCAATCTTTGTCCTCTTGCATAGAAAATTTTACCATCTCTTACATCGTTATTCTATGCTGTTGCGTCGGCGGTATCAACAGCGCTACCAAGAGCGCCCTATGGTAAGTGTAATATAGCTCCCATTTAAATACCTCCTCAATATCCGATTACTGTTGCAATAATATCTCTATTGCCATAGGTATCGGTAATTTTTACGCAAGGTGCGCCGTTTGAATCATAATACTTTGTAAATGTAGGTGCACCCTCTGGACCACTTGTAGTATCAAGAACTTGAGTTGTTCTATCAACCCCGTTTGAACGGTCAACCCAGTATTTAAATATTTTAATAACTGAACCTGGAGTGTTTCTACTGATAACAGTTACATCAACAAGATAGTAACTCTCATTACCCCAAACAATATCGACTCTATCATGTCCAGCTATTGTTATTGGTGCATTACCAGACTTTCTTTCAAAAGCTGCTCCTTCATCATCAGCAGAAATAATGCTTGGATAGAATAACTTATCAGTAAATGTCTATCCACCTACTGCAACAATTTCAATACGAACAGAAGTATCTTCTGCCAAAGTAAACTGTTTTGCAGAGCTAAAAGCAGTAACAATTTCTGCACCGCCATTACCATTTCTTAATTTCATACAATATGTACTTGAGCTACCGCCCACACAACCTGAGAAGATATAAGTACCTGCAGGAAGAACAGTACTACTTGTAATTGTAACCGTTCCACCGCCGCCTGATTGAGTACCATCTACTGTAACTGCAACAGAGCCATCACTACGTTTTGCAACTGTGTAGCCAGTTCCTGTTGTTACTGTACCAAGAGAAAGTAAGTTTCTTGAAATATCAAGACCATCAAGTTTGGAATTTAAAACAGCAACGTCTGCTGCATCAGCCTTATTATTCAATGCCGCAGTAACAATTCTATTCTGAACTGCATTTTCAGAACTCAAGCTCAATTCATTGTCAATAGGCTGAACCTGTTCAATGCTAAGATAAGAGCCTTCAATAACAAGTAACATAGGAATATCAATTGTTGGTTTTGTACCGAAAGCAGTAAATGTAATCTTACCATCAACAACTGAGTGGACAGTGAGCTTAGATTCAAGCAAAGCATCAAGCTGAGACTCTGTAATACCAAGAGCAGGACCTGCATCTATGAATGAAGCTGCTGTAATTCCCGCATTACTGTATTCATAATTAAATGAACCAGTCTGATTTGTAGTCCAGTTTGTTGCAATAAGAGTAAAAGGAATCTGTGTGCTTCTCAATACGTCACCAGTATCTCCTTTTGGGCCTTGTGGTCCAGTTTCACCTTGCGGACCCTGCGGACCAGTAGGACCTGTTGCACCAGTTTCGCCTTGAGGGCCTTGTGGACCAGTAGGACCTGTCTCACCCTGTGGACCCTACGGACCGGTAGGACCAGTAGCTCCAGTGTCACCAGTATCACCCTTTGGACCTGTTGCACCCGTTTCACCCTGTGGACCCTATGGACCCTGTGGACCAGTCAAATCTAAGAGCTGCTGAGGTGTGAAGTCTTCATAGGTAAACGCGTCACCCTTGTCGCCCTTTGGACCTTGTGGACCAGTTTCACCTTGAATACCCTGTGGACCTGTTTCACCAGTGTCACCCTTATCTCCCTTTGCACCATTTGTTACAGTGAAAGTTGAAGTTAAACCATTTGTATAGGTGATTGTATATGTATCAACAAGGTTGAGAGTTGCAGTCTTTACAATCTGAGCAATACCAATACCCTGAGTACCCTATGGACCAGTCTCGCCAGTATCGCCCTTTGGACCAGTTTCACCAGTCTCACCCTTTGGACCGGTAGGACCAGTAGGACCTACTGCAGTACCGGCATCAATTGTACTGCCGCTGCTCAAAGTAAGGATAAGGTGTCCGTCTGTAATTGTTGCTCCGGTAATAGAAATACCGTCAGTACCGTTAGTACCATTCTGTCCGGCAGGACCAGTTGGACCAGTTAAACCTTCAAGCTATTCTGGTGTAAAATCATCATAAGTAAATGCGTCACCAGTGTCGCCCTTATCACCCTTATCTCCCTTATCACCCTTGGCACCTGTTGTACCATTGGTAACTTTAAAGGTTGTAGAGTTTCCATCTGTATACTCAATCTTATAAGTATCAGTTGCATTTGGCTGTCCTGCCGCGCCGCCAGCTGAGCTTGAAACAAAGGTGATAGAAGAAATTCCGATACCATCTGCTCCATCACGACCAGGTGTTCCACCGCCACCTCCGCCGCTTCCAGAAGGACCAAATGGATTAAATGTACCCATCATTTCCATTTATATCACCTCTTATATAATGTAGTAAATTGAACCGCTAAAACTATTCTTAAAAGAAAGATAATGAATATTAGCTCCCCTTTCTCCATTGAATGGCGTAATAAAATTGCCGCCAGAAGGAACTTCCATAAGGTCTGATTCTGTCTGTCCATTAAGATAGAATTGCGTACCAGGTGCAGCCTCAAAACCAATGAATCTCAAAGGGGCACTAACCTTAATGCCATCTTTTGCTAAAGACTCCTTGATAAGAGAGACTACGTTCTTGTTTGCAGGAATACTGCCCTGCGGTTTGAACATCTTGTAATCCATCAAATCGCCTCCTACGGAACTTCAGTTCCAATTTCATTAAATATCTCCTTTACTCTACTCAATTCCTCAGAGTTATCAATTAAAATTTTAATTGTTTCTCCCTACATAAAGCGTGAAGATAATATACCTATTAAAGATTTACCGTTCACTCTTCTTTCATTTTCTCTATATAAAAAAATGCTTGAATTTATTTCTTTTAATGAGAATACTAAATTCGCTGCATTTCTTTCCAATAAATTATCATTGAGTTTGTATGCACAAGTCATTATCATCAACTCCCTATTATATTATAGCACTCTTTCCCTTCAAAAGTCAAGCGATTAAATGCAAATCTTGACTTTTTAAATTGATTATGATATAATGAAAGTATCAAAGAAAAAGGAGCGTGAAACACACGATGTTAAATATTGAAATGTCTGAGCGTATTAAAAAACTCAGAACAATAAATCATTTTAATTTTGTTGGTCCTTTCTTTAATGATAAATAGAAGGACGCGGATTTTTCTATTGGAAGTGCAATCAGAGAAATAATTACAAAATATGATTATGAAATAAAACATAATTATACATTTGTAATTAAGTATGATAAGGATGTTTATTCAATTTTAGCTTATCGTAT
>Ga0247611_10008409_pt1 | contig 12723 bp, 10 predicted proteins | sample 177DNAGHGhighgp2_FD_192422 | JGI IMG/M metagenome (GOLD analysis project Ga0247611, IMG submission 192422) | Sheep rumen microbial communities from Palmerston North, Manawatu-Wanganui, New Zealand - 1770 DNA GHGhigh gp2 | ecosystem: Host-associated > Mammals > Digestive system > Stomach > Rumen... | reverse complement strand
TGATGTGGGCATAGATTTTTCGCCTTTCGTCCATCGGGATTCCGAGCCATAGGGTGTAGCACGCCCTTTTTCGATTGGCATACTCGGCTTTCGGAGCGAGTAGCTCCCAGATAAAATCAAATGAATCCATAAAAATCTCCTTTCGTCCTTTTTTCACTTTTTCACTTTGCCTTTTAGGGAGACTATAGAGGGTATAAAAGACAAAATGAAAAAGTGAAAAAAAGGGAAAAATTTTCTTTTATAATTCTTTTGGTTACTTTTCTTATTCGCTTTTCTTTTTAAAAGCTCAACGATCTGCTTCGCTGTATGCTTATTCGCTTTTCTTTTTAAAAGCTCAACGATCTGCTTCGCTGTATGCTTATTGCCTTTTCTTTTAGTCGAGACATTTCAGGGTCTTCTTCACCTCGTCCGGATCAATGTTGGGGTGATCCTTAGGGAAGTCGTCCATGATATTCTTCATCTTGCGCGTAAGTTTGGCAGACTCCTTCTTGAGTTCGGCCTGTTCAGCCGCTTTCTTGCGGTAGTCCACTCCTTCCGGCATAGTGTATTTCTGCGGTTTGCCGACGATGTCGAAGTTCGGTGTCACATCCAGGGTGTAGTGGTGGCCTTCGTGATCGAACTTACCACTGGTCTGGCCTATCTTAGCCAACTTATTCTCTGCCAATTTCTTGGCAGCAGTTTCGATCTCGTCGACGCGTGCCTTGCACGATTCGATGAGTTGTTTGAGGATAGAAGATTCTACGAGTGCATCAGCACCATTGATGTTGATATCGTTTGCAGCGATCAGCGCTGCGCGTAATTCTATAGCTTGCATGATTAGTCAATGTTTTTAGGGTTAGTAAAGTAAGGCTTGTTGAAGATTTCGAGGAGCTCTTCACGGCTCATCTGCTTGGGATCACGACCGATGGAACGTAGCACGCGCAATAGTTTTGCGCGTTTGCGGTTCTCTGCGGGGGTGACATACTGCAGATTGTCGGCTGACCAGTCGAAGATGTCGCCGTTGAGGTGGTCGATCTGCATCCGAATGGTTATTCCGTCTTGGTCACAGACCATAGGACGCGGACCAAGCCATGCCGCTGCCACAAGGAAATGGCAATGCTTGTTTCCAAAATTTCGCATGAATGGGTAATGTGTACCCGTGCCATTGGTGTGGGTGCATCTGCGTGTGCCGGATTGTTTTAGTACCGGTTTGATCTCACGAAGCACCCAACCGTCATCCGTCAGAATGGCGTTGTGTACGCTGTAGAATTTGCCTGCTCGGCTACAATAGAGCGGCTTGATCGTGGGGCACTTACGTACAATAGTGCCATCCGCTAATCTTAATTGTTCTTGTGCCATAACTTTAATCTTTTGTTTTTAGGCGTTACTAAAGTCATGACAGCGCTGTCCACCGGTGCGAGTTTAACGCGGTACCATTCTCGCTATCCGGCGTTTGACGGTGCAAAAGTACTGCTTTTTTAGGACATGTGCAAGTTTTTGTCTTTATTTGTAAATTGCTCAAAATCAGCACTTCCTGAACCAAGCATGCCCCATATTAAACCACGCAAAAAACAATCTGAATCGAAACGACTTTTCGATTTAGAGAACCACCTGAAACTAAATTGGAATACCTATTATTTAAATCAGAAAACTAAATCCGAATCGCCCGCACGATTTAGAAACCTCACATCAGGGCACAAAAAAAATGCAAGAATTTAGATTTTTCTTGCATTTTTTTCATCTCAAACCACTGTTCAAGCGATTTTTTCCCATTTTTCGACCAAACTCACATAATCTGAATCGCTCTTTTTGAGTTCGTTTTTCTGTTGATTGACCGCCGGATTTTTAGGAACAGAAAGTTTTCCACCGGCATCCTGATATGTCTTGGTGAAATACGCCACAAATCCCTTATCCTCGTGCGGTCTGCACCACTGCATCAGACATGCGATATATTTGGCGGGGAGCGTCTTACGCGTATAATCCTCAGGAAGATACGTGTCGAAGTTCTGTATAATAGCACGCACGCGTCGGATAGATTCGCGGTCGTACCCATCGAACAACCACAACTCTTGTGCAGTGAATTCACCTCGTCTGGCTTCCTCGACAATCTCTTTGGAAGCCAGTGCGGTAGTCGCCGCTTCGGTTAAGTTGTGGAAGCCCCGCTTAGCAAACTGCTTTTCATCTCTGGATTCATTCCGCATCTTGATAGCAGGGTTATTCTCCGCCATGAAATCACGTGACTCGAGATTGATGGCATTGAGCATGTCCTTGATCTTTGCGCGGTGCTCATCCTTGAAGATCTGGTATCGTTCCAAACACTCATCGGGATTTTGCCGAATCCGCTCTTCTTCCTCCAAGATGTCCTCACACAAGTCAAAACTCTTGCCCATATATTCCATGAACCGCTTCATGGCTTCGTATAACTCACGCACTTCTGGTGTGAACTCGTCAATATCGAATAGAGGCAGCGTATATTCTTGTCCGCCCATATTCGAATGGGAGTATAGGTCTAAGGTCTGGTCTTCAGCATGTGCCGCACGTCTTGCAGCTTTATTCTGTGATGCAAACTGACGGTAAATCTGTATCATCTTGGACATGCCGGAACGCATCTTGCGCAGCAGTGTCATTGCGCTGGAGAAACAAGCGTTATTACGCGTTGCGAATTTATCATTAAACGTCTTGCCAAAGTCCTCCAATACGAGATATTCCTCTTCCAGTTTGTTGGTGATTTCCACCAACTCATTGCGCATATGTACGATCTTGTCCTTTCCGACGCTTCGTTTCCCCATTAACGCAGCCAAGAAACGGTCTTGATTAAAACCGTCCACCAACCCTGCCACATATTGCAGGTTTTCCAATGTCTCTATTTGGCTCCAATAATAAGGCATATCACATAAATGGCATCTTTGGTGGTACACGTACCACCGTTTTTGGTGGTATTCTACACGGAAGGAGTTATGAACACTCTCCATTGACCGCTATCGTCTTTCTGAGCGTACCCCTTTTCTTGCAGCGATTGGAGCATCTTTTGTAAAGCCGAACGATTAATTCCAACTTCTTGCTGTAAGTATGCTAACGTGGCATTGGATTCTATCTGCAACTCGCGCAAGATTTTTGCGTATGTCGGTGTGCGGAATACAACGCGCTCACCATCATACCACCATATATTTTCGTTCTTCTCCGTCACAAACAGCACATCATTTTCTACTTCTTTGGTGATAAGATTGAGCATGTGCTTATGGAATGGTCGAATTTGTTTCAAGGATGCATGTGCTCCGGCAGAAGGTGTTGCTCCAACAATCAAATCTGCTTGATGCAAGGCCTCTAAATAATCCTGTTTCGTGCGACTACGCACTACGATCATCGGCAGTCCGTGACGTGACAAAATATAATTCACCATCAGTCGTGCGATACGACCGTTACCATCCTCAAACGGGTGAATACGGATGTAACGATAGTGGAAAACAATAGCTAATTCAATAGGAGTCAGTCTGCCTTCTTGCTCTGCTTGGTTGTACCAATCTACAAGGTCGGTCATCAACGCAGGTGTTTCTTCCGGAGAAGCATACTCAAAACGGTCACCATAACGAGTAATCACCGAGTTCGGACGCGTCTTGTATTGTCCTGCATGAATGGTGTAGCTGGTCTGCACACCACCCGGCAAAGTACGATATACTGTATAATCTTCACGCAAAAGCGTTTTGTGCAATGTACGAATGAATTTTTGGGTAAGGGGTTGCTTGGTTTCCGTAGCTTCCATCAACATCATCTTCAAACCCACGTTGCTGGCTTTCATTTCTTCGTAATCACGAAAATCAGCCTCGCCTGCAACCTTACCAAACAGCAACAACAACTCCGTCTGACCGTATGTCAGAGTGTTACCCTCAATATGGTTGCTGTTGTAGTTAAAATCCACCGTGAACCGACGGCTCAGTCGGTCGCGATCCGTCTCGGACAATGGCTGGATATTCTGCCATCTCTCCAATGCACTTTCCAGTTTCTTGCTTTCCATATTCCTTGTTTACCACCATTATTAGTGGTATTGTTACCACCAAAACGACTGCAAAATTACAAAAAATAACTGATATGTGCAAGGATTTAGGCGTAAAAAATCAAAAAAGCTTGCAGAATGGGTTATTTCTGTTCTGCAAACCACTTCCAGAGCGGGGCGGCGTGGAGGGCTTGGATGATTTCGCCGTCACGGAGCATCTCCAGGACCTGAGAGGGTTCGAGGATATCGACGTGGATGTCTTCGGTGGGCTCTTGGTGCTGCTCGCGGACTTTCTCCACACCGGTGGCGAGAAAGGTATAGGAGAGGTTGTTATGATTCGTCGGGTTGGGGGAGAGGGTCATGAAGAGCTGCCACTCGCCGCCTTCGTAGCCGGTCTCTTCCGATAGTTCGCGTTGCGCAGCCTGCAGCGGCGTCTCGCCCGGGTCGATGACGCCGGCCACGAGTTCGTAGTGGGTCTCGCCCAGCGCATGGCGGTACTGGTCCTCCATGACCATCTTGCCGTCCTTAGTGATAGCGATGACGTTGATCCAGTCGGGAAACTCCAGTACGAACCAGGTGGGTATCTGCTGGCCGCTGGGCAGCTCAACACACTCCTGACGCACGGACAACCATGGTCCGATGCGCAGGATATTTTCGGATTTAACCACCCGCCACGGGCGGTTGTCTAGTTTGGGATAACTCATTCTATTCAAGGGTATTGATGTCCACCAGCTTGTTGACAATGGCGTAGATGGTCAAGCCGGCGGTGGAGTGGATATTCAGTTTGCGGGCAATGTTCTTGCGGTGGGAGATGACGGTATGGGTCGAGATGCAGAGCACGTCGGCTATCTCTTTGTTGCTCAGGCCGCGTACGACCTGCACCAGTACGTCTTTCTCGCGCTCCGACAGTTCTTCGGTCTCGGGCAACTGGTGACGACGACTGACGGTAGAAGTCCGATGGCTGATAGCCGGCCGGAGGATGTCATCCTCGATGGCGCAATGGTCCTCAAAGTCCTGCTGGGTGTGCCATAGGTCGGACATGACACTTATCAAGAGATAAGTGATAGAACTTTGGCTTTGGCTCTGGCTTTGGCTCGGATAGTACTTGATGATGAGGTTTTTGATCTCGGTCAGTTTGTCGGTAATACGCTGGTCGTCGTGTTCGTGTTCGTCGAACAGACCCTCGTTCTCGTGCTCGATATGGATACGGATCTCCTCGGCAAACTCGTCGTAGCAACGCAGGATGAGTCCCGGTATCTTGGTCGTAGGATCGGCCGGGATGATGGCCTCGATGAGTGCCCGGCGCAGACGCGGCAAGCGGAAGTCGAGGAAGTAGGTATGCGCATTCTGCAGGTACTGCTGCAGGGTAGGGACGTCAATGTCTTTTGGGATAGCCCGCTGATGAAAGACTTTGTAGTTCACCACGGCCAGGAACGTAGGCGTATGTACGCCATGCGCCTCGCAGACCTGCTCGATGGTCTGCTCTCCAACACCCATCTCCAGCCCGAAACGGCTGATGATCTGGATGGCATCCTCCTCGTGCGACATGAGGTCGCATATCTTATCCGTTGACTTGTACATCATTATTAGTCGTTGGTCGTTAGTCGTTGGTCGTTAGTCGTTAGTCGTTTGATAAAATCGGGTGCAAAATTACAAAAAAATATCGATATGAGCAAATCCGCAAGCCATTTTCCCCATTTTTAGGTATTGAGCGTATGGGAAAAAAGCGGTAATTTTGCACTGTGAAACGAGAAAGATGAAAAGTGAAAGGTGAAAGGAATATGAGAAAACAACTGATTGTAGTTATTTCATTGATTTTTTGCACGTTAAGTGCGTATGCCGATGATAGTATCAAGGTGAGTGCTGCCGAACTGCAGCAGCTCATTCAGCGCATCGAGCGTCTGGAGCAAAAATCGGACCATCCCAATAAATTGGGAGTGGATGCCGTGTCGGGTGCCACGAGGCAAGTACCGAAAGATACCACCGCTACCGATACCGCCCAGAAAGTCGAAAGCCAAAACCGGAGTGGCTCCGGAGCCGAGAAAGCATCGAATGACCGGAAAGGCCGCTTCACCATCGGCGGTTACGGCGAGGTGACGGCGAAGCATTGCTTCTACTCCAACAACTATCTGCGTTACGGAAAGAACCCCGAGAAATATGCCAACGACCACTATGGCGAGTTCGACCTGCCGCACGTGGTTGTGTATATGGGTTACGACTTCGGCAAGGGCTGGAGTGTAGGCACCGAGATTGAGTTCGAACATGGCGGCACCGAATCGGCCATCGAGATTGAGGAAGAAGAGGGTGGTGAGTACGAAGGCGAGATAGAACGCGGCGGTGAGGTGGCGCTGGAGCAGTTTTGGTTGCAAAAGGAGTTCAATCGCTACGCCATCCTGCGTGCCGGTATGCAGGTCATCCCCGTAGGAGGACTGAATGCCCACCACGAATCTACTGAGTACTTCGGCGTCTATCGCAACGAAGGCGAGTTCACCATCATCCCCAGCACCTGGCACGAGGTGGCGCTCACGTTCATGGGCTCGACGCCCAACGGTTGGCACTACCAGGCTATGTTCTTGCCCGGACTGGATAGCGACCGCTTCAACCGTAAGAACTGGATCAAACCGGGTGCCGGTAGTCCGTATGAGTTCAAGCTGGCCAATGTGTTCGCCGGTGCTGCCCGCGTAGATTATACCGGCGTGCAAGGCTTGCGTCTGTCGCTCTCCGGCTATTGCGGCAATTCGTTCCGCAACACGCTGAGCAAGAGCAACAGCGAACTGGACGCCAGCGCCTACAAGGACGTGAAAGGTACCGTCTCGATCGGTTCGTTCGACTTTGCGTATAAGGATTATGGCCTGGTGCTCCGCGGAGGTATCACCTATGGTCACCTGAGCGATGCAGCGGCCATCACACAATATAATATATCTATGCGCAAGGGTTCGGTGAGCAGCAAGCAGTGGGTAGCATCGGATGCGCTGGCAGCAGGAATAGAGGCAGGATACGATTTCTTCTCGTTAGGCCGTCAGCATTCAGCCATCAGCCATCAGAAGCTATATTTATTCGGACGCTACGACTACTACGACTCGATGTTCCGCTACGACAACAAGCCGACCGATATGTACGCCTGGTGCGGACGTCATCGCGCCGCGGTGGGTATCAACTATTTCCCCATTCCGCAGATAGGCGTGAAGGCCGAGTTCTCGTACGGCATCCTCAAACCCGGCACACTGGCCGATGGCACCAAGGGCAAACTCTATAACGACGAACCGCAGATAGCGATCGGAATTGTGTATGCGGGGTTCTACGAACTATAGACCGCTGCGCTGATAGAGTATAGACCGCTGCGCTAAAAGATGAAAGACCGCTTCGCTAAAAGACAAAAGACCGTTTCACTAAAAGACAAAAGACAATATTATGAAGAAGCAAATCTTATTTATTGCGCTGGCAGTTATGGGAATGACTGCTTGCAAACCGGGTGGTAACACAGATGTTACTACCGACAAGGAGGCTGCGCTGCAGAAAGCAGTAGCACCTTATGTAAACAACACCGTTGTAGCTACCTACAGCCAGATGGCCGATGCCGGCATGACGCTGCTCGGTAAGACTGAAGCTATCTTGGCCAAAGTGGAAACCGGTCAGGACTATGCTGACCTGATGGTAGAAGCTGATGCGGCTTGGCGACTGATGCGTAAACATTGGGAGCAGAGCGAGGCCTTCCTTTACGGACCGGCCAGCGCGCACAACATTGACCCGCACATCGACTCGTGGCCGCTGGACTTCAACGCCATGAATGCCCTGCTGCACAACGATGCACAGATGGCTCAGATCGAAGAAGAGGGTGGTGCATACGTAGGTGACAAACTGGGCTATGCGCTCAAGGGTTTCCACGCTGCTGAGTACCTGCTCTTTGAGTCGGTGATCCAGGACGGCCGTGCTATCGGTACGGGTCAGCCGCATGCCGCTAACCTCACGCACGCTGAGGCGGTCTATCTGAACGCTATTGTTGAGGACCTGACCCAACAGGCTATCCTGCTGGAGTACGCCTGGGCCGGCGAAGTGAGTGCCGAGAAGAAAGCCCTGCTGGACGAGGCTGAGATCGAGCCCTACGAAGACCGCTACGGCTGGCAGATGATCAATGCCGGTAAGGCTGGTTCTATCTACGTGACCTACCAGGAAGCCGCCGAGGAGATCATCGCCGGTGCGATCGATATCGCCGGTGAGGTGGCTGACCTGAAGATGGGTAACCCCTACATCAGCAGCACCGCCGAACAACGTGACTACATTGAGTCGCCGTACAGCTGCACCTCTACTATCGATTTCGCGGACAATATCCGTTCGATCCAGCACGCTTACTGCGGTGCGAAGGACGGTGATGCCAGCGTATCGGACTACGTGAAGAGTCAGGACAAAGACCTGGATGAGCGCGTACGCACGGCTATCAATGAGTCGATTGCAAAGATTGAGGCTATTCAGAATTTCGAGAGTACGGCTCAGAACAACGCACAGGTCAAGGCCGCTATCGATCAGGTATCGGCCCTGGAGGAAATCCTCGATAAGGAAGTATTGCCGCTTCTTTCGAAGTGAGATGAAAGACCGCTTCGCTAAAAGATGAAAGACCGCTGCGCTAAAAGACAAAGGACCGTTTCACTAAAAGACAAAAGACAATATTATGAAGAAAGAATTTTTATTTATCGCTCTGGCAGCTATCGCGCTGACGGGTTGTAAAGATCCGGAACCTGAACAGCAGGACGACATGCCCGAGTGGTACTACACCGGAGGTAAACTGGGTACGACCACCAACCTCACGTCGATGACTTTCCGTCAGCCTACACCGGCTACGGAGGAGGCCGGACTCGGAACGATGTTCGCCCAGGGCGACCAGATCGCCGAGAAACCCTTTGTGACCAACACCGAAGGACGTCAGCATGGTTTGGGACCGGTGTATGTACGCGCCAGTTGTCAGCATTGCCACCCCAACTACTCGCACGGTACGTCGGTGCCGGAGGGTAGGTACGATGCTCAGAACGTAGGTAACGGAACGCTGCTGGTAGTCATCAACCCGGAGACCCAGGCCTATGTGCCCTGGTTGGCCGGTATGCCGCAGCTGTTCGGTGCTGCGCCGTTCAAGGCACCGCTGGATCCCGATCAGATCACCGTAGAGTGGAAGACCGCGCAGGATGAGCACGGCAATAAGTTTCCTGATGGCGAGACCTACGAACTGCGTTACCCGGAGGTACATATGCCCAATACGGCGGTGTATGTCTATAACCAGGGCTATCGTGACCCGGACGGTCTGCTGGAGTCGGAAGGCTATGAGGTGAAGTTGGAGAACACGATCGGCGTGTATGGCTCGGGTCTGCTGGATGCTATTACCGATCAGGACATCATCGATCAGTACGCTAAGGAGGCGGCTGACGGCAAACTGAAGAACGGTCTGAACCCTGCTTTCTGGAACGGCGGTTTCCAGACCAGCGGTTACTACAAGAACGACCCGCAGTGGGGACCGAAACGCTTTACGTACGCCCTCACACGCGGTCCGATCATGGACGCTGCAGGAGCCAATGCCATCTGGAACATCACGAACGTGACGCGTAGCGATCGTAAGTACCACTACCTGGACCTGAACGGTACCATCTACGCCGAGTATGCCAGCAAGGATCCGGAGGTGCAAGAGGCTTTCGGTACGGAGCAGGAGATATACAACTACCTGACGAGCAAGGAACTGCCGGTTGAGATGAGCGATGATGAGTTTACGCAAGTGATGATCTGGCACCGCGGTCTGGCCGTGCCTGCAGCCCGTAACGTGAAGGACCCGCAGGTGCTGAAGGGAAAGGAACTGTTCTCGCAGATCGGTTGCGACTACTGCCATCGTCCGACATGGACGACAGGTAGCGACGAGGTGCGCGACCCGAACCATTTCCAGACCACCGCCAAGATGCCGCGTTACCCGAACCAGAAGATATGGCCTTATACCGATATGGTACAGCACAAACTCTGCATGGAGAACGATATCCGTACCGGTTGGTGCCGCACCACGCCGCTCTGGGGACGTGGACTCCATAGAAAAGCTACCGGCGATCAGTACGAGGCTCGTATGCACGACACCCGTGCACGCAACGTGATCGAGGCTATCATGTGGCATGGCTATAGTTCGCAGTCGGATGCCTACTGGCCCACGCAGCAGTTCTACAACCTGAACAAAGAAGAGCGTGATGCCGTGGTAGCATTTATCAACGCTATCTAATATGGATTGGATACGCCCCTTTCGAGTAAAGAAACACCTCTTTACCGGTCTGTTACACATTGCCCTCGCGACGATTGTCGTGGGGGCTTGTGTGACCCATTTCTTCGGCGTACAGGGTGAAATACATCTGCGTGCCGACCAGGCGCAGACATTAGCCGTTCACCATTCGCCCATTAGCCTTTTTCTATGGGATTTCCAGGTGGTACAGGATAAGGATGGCAACCCCGTGGATTATATCACCGAACTGCGTCTGCTGGACCGTAGCCGCAAGCCCCTCGTGGTCGAGGAAGGCAAACTGCGGATGAACAAGCCCCTGAAGTTCTGTAATTATCGTTTCTGTCAGTCGGACTACGATAGCGACCAGCAGGGTGTTGTGCTCACCTACAACTACGACCCGTGGGGTATCGGCATCACCTATACCGGTTACGGTTTGCTGCTGCTTGCCATGATCGCGTTCTTCTTCCAGAAGCAGACCTATTTCCGCTCGCTGGTGAAAAGTCTTACAGCGAAGCGGTCCTACAACGAAGTGGTCCTACAGCGCAGCGGTCTTATAGCGTTAGCGGTCTTAATTGTCATCTTGGCAATTATTATGACCAAGGTCGTGACGCCGAAACCGCCCCTACAGCCCGTGTTGCAGACGCCGCTGCTGGGTATTCATGTGTCGGTCATCATGTTGGCCTACACGCTGTTTGCGGTCATCATGGTGAATGGTATTCTGGGACTCTGTTGGGCGCAGAAACGCGAACAACTGATGCACCTATCTCAGTTGCTGCTGTATCCGGCCTTGTTCTGCCTTACGGCCGGCATCTTTATCGGCGCCGTATGGGCCAACATGTCGTGGGGTAGGTATTGGGGCTGGGATCCCAAGGAGACCTGGGCACTGATCACCATGCTGGTGTATGCCCTGCTGCTCCACTTCCCGTGGTTAATAAAGTCGAAAGGCGAAAGGCAAAAGGCGAAAGGGAGAATCATCTACCACGTTTGCTGTGTGGTAGATTTCGCGCTGGTGCTGTTCACCTATTTCGGGGTGTCGTACCTGCTGGGAGGTTTACATTCCTACGCTTGATGCGGCCTGTCCGCTGAGGCTGTATATCTTGCCGTTGCGCAGGATCATGATCCGACCGTTCTGCAGTATTTTCTGTGGAGCGGTCGTTTCGTTTGCCTGTTGGCTGATAGCCTCGGTAGGCATCTGAACGCCCAGTTGCAGCAGGATAGCATTCTCTATCAACTGTTTGCCCTGCTCGGTGAGATACGCCGTGGAGTACTCCGACACGCCGATCATGATCATGCGTTGGGGCAGGATGGTGCCGTTGCAATCCGTTCCGGCCGGCAGGATAGCTACCGAACTGGCTGCGCTGTTGCTGACGGGCGAAGCCAGGGTCTCAATGCCCGTGGTATTCGTCCATTCCGAGATGGCTGTGACGGCATTGGTGTTGCACTGCGAGAAGAGCGGCAACTGACCATCGGTGATCTCCAGTCCCTCAAAGAGCGGGTGCGTCGGATCGCTCACGGCGATGCTCAGGTCCGCGGTGTTGATGGCTGTGCCCCACGACCATACGCCCTGCTTGAGCAGCCAAGGCTTGAGCAGTACTATGGGTTTGTTGTAGCCCTTCAGCGGACCGAATCCTGCGGCGGATGAGGCCGGCTTCATACCCAGTACGATGACCTCGTACGGACTATAGTCCACTGTCTGGTCCATGGCTTCGGTCTCTACGGTCCAGAGCGAGTCGTTCTGACGCAGGTAGCGCAAGAGGGGCTTATCCTCGGCACAGCCCGGGATCGTCACAAAGGCTACGGCATGTGTTCCTTCCGGTTGGACGGTGGGGATAGTATCCTCGGGAATGGTATCCGGCCGATGTTCCTCGCCCGGCGCTTCGTAGCATCCCAGATCGGGTGCCGAGCCGTTGTACCACAGATCGACATCAATGCCGGCATCAATCAGTGCGGAATTTGCTTTTAGACGCATGAACGCTACATCCGGCAGGGCGCCGTTGTCCTGGCGCGGCGCCAGGATGAGCGTGGTGTCGAGCGACTGGAAGTCGTTGGCGGAGACGCTAAAGCCGTTGTTCCAGGAGTTATGGTCGATGGTGACGACGTTTTGCGACTTATATGAATCGGCATTCTGACCGGCCAGGCTGATGCAGTTCTGGATGGTATTGGTGCCGTAGGCGGTGGTAAAACCGTAGTTGTAGGCGTTCTGGTAGGCCGAGCAGTTATAGACCCACATGGTGCCACCGTTGTTGTTCTGGTCGAAACCGCGTGCGTAATTGCCAACGGCCAGGCAGTGGTGGATGAGGATTTTATGGTCCGTATATTGACCGCCCATCTTAAAGCCGTTGCCGTTACCCTGGCAGGGATAGCGATTGAGCGAGATGGTGATGGTCTGGCCGTAGCGGTCGGTCATCTGGGTGCCCACCTTGCTGTCGAACCACGACTTGTCGGTGGTCAGCGCACGCGGGTTTTGGCTCATGTCGTAGTAGGGGCATCCGTTCATGAAGCAGATACAATCCTC
>Ga0247611_10008408_pt1 | contig 12723 bp, 2 predicted proteins | sample 177DNAGHGhighgp2_FD_192422 | JGI IMG/M metagenome (GOLD analysis project Ga0247611, IMG submission 192422) | Sheep rumen microbial communities from Palmerston North, Manawatu-Wanganui, New Zealand - 1770 DNA GHGhigh gp2 | ecosystem: Host-associated > Mammals > Digestive system > Stomach > Rumen ... | reverse complement strand
ATCAGGAACCAGCCGTTCCCGTAATTCTCAAGCGCCTCCATTGTAACCACCTCACCAAGTTTGAGATGACGTTCAAAAGCGGCAGACCTTCCCCTATCTATATAAATATCCGACGTGTCTTTTTGGACCATGCTCTTTCCTATCTTGTCGCCGCTCCTGAAAACAGGAAGCGCTGTCATGATTTTTCCGGTCTCGTCGGCGATGCTTTGGGTGGAGGTTCCGTCGGGCCAAAGCAGGACCCTCTTCACGAAGATGGAGTACGGAACCGTCACGTCCTTTCCGCCCATGTCGTCCATGACGACGTGCCTCGTGTCGCTGACCGGCTGGTAATATTTCAACGTATAGCATTCGTTGTAGCCCAGATAATACAGGCATTCCTTCGGATACAGCCTCATGTACTCTATGTATTTCATCGGATTGAGCCCCCCGTTCTTGAGCACATACGAACCGCTGTCCTTGTCGTACTCGAGAAGGGCTCCCATGTAATACTCAGCCTCCATTGTCATTACGCTTTCAGGGGCTTTCTGGGGGGCATTGGCCACATACTCTGAAATCCTCTCCTCGCAGTCCTTGATTGCGTCTACGCACGACCGGCGACCAGGGGTGTTGTCGATTTCCACCAGCGTCTCGTCAATCACGCTTCCGTCGAGGGCCCTGTAGTAGAACTTAATCGAGTTGATGATTGAGCCGTTGAAGAATGTCTGCCCTTCATATTCAAACGGGGTAAGCCCTCTTGCCACGCCCACTTCGTAGTACAAATCCAGCGTGTCCCCCTCTGCCGGCTGCGCATAGGCGACGGTTGTTCCGTTCTCGTCCTCGGGTATTATATACCTCCCCGGAAGGACATTGCCCATGTCGTCTGTGCTTACCTCGGGGACCTTTATCGAATCGATGTATGATTCTGTGTATCCACTTATATATTCAGTCGAATATACTGTATATTCATACGTTATTCTCATTATCCCGTCAAGAAGGAAATAGGATTTTATGCCATAATATTTCTTGTCTATAGGGATATACGAGTTAACACTCATACCTTCCGAGTATTCAAAGCCGTTCTCCCGGTAAAGGATTCCGTTCTTGATGAAAAAAATCGAGCCGTCAACCCTTACGCTGCCGTCAAACCCTGGATATAGGGTATATCCGCCTTCGCTGTGCCTGTCGCCGTACAACTTCACGTTGTTTTCCGTAACCGCATAAACCGCCCCGCCTATATGGACAACTGGACCGGTCTCAATCGGCGTCCCCGGGCCGTCTTCCACGCACGGCTTCGCGCTGAAATAAAACACGTACTCCCCGGTGGCGTTCTTGACCGCAAGGAAGCGCCTTCCGCCGATAACGACAAATGGTATACCGCCGACACGGCTAACGATGCATACAGTTCCATTAAGCGGCGTCAACGGGCCGTCATAGACCACGTATTCAGTCCTTACGACCTCATAGGGCATTCCGTTATAGGCGATGACACCGTATTCAGGCATATCGGCGCCATACGGCACCGACATCCTCTCGTCGTCGGGGTTGAAGATGATGGCCCCGTTGTGGTTGAACGAGAACGTCGACGGGTTTGTCTCGAATTCGTCACGGTGTTCATTTATATAGTGGACCAGGGTGTCTTCCCAGTCCCCTGAATTGAAATCTATCTCCATGAACGTACCGTCAAACGTATACGCGGAGCCGTTGAGACTTATGAATCCCCTGTTGTCATACCACATCGTGCCGTCTTCGTCGATGATTCTCGGCGCAAAAACCACAGAGCCGGCGTTATAGTCCTCTCCGGGAACCCAGTCCTCCGATATGTTGTCCATCTCCCCCAGGTCTTCAATCCTCGACTTCATCATCACAGGCAATGTCATGCATGCGGTTTCTGTAAACACGCCGGAATCCTTGTTTTCCTGCATTTTTTCCTCAACAGAGCGCAGCCATTCGGATAGCCCCTGATAAAACGCGTATCCGCCCCTTCTGACGTACTCCTCGCAGTCACAACAGTTGGTTGCACCCCTGCAACACGCCGAATCCGTACACGCGCTGTATTCGTCCCTTACCGAGAACCACGATTCCCACATGACCGCGTTGGGGTATGACAACACCCTGCAACCCCATTCATCCCTGAACTCCAGCGGTATCTCATACTCCGGAAAACAGTTCTCGGAAATCCACTCATGGAACGCCCTGCCTCCTCTTGCGGCGTAGAGCCTGTCTAGTTCCTCGTAATATTCCCTTCCGTGGTCGGTTCCGAACCGGCCCTCGTAGTCGAAATATTCGGTAGCCGACGTATACGGCTGTTTGCACTTGTTTGACTGGATGAGGTCTTCGTACTCATTGAAGAAGTGGTACCATTTCCTCAGGGTCTGATATGTAAGCACCTTGACCCCGACGCCATCCCGCTCCAGGACTCTTCCGTCTTCCGGGTAGATGTAGTTCCCGCCTGAATCTTTAACCGTCACGCAGTAGTCGGTATAGTCGGTTATCGCGTCGGCGAATTCCTCCGGAACCAGGACATCGCTTGGTATCATGCCGTAATTTCCGTTATGTTTCGATTCCCTGATTGTTTCCTTGTCGAACCGGATGAAACGCGAATCGTCCGCATCATACGCTGGTATGACGCCGGGTATCCTGGACTTGAACTGTTCAAGGGATATTTTGTGCTTGATAACTCTCATTATGTCGGGTCTTTTATCTTCAGTTCAAAAAGGTTGAATGTGAATGTGCCGTTGTTTTCCGGGCATATCGCTTCCTTGTACGGAGAGTCGAAATAATAGACGAATTCGTTGCTTTCCTTGTCGTATGTTAGATGTACCGGAATGTATGAAGCCTCGTTTACCTTTTTTATAGGTACCCCGTTTTCCATTTTTTTGACATCCTCGTCCGAGGATATCTGAAGGACATGGCCGTCGGCGACCGGCATGACCATGGGTGTCACCATTCCTATCCCGGCATGGTTGAACTCGACCTTCATGTAAACGGTCACGTCGTGAAGCCCCTTGCAGAACTCCTTGAATATGTAGGCATAGAAGCCTTCCGACGAATCTACCGTGTCGGACTTCGAACTCGCCCTGAACGAACAGCATATCCTGTGTTCGTCATCAAACGAAAACAGCCCAGACCCGCCTGGCACAAGAGGCTCCGCGAATACGGATGGCGTTTCTATATCGTATATGTCGACGTTGTTTTCTCCGATTGAGCGGTATTTGACGACGCCGACGCTCTTGATGTACTTACTGTACGCCCAATGTTCGTCAGTGAACATCACCGATGTGTGGAGAAGCGTCTGGGTATTCGGGTTCGTCCCGTTGTAGAATGATATCCGGATAAATGATTTGGCCAGTTTCTTCTTCTGGTAAAAGACGTCGCCGTTGGTGAAACCTATCAGGCCCAGCAGGTCTCCGGTGGACTGCAATTTGTCCTTGTCGAGGGGGCTCATGGCCTTATACTGGCTGTAGTCTGTTACGAACCACCCCATATCGTCGTATACCTTTCCCGTCTCCAGGTCCCTTGTCCTGAAATGCAGGTTGTACCTTACCGACGTAACGCTTTTAAACCTGTCCCCGTCTTTGTATTTCGGCACATACAGGTCCCTTTCGATATCGACAATGCCGTTGTATGAAACGGAATCGATGACGTCGGAATCCTGTTGCAGGTTAAGTGCCGTATTCTGCGACAATGGTACCGAGATGGCGGTATTGTCGATGATTTTGTGCAACGCGATAAACTGCGGAAACATGAGCACCTGTCCGCTGTCGTATATATTGTCCCAACTACGGCCGTACTCCGTGGCGATGTCGAGCGCTGTCCTGTATGTCGTTGGGATGCCTCCGAATATATCATCCACGAGGCGGATGTCGTAATCCGATGAATGCGCGTTGACCCTGTCGCATATGGAACGCATCACGGCGTTCTCGTCGTTGTAGACGCCATCAAGTATTGGCTTGCACACAATCATGTTTCCGCCGAAAACATCCGTGACCTTGAAATAAATAAGTTCGTTTTTCCCGACTATCACGGACTGTTTTCTGACATCGCCATAACCTTCAGAAGACGGAACCGTGTGCACTGTGTCAACCACAGGATACCTCTCGCCGTCTATTATGACACCTTTCCTGAATGTAGCCTTGTATTCATTCTGCTGCTCCCTGTACACCAGGTCGTCATTGTTGTCCCTCTCCATCCTGAGGGTCAGCCTTCTCGCCTTCCCTTCCTCCTGGTTGACAGAGAGCGGTATCTCCTCACCGAATACCTCAACAACGGCGTTCTCGAACGTTCCGTCGGTATACTCGATGTCATAATCCGTCCCCTCGATGCTTACCGCGTCGCCGACGTGTTCCATGACCATGTACTTTGTCCCGCCATACACGACGTATTCTCCGTCGACAACGTCGAGTTCGGTAGCCAGCCACCCGCGTCTTCTCATCATTATCACGTCGCCTATGGTTACGGTTTCGGCCTCGTCTCCGGCAAACAAAAGGAGCCTGCTGCCAAACGGGACGCTCTCGATTCTTGTGTGTACGGGAATTGTGGACTCGTCCGCCCGGTCTTCTCTCACAAGGAACGGAACGGACGGCACACTGTGTTCGTCGACAACCCTGTTACCGTCGTAAACCACGCCGTCGACGGCCGTATATCCTGATACCAGGTACCTCACGCCGCCTATGTCCGCACCGATACCGACGCACACGGTCGAACCGTCATCACCATCGCCGTAAAATGCGGAAACAGGGTACTCTTCCCCGCCGACATTCGCATAGAGTTCATATCTGGCGCATGCTATGTATTCAACCGGAAATTCCTCTGACGGCCTTCTCGATATGCGAAATTTTGCAACCTTTTCCCCGCCATCGTTGTGATACCCGTTGATGGTTATCGGTTTTCCGTTAATTTCAGTCACGACTTCCATGCTAATCTTGTCTATGACGGTGGGCTCGCCGTATTCCACCTGTCCGGTCGCCTCATCCGAATACAGCGGAGCGTTTTCCACCAGGAACTCCCTTCCGTCCACCGTGAATTCCCCGTCGTCTATCGGGTGCTCCGTCCACAAGCCCACGATACCGTCGACTGGGTTCGAAAACGTATTCCCGCTGTCGACACTGAACCCGCCTTCTTTCCGGTACACGAACTTGCCGTCATACTCTATATACTCTACCGGTACGGAGCCTTCGTTTACGGAGACCAGACCGGATTTCACCTCATACAGGTCATAAGTCACTGCGGTTCCGTTTCTCTTGGCGTATTCCACATGGATTTCTGCGCTGTATGTGTCGATGGCGTTTATCGTGTTCACGATTATCGGGTCTCCGTCCATCAGCCTGTAGTCCGGACTTGTGCAGCCGGTGATGTATGTGCAGTCGTTGGAGACGAATATGCCGCTAAAGGCAATCATCTCCTTCTTTATTTCAGGTCTTATTCTGTATTTGTACGTCAACATATTACCTCACCTTCTGTTATATAAGAGTCGTTGGGGATGACGGTCCTTCTCGCGCCATCAATATTTCCGAGTGTCGTGGTCGTCCACATGCCGTTCTCACCGTGCGGGTCCTGACGCCTTACATAAAGGTTTATCTTCTTGTTCACATAAAACGCCCCGTTTGCAAACGGATATTCTTCCTCCTCGGCGTCCCCGTTGAAGCCGTTTGGTACGACATTGCGCCAAAAATACCTGAATGAACCGTCTTTGCCGAGGAAGGCGTGCGACGGTATCGTTTCATCCGGGGAAAGGACGCGGTACGCCTCTATATCCTCAAAATCAGGCACAACCTTCTCCCAGTCCTCGCTAAACGGGGCAAAGAGTGACGACTTGAAGTCAAGAACGCTTGTTATTATGCCATACACGACGGTATTGTCCGGCGTGTGGTAAAGGACGAACTTGTTCCCCTTTTCGAAATAGTTGTTTTCCGTGGTCCTCAGCAGGTACTCTCCGGAACCGTTGCCGTTCTGGCTGATATACAACGGGACAAACACTTTCGGATACTGGGAGTAAAGCGCGTCCGAGAACGACCTCAACTCAATCCTGCTGTGCGGCATGTAATAATAGCCTTCTTTGGCATGCACTGACTTTGACAGTTTGTATTCCCTTACCTCGAAACCGTTTGAATCCCAATCGTCGCTTACCAACTCATGATAGACGCATTGTAACTGTATGTCCGCAAGCGACGTGTCGTTTCCATTCAACTCCCGCTGGGCCGTATTGAACCTGTAGTTCGCCGTCTGTATGCTTTTCTCCCTGTATGAACCAGTAGAGAATTCGCACAGGTCTCCATAATAATGGCTGTTGGTCTTGAAATTGATTTCGTCGACGTCGTCACCGGTGTCTCGCCTGTTTTCCCCGTTTATGACGCCCACATTCATTCCCTTACGGCCGTCATTGTGCATTGTAAGCACGTTCGGGTATTCCGTCGAGGCGCTTGAGGCCGGAGACATCACAAACCCGCAATTCACTTTTCCGAAACAGTGCGAATACTCAATGTCCTCTCCACAGATACGGATGTCGCGCCCGTCTTTTCCGTACCAATCCTTGTATCCTGAGTTGTTCTTTACGATTGTAAGGAAAATCTCGGTAAGCGGGCGTCCAAGATTGTCCCTCAGCCCATATACATCCACATCGTCGAGCACGACCAACTCAGCCATCTTGTCAGAGTATGCGTTTGTTGCAAAACCCATCCTTGATATGCTGTCCTGGAAATCAACCATCTCATTGTCTTCGATTAGTGATGTCCCTCCTGTGTACAGGGGGTCGTACAAGGTCCTCTCGTTTACGGCCCTCTCCGCGAATTTGAAATTTGGCAGCCTTGAGAATATGCGCACATAATATGAGCATTCCTGGCCGTCTTCAACGCGTTTATATGATATGTCTTGGCTCAGCGGGTCGACATTGCATCGACCGTTCACGATGTTGAACGTCACACCGTTTGCGGTAAGCGTCATCCCGTTGTTCCCTTTTCTCAGCATAACAGGCTCTGTAGAGCCGTCCGGATAGTAAAAATACCCGCCCTCTGAATAGTCGGATTCGTCATTGATTTCAAGCCACTGGCTGCTGACCCTTTGAGACCCGGCGTACACCCTGAAGGTGAAGTCGTCCACTATGCTGGATACGGTTCCTCCCGAAATGCACATTTCGTCAACAGCCTTACCGTCGCGCTCGTAACTCCTGTAGACGTTCACGGTGTCGTTTGTGGAGAGCCCGTGCTTCGAGGCGCTATACACGGTCAGCATATGTCTTGCCGTGCTGTCTGGACGTGTTTCTTCAAAATATACGGCCTTTAACGAATTTAGCCGTTCGTTTATAAACGATATCCCTTCGGTCGTGGATGACGAAGGGTAGGTCAGGCAATAGTTCCAGTTCTTCTCGATGCGGTTCCTATGGGGGTTGTATTTCGGAACGAACGAGTACAGGTCCCTGCCGGGATACATGTCTATATACTCGCAACCTATGCCGCTGTTGATTGCCTGGTTGATTCCGTTCGGTTCTCCGTTTTTGTCATATGACCTGAGGAGCGAGGCGTTGTAGAATCCGAACCATCCGTTCTCTTCGGTGAGGTTCGCGTTTACCGAGTCTTCGTACGCCATTATGTCCTCCCTGTTGTACAGGTGCGTCGGGATATTGGGACCGGAAGCGGATTCCTGTGCTTCCGCTTCGCCCGGGTATCTGTATATCACAGTTCCGTCTCCGTACCTTGCGTAGTCCGAAATGGTATTGAAGACGTTGTCGTTGTTAATCGGGTTGTTTACCGCCTTGAACGATTTCTTTCTGAGTATGTGGTTGTCAAATATGTCATACCCGCAGTGATACTCGAAACCGCACGCTTTCGATGAAAGTTGCGTGTCGAGTATACCTTCGGTGCCGTTCCAAAAAGACGGGTTTTTGGTCTTTCCTATCACACCGGATATCTCGGCAGAACTTTTGTTTACATTCCTATCGCTGTTGTTGACCGTAAGCCACACCGCGTTGTCTGAACCTTCGTCCTTTACAATCTCAGTCGCGGTATTAAACAGGACGTTTGAACATACGGCGTTCACCTCGAACATGAGTCTGAATTTCGTGCACGCCATCCTCTCCTGGTTGTAAATGTCAAGTTCGCTCAAAGACACGGCCATCCTGGTCTCCGGAAGCAGCCTTTTGCTGTTCTTCAGGGAGACACCTACCGCATCCTTCTTATTGTTCGTGCGTTTGCCTTTGTATCTATCCTGTAATATTTCCATTTTTAATCGATTGTGGTGAACGTAGGTGATGCACCGAACATTATGGCTGCCTTAACATAGTAGATAACGCCGGTGTTATTTATATATATTCCGGCCTGGTGTTTTCCGGCGCCTCCAATTATGGCGGTACACCCATCCACGTCAAACATATGCCTGAATGAACCGACGGACAGTGTCTTGTAGCGTTTTCCGGCGATTTCAACATCGACTTCCGTCTGGTCGCCGAAAGCGAAATTACCGCTAACGGTAAATGTCAAATCACCGTTGGAGTATGATAGGGCTCCTATTGTAAAATCCTGCAAATCATACATCGCGCTGTAATTCCATGTCTGGAATCTACGGGCAATCATGTTGTTTTCATACGGAAGATAGTCTCTGACAACCTGGCAGCACAACACATTGCCCCTGGTAAACTCAATCTCGTCGCCTGTTACGAAAATCATGCTGTCCGCGCTGAACAAAGCATCCTTGGTCACGGCACGAAAGCCGAGCAACGGGATGCCGCTCACATTATGGTATGTTTCAATGAAATACCCAGCCGTTTTATCTACAGAATAATCACCCACAGCGACCTTGGAGCCTCTTTTAGAATCGTATCTGTCACTGTTGGAGCCGTAAAAACTCTCGCCGTTTTGGCTGTAGATTGTTTTTTCTACGTCTGAAAACGAGTCAAACTCAGATGAAACGGTGACACCTAGTGAGTTTCTCAAGTCCACCCTCTCAATCCCTCCGCATCTTGGAGTGGAAGGGTTCTTCCTCGACAATATCTTGGACACCCTGCTGTCCTGGTCCCCCTTGAGGTTCATGAAGAACGGCTTTTTTGTGAGAATCATCGATTCCGTATTGACTGAGTCGGGGTTGACTGTGAACGGTATGTTTCTGGTGGTCCCGCTGTTGGAGGCGTCATCGCCGACATATGCAAATGCACAGGTATATGCGTTTCCGTTTAACGTGGCCTTAAACGTAAGGTCTACCGGAAAGACCATCAACTCGTCATTCTGGTACATTCCGAGGCGTATCGGATTGCCCATGTCAAACCCGATTCTTACCACCTCGCCGCCTTTACCGTCTGCGTAGACGGAGGTGCCGTCTTCGCTCAAAGACGCCTCGATATCATATGAATAACTCTCATTCGTAAATACGTAAGCGGACGCGCTTGGTATGTTGTCTATCGCAAGCATTCTCCTGATAGGGTATTTGTTCCTTTCGCCGTGGACAAACCAATTGCCGCTAAAAGTGCTGTATTTGGGCGAACCGTACGCCGCTATCGTGCTTATGTCAGCACCATCAAGCGTACGTTCATTGGTGTCCTCCTGGAAAAACGCCTTGGTCAGGTCAAGAACGCTACCATCGCACGACAATGTTGTACTTTTATACCTTCTTACTGCATTATCATTCCATTTTAACGATATTGTCCCACCGTTAATTGTATAATAATACTCATGGTTACCAGAAGAAGGCCCGTCCATAATCCTTCCGGCTTCATCTGTTGCCATCGGTATGCCGTTGAATGTCTCCATGTGCATTCTCGCGTTCTTGGTGGCACCGGTAAACGATATTCCGGAAATGGAGCCGCCCCATGGGGTTGCACCAACGAACACGCCGCAATAGTCGAACCTGCGGTCTATGAAGTTAGCAGTAAGGTAACCATTTGTCGTAGCCGGTGGCCCTTCAAGGCCTAAAACCGATGCAAAACACATGCCTGGCACCAATTCGGGTGTTATTCCCGGACTGTCTGGACACACCTGGAATTCGTTGCTGGTGCGGACGCATCCAGTACCCGCCTTCTTTAGACCGCCGTTGTTTGTGAATACGGCGAAATAGTTCTTTTGGATGGCCGGATTTTCCTGTGAATCGTTGGTGTTGATTGGGGGCCATTGTATTGAGTTCATGTTCGCGAAGAAATTGGGGCCCACTATGTTCCCACCAAAACCGTCATTCTTCACATATGCACCGCTGTCACACATATAGTTGTTGTGCTCGTAATAATTAAAGTCACGGATTTCCTTATCTGACACGATGTACGTAATAGAGTCAATATCATTCGCCAGCATTGAATAATCGGTGTATCCGCCCCTTCTCAAGGTAGGCCTTCTTCCTCCGATGGAATCCAAAGACATGGAGTTGTCCTCACCCTCGCTGACCAGTTGCCCCCTGGCAACGCCAAACACACCGTTAAACAAGAACCTCACGGCGTCAAGTTTCACGTCGTCAGTGACCTCGCTTATCTTACGGTTAAGATATGCCTCCCACTCCGATATGTTCATGTCGGTGATGGATATGGTTGTCAAGTAAGATGGGTTCAGTTTATAAAAGTCGTCGGGTATGCTCACCTTGTTTGCCATATAGTTCATCGGGAAATCATTGAACAAACCGTAAAAGTTGGTTCCGTTCTGTATGGACACATATGATATGGTACTCGAATGCTTCCCATCTTCGTCGAGGTTTTCGTCGTTAATGACAACGCCATTGCATATGGCCGACACCCTTACCGCAACGGATACCGGTTTCCAGAATCTGAACTCAACGGTACCAGTGCCTGAATCGAAGAAATACCTTCCGCACAGATAGTCCGAAAGGGTCCCTTCATAGGCCTTATTAGGTTGAATCTCTAACAAAACCGTCTCTCCGTTGGATAACGAAGCGATGTACGTTTCGGCGTCGGCAAAGGAATCTGTTTCGTATCCGGCGGGAGGTGTTCCGGGCGCAAATGACTGTATCGTGGCGGCCTCGTCGCCGAGCATGAAACCGTTTATTGTCAACGCGCCAGCCAGACCACTTCCGCTTCCGCAAATCCTCTCCTTGTCGCTGTCCATGCCGTTCCACTTTGTGCCAAGGTCGGATGCCGTATACGACATCGTGACCATTTTCTGCTCAACGACAAACGATTGTGTCTGCTCAACGCCTGAACCGTCAATAATTGTTATCGTATATACACCGCTGGTCAGATAATGCTCTGGCGCCACGTCTCTTCCGTTACGGTAGTACTGGAATTTCCCATAAGGCTCGTCGGTGTATGCCATTCCGCCTTCGGCCACTTTCATCCCGAATATGAGTTCCTTCGCTCCCATCCCACTTTCGCTAACAACCAATTCTCCGTCGTGGTATAACGTGTACACATAAGGGGTTATGGCGTTCTTCAGATTAACCTTGATTAAACCGAATCCGTTACCCGGCGCTTCTTTTGAATGGCACACGCCAGCGCCGTCAATTTCCACGGACATGGCAAATACATCGTCGTTCTTTTCTACGCATTCGGCCTCGAAATTGGTCCTGAACTTGTCGATTGCCGTTGAACCGGGATGAAGGCCAAAATAGAAGTAGAACGAGTTGTTGTACAGGGGGAAGCGCTGGCTTGTCCCATAAAAATGCTTATTGCTTCCTCCGAACCTGAAGGTAAGGTAATCTTCGTCCTGGTAATCCTGCGTAAGGATGCCGTCAGTCGCATACCTCGTATAGAACGAAGGGGCAAGCGTCCTCAGTTTCCCGTCAAAGTTCTGCGGGTACAGGAAATGGTATCTTTGACGGTAATATCCGGTATTCCTGTCAAACTCCTTTACGGAGCCGTTTATGTCTCCGTTTTCAAGCACGGGAACAAACCCGTTGTGGTTGATTGTGGCAAACATGGCCCTCGGGTCGTTCTCCTCAATCTCATACCTTGATATTAGCCCGTCTGTCCTCATTACATGGATTTCACCGTCTGACCCGTTATATGGATACGATTCGTCTCGTGCCAAGTTCAACTCGCACATCCTCTCCACGTTCACGCATGTTTTTGGCTGCGTCTTGGCCTTCGAGCATGCAAGGTCGAACACGACTCCCTTCCCGTACTCGATTCCGTTCTCATCGTCCCTGTGACTGTGCTTGCTCGTCCAATCAAGACCGGTGATTACCTGTGTCCCGATTTGTTTCCACAGAATCTGCGTGCTGTCAACGTCGGATTCACCGTCTACTGGCTCCTCGATATCCGGCGCCTCGTACGCCGTGGCGATAGGCGGGATGTTGGCGGTGGTTGGCGGCAAATACTTATACGCCTGCGGAGTTCCGTCGGCATCGCATGAATTCAGGCTGCCAAGAAGAATGATATCAGTCGAATACAGTCTTGTGAATCTTGCCTTGCTTCCGCTATCCTTTTCCGCGTTGCCTGGGGAATAATAATATATTGGAAGCCCTTCTTTGTTATTTGACTCCTTGATTATCCCATCCCATGCCGGAACGGTAGATACGTATTTCTTCCCGACATGGTAGTCCTCATCACTTGTACTGCCGTTATACGCCATATTGTTCTTGCTTGACGTGGGGAGCGTGCAGGGCCACATTACACGAAGTTTTCCGTACCTGTTGTTGCATGAGCAGAAACGGTCCACCGAGTGGTGGCCGAACAAACCGAACAAATAGCGGTAGTGCTTCTTTCGCTTCCACCACCACAACGGCATATACAGCGTACCGTTCAGCCAGTCATTGTAAAAGTCGAGGTTCGCAATCTCGAACTCCTCCGCCAGCCTTTGCTGTATCTTGTCCAGCGCATCG
>Ga0247611_10008407_pt1 | contig 12724 bp, 11 predicted proteins | sample 177DNAGHGhighgp2_FD_192422 | JGI IMG/M metagenome (GOLD analysis project Ga0247611, IMG submission 192422) | Sheep rumen microbial communities from Palmerston North, Manawatu-Wanganui, New Zealand - 1770 DNA GHGhigh gp2 | ecosystem: Host-associated > Mammals > Digestive system > Stomach > Rumen... | reverse complement strand
TCCGGCGTGTTTCGGAAAATCCACCACGTACTCGGAAAATCCACCGTTTGTGGATTCTCCGGCATTCCGGGTTGGAAAATCCACCGCTTGTGGATTCTCCGGCGTTGCGGGTTGGAAAATCCACCGGTTGTGGATTCTCCGGCGTTCCGGTTTGGAAAATCCACCATTTGTGGATTCTCCGGCATTCCGGGTTGGAAAATACACCGGTTGTGGATTCTCCGGCGTTGCGGGTTTGGAAAATCCACAGTTTGTGGATTCTCCGGCGTTCCGGGTTGGAAAATACACCGGTTGTGGATTCTCCGGCATTGCGGGGTCGGAAAATTCACCGTTTGTGGATTCTCCGGCGTTCCGTTTTGGAAAATCCACCGGTTGTGGATTCTCCGGCATCGTGAGTGCGGAAAATCCACAACGTTAGCGGGAAATCCACCATTAGTGCGGAAAAACCACCGTGCGCGTGGAGAATCCGCAACCACAGCGGAAAATCCACCGTTACTTTGGAAAATCCACACCCTGTGCGGAAAATCCACCGTTACTTTGGAAAATCCCCAAGCCCGGCGTAAAAACAAATTTTTATTTCGCCTTCGCCTGCTTTTTTTCCGTCCTCATCTGGAAAATGTTCGAGATGAGCAGCAGAGCGAGGACCGCCACAAACATGATGCTCGACAGCGCGTACATGTCCGGTTTGACGATCTTTTTCGTCATCGAGTAGATCTTCAAAGGCAGCGTCTGGAAGCCCGAAGACGTGTAGTAACTGATTACGAAGTCGTCAAGCGACAGCGTGAATGCCATTATCGCGCCGGAGATGATTCCCGGTATGATCTGGGGCATTACGACCATTGAAAACGCTTTTGCAGGGGGTGCGCCAAGGTCCTGCGCCGCCTCGAAAAGGCTTCTGTCCGTCTGGTTGAGCTTGGGAAGAACGTTCAGGATCACGTACGGCAGGTTGAACGTGACGTGCGCGATGAGAAGCGTCCAGAAATTGAGATACTCGGAAGCGCCGAGAAGTCTGCCGACAAATACGAACAAAAGCATCAGTGAGACGCCGGTGACGATGTCGGGGTTCATCATCGGGATGTTGGTGACGGTGAGCATGGTCTGCTTGAAGAACTTGCTGCGGACACGGAAAATGCCCATCGCCGCAATCGTTCCGAGGACCGTCGCGATCAGCGCGGAGGCCACAGCCAGAATCAAGGTGTTGCGCAATGCCTCGAGAGTGTCGCTGCTCGAGAACAGTTCACCGTACCACTTGAAGGAAAAGCCCTCGAACACGGACGTTGATTTTGCCGAGTTAAAGGAGAAAAATACCATTAAGAGCAGGGGCGCGTAGAGGAAGGCGTAGACGAGCGCCATGACGATTTTGTTGAACGTTTTCATGCCACAAGTCCCCCCTCTCCCGAGTTGTCGGCGAAGCGGTTCATGATGAACATGCTCACGAGGATCAGGACCATCAGCACCAGCGAGAGAGCCGCGCCGAGGTTGTAGTTGTTGAGAGTCTGCATCTGGCGTTCAATGGTGTCGCCTATGAGCATGATCTTGCCGTTGCCGAGTTTTTGCGAGATATAGAAAGTGCTGACCGACGGCACGAAGACCATTGTGATTCCCGAGATGACGCCGGGCATGCTGAGAGGCAGGATCAGGCGTCTCCAGACGTTGAAGCCGTTGCAGCCGAGGTCGCGCGCGGCCTCCACGAGGGAGTTGTCCATTTTCGCCATTACCGTATAAATAGGCAAAATCATGTACGGCAGGTAGTTGTAGACCATACCGAAAATGACCGCCCCGGGCGTGCCCAGGAAGGTCGCGGGCTTTAAGCCGAGCGTCATCAGAAGCTGGTTGATGATGCCGTTCCGGTCGAGGATGTTCATCCAGGAGTAGGTCCTGATGAGGAGGTTCATCCACATCGGGAGCATGACGAGCATCATCTGGATGCGCTGCGTTTTTTCGTTCGTCTTGCTGAGCGCGTACGCGAAAGGATACGCGATGATAAGCGTGATCACCGTGGCGACAAGCGAGTAGAGAAGCGATATAAGGAAGTTGTGCCCGTAGTCCTTGAGGGCTAAAATGCTGTCGAAGCTGAAATGGCCTTCCGCGTCGGTGAACGCGTAGACGACAACGATGAACAGCGGCACGACAACGAAAATTGCCGACCAGACGGCGTAAGGCGCGTTAAGGAGAGCGTTAGTCGATTTTTTCATCTTCGTCCTCCGCATCGATTGCCGCGTCAGGGTTGCTGATTTCCTCCATTTCATCGCTGAAATAGCTGTAGTCGCCCATTGTGCCGGAGTATTCGGATTTCTTCATAATGTGGATCGCGTCGGGTTCGATGTAAAGACCTACGCGATCGCCGACGAAACTCTCGTCTGTCGTCTGGACCATCCATTTGAAGCCGTCGACGTCGATAATGATCTCGTAGTGCACGCCCTTGAAGGTGACCGAGGTGACCGTGCCGCAGATCAGCGCGTTGTCGGGGTGAACGATATCCACGTCCTCCGGCCTGATTACGACGTCCACCGGCTCGAACGGCTCGAAGCCTTCGTCGACGCATTCGAGCTTCCTGTTGTGGAACTTGACAAGTCTGTCCTTGATCATGACGCCGTCGATAATGTTCGACTCGCCTATAAAATCCGCCACAAAGGCGTTCTTCGGTTCATTGTAAATGTCGACAGGAGAGCCGATCTGCTGGATCTTGCCGCCGTCCATAACGACGACCGTGTCCGACATGGAGAGGGCCTCTTCCTGGTCGTGGGTAACGAAAACGAACGTGATGCCGAGACGTCTCTGCATCGCCTTGAGTTCGTTCTGCATATCCTTCCTGAGCTTCGCGTCAAGCGCGGCGAGAGGCTCGTCGAGAAGGAGCACCTTCGGGTTGTTGATTGCGGCGCGCGCAATGGCGACACGCTGCTGCTGACCGCCCGAGAGCTTCTGGACCGGCCTCTTTTCGAAGCCCTTCAGGTTCACGAGCTCGATCATCTCCGCAACGCGGCGCTCGATCTCATCCTTAGGCACCTTCGCGACCTTGAGTCCGAAGGCAATGTTGTCGTGAACGTTATAATTCGGAAAAAGTGCGTAACGCTGGAAAATAGTGTTGACATTCCGCTTGTGAGCGGGAACGTTTTTGACGTCGACTCCGTCAAAATAATCTCGCCGGAATTCGGTTCAAGGAACCCGGCAATGAGCCTCAGGGTCGTCGTTTTCCCGCAGCCGGACGGGCCCAGCAGCGTGACGAACTCCTTGTCCTTTATGGCAAGGCTCAGATTGTCAAGAATAATATCATCGTCAAATTTGACGGTGACATTGCGAAGCTCGACAACGTTAGAAGAATTTCTCTCATCCATTTTTTGCATCCCCCTTTGCGGTAAAGACCGCGCACAGCCGTATTACAGCTACTTTGCGCGAACCCACAGCCCGGCTCATTTTCTGCCCCCGCAAAGAGTTTTTGCAGCGAATTCTTCCGCGGAACCGGAGATTCAACCGTCCCCGTAACCGTCCCGCGAAAAGTCGGGCTGCAGCAGAAATGTCTGCGGCGTCGAAAATGCCCCGTCAAACAATGGCGCACTCCGCTCCGCCGCGGTTTCCCGGGAGAAGCGCTCCCAAAAAAAGCCCTCCCCGGAAACTGCAAGGCCATGTTATATCCGGCCATATCGCGAGCCCTTATCTTCTACGTCGTTTTAATAGCTTCGGGCTGCCGCAACAAGCCTGGCCGGACTTTTAAAATCCCCATGGCGCTTTGCCGTCACCGGGATTACGTCGGCACAAATGCAAAAATCGTGCTATTATTACCGCGTCCCGCCACAGGACGCCATTATATTATAAATCATTCCGCCCCCCTCCGCAACAACATTTCCGCCCGTTTTGGCGCATTTTCGGAGTGTTGTGTCATAAAAGAAATAAAAAGGCAAAAATCCGCACAAAAAACCACAAAAAACCGCACTCCGCGGCTTGCGTTGACATTCTCCGCGCGGTGATTTATACTTAATCCGGTGCCGTGAAGCTCTGTTTTTCACTTAGAAACCTTGTTTCCTGCACAGGGACTTTGTTTCCCGCACAGGGTCTTTGTTTCCCGCACAACAATTTTAGCGAAAGGAATATCCCTATGAAAAAGATTCTTGCTGTTCTTCTGCTTCTCTGCCTCGCGGCGGCGCTCTGTTCCTGCTCGACCTTTTCCGGTCCGTCCGGGGTCGCAAACCGTTTTATGGCCAACCTGAAAACGTACGATCTGGAGGGCGCGGGCAAATGCCTTCTGGATCCGGACGAGCTTGACGCGGACAAGCCGGAAAGCAACGTTTTTTACGACTACTACAAGGACTGCGCCAAAAAAATGAAGTTCAAAATCGTCGAGTCGACCGAGGACGGAGACAAAGGAACCGTGAAAGTCCACGTCACCTACCTCGACTCAGGAGAGCTCTTTGCGGAGGTCTATAAGGAGTATTTGGCCAAATCGCTTACATCCGCGCTGTCCGGCAAGAAAAACGAAAACCTTCTCGGAGACATTTTCGATGAAAAGAAACCCGATTTTCCCCCCAAGACCGCCGAGACCGACCTCGTTTTCGATTGCACGAAAAAGGACGGCCGCTGGTACGTTGACAAAACGCCCGACGGCTGCACCCGCGTTATGACGTCCGGAATGACCGGCCTTCTGGGAGATTTAATCAGCTCCTTCCGGAAATAAAGCCCGGCCGGCTGCCTGACTCTAGCCTGACTCCAATTAAAAACGGGAAACCGTCTTCACCCGCTTCGAGGTGCTCCGGTTCCCCGTTTTGTTTATATGTTTCTTTTTACAGATACCTGCCTGATACCACGGGAATTGTCACGTCTTTGTCAGTACCTGTTCCAGTAGGCCTCCGTGTCCTGCTTTCCCGCCGCGGCCAGTTCACTGTTGGCAGCTTTGATGAGGTTTATTTTCGCGCCGTCAACTCCTTCCGTGCTGACATACAGCGCGCTCCCGGTAAACTGCCAGGAGCAGGCGATCTGAATGCCTGCGTCTTTGATCCACGAAAGAAGATTTCCGAATTCTTCAGGAGTACGTTCGTCGTTTTCCAGGTCGAGATAGTCGCCGAATTCGCCGAAGAAGCATGCTTTTTTCAGCTGTTTCGCAGTGCGCGCGTAAATCCGGAAATATTGCAAAGGCGTCACGTCAGTTCTTCCGAAACGGTAGAGCGACCTGATGTACTCCGGTTCGCAGTCAGCGTTTTGAGCGCAGAGCTGCAGGTGAAAGCTCACGCAGTCGATCGGATTGGGCGCCGCCATCGAGTTCATATACACGAAATCTTCGTCGCTGTCGGTATCGAACGCGACCGTCCACGAGTGGGTTTTGGGGTCCGCCTTGAGACCCGCGTTGTACAAAGCCTTCGAGGACGCGCGCATTTCGCTGTGACCGCTCGAGATCATACGGTCGGGATCTACAGCCCGGATCGCCTTCGCGACCTCTTCCAAAAAGACTCTCATCTCGCCGGAGGTGTAGTAGTCAAATCCGTCAGCCCCTTCCTCGATGCCAAAGCCCGCGGGAAGCCAGGTCTTAAACTCCGGGTCGCAAAGGTCGGCGTCGAGATTGTACTCGTTTCCGATCTCCCACGCCCACACCGCTGGGCTGTCGACAAATTCACGCACGACCGCGGTAACGTAGTCCTTCGCGTATTTTACGGTCCTGCTGTCCGGATTCCCCATAGCGGATCTCTTTTCGCCCACATGGGTCGGAATCGCAGCGTCGTGCCAAAGAAGCGAGCACACGAGGCCGACGTGAACCTCCTCGGCGTAGTCTACGATTTTGCGAATAGTGGCAAGCATCGCCGCGGGGTCTTTGTCAAAAGCCTCGTAGTAGGAAGGCCAGTAGCCTCCCAGATTGATTCTGACGAACGGAATCCCGCACTCCTTCAAAAGGTCGAGCTGTTTTTTGTATTCGGACGTTCCCGTCTCGACCTCCCTTGTCACCAGCGAAAAAACGTTCACGCCGAAGCCGTAAAAAGGCTTGCCGGCGAGAAGCACAGTTCCGTTTCCGTCAACCGTAAATCCCATAGCGTTCTCCTTTACTTCGCGGGGTTCCGCCGTCTCGAGCGGGATGTCCGTCGCCTCCGCCGGCGCCTCCGTCTCTTTAACTTTTCCGCTCTCACCGTCACAGCCGCACAATGAAACCGTCATCACGAGCGCGAGCGCGGCGGCGAAAACCGTTGAAATTATTCTTTTGATTTTCTTGTTGTTTTTCATTTTTAAATAGTCATCCCTGTTGTTTTGCCGGATATTTCCGGGAAATATATGCCCTGCTCGCGGTCAGAATTTCAGCCCTTTTTCGCTTTTATACATGAACGCGCCTGCGGGAATTCCCGCGGAGTTCTCGAGCGTGATCCCGTTGCCGAACGAGTTCATGGTTATCGAATGGTACACAACGCCGTCAAACGGTGTGTCGCACGTGATCTCGACCGTGTCTCTTCCGACAAGCCTCGCCTTGACCTCGAACGTATAGACGATCTCGTTTTTGAGCATCACGTTGAAGCCCTTCACGAGCCGCTGACGGTCCGACGTTTTCAGGCCGTAGCCGACGTTTTTGAACTTGACCGTGGCCTTCCTGTAGTCGGAGCTGAACGTGACCGACTCAACCACCGGACCGCCCGCCTGCGACATTCTGACACCGCCCTCCGCGTTGGCGGCGCATGCGATTTTCGCGGTTCTGACAGCCTGCTCGTACTTGCAGTTCGGGTGGAGACTGTTCCAGTAGGTCGTGTCGTACCAGAGGTCGGACGACTGGATCTGGTAGTAGTTCTTCGTGCCGATGACCATTCCGCCCATGACCGCGCGGATCTTGCCGACGTCCATGAACGCCCACGGATTGCTGCCGGTGTAGTCCTGCGGCTGGAGGTAGATCGGCGGGAATTCGACGAAATACACCGGGAAGTCGGGATTCACGAGGTTGTGCGCGGCGCGCATGTGGTCGACCATGCCTCTGAAAGCGGCACTGTAGCGGGCCGATTCGTTTTCGAGCATGTCGCTCTCGCCCTGGTACCAGATGAAGCCGTTGATAGCCATCCTCTCAAACGGATAGAAATACTCGTTGTACAGGAACCTGCCCCACTCCGCGTTGACGCCGGACGTAAAATAGTAGCCCAGCTTGCTGCTGAAGTCGTCGGTGTGGAATTCCTCCGCGACCTCGTTGGGAAGGAAGCAGCCTAAGGGGCGGCCGCAGCCGTCGATGTAAACGAGGCCGATTGGGACCTTCCCGTCCGTCATTTTCACGTAATTATAGGCAAACATGTAGCCCAGCGCAGTGAAGCCCTCAACGTGTTTTTCGTCGGCAATCGTCCAGCCCGCCTTGTCCGCGTCGATGTCCTTCGCGACCTCCGCGGAGCCCCGCACGCTGACGCCGTTGACCACGTTCTGGGTGTTGTAGTTGAGCCTTATCGGGAGGGCCGGGTCGACCGCCTCGCGCGGACATTTTTCCTTGTCGTCCGGATGGAACATCCAGTGCTCCGCCATGCTGTAGGCGATGTTCGACTGGCCCGAGACCATGTAGACGTCACCGACAAGCACGTTCTCGAACTTCACCTCTTTGGCGTCGGTGAACACCCTCAGAACCGCCGGCTCCGGATCGGCCTTCAGCTTCTTCATGAACGTCAGCACCCACTCGCCGTTTTCGACGACCGCGTCTGCGCGAACGCCCTTAAACTCGCCGCTGATCTTCCTGCCGTTCTCCGCCTCGTCCGCGAATCCCCACACGCGAACGTACTCGTTCCGCTGGAGCACCATTCCGTCCGAGAAAACGTTCGCGACTCTGAAATCGCCGCAATATTCCGCGTTTACGGTTTCTTTTTTCATATTTCCCGCCTGTCCTTTCGAAGTGTTCCTCCACCCGCGGTCAAGCGAGCACGCGGTCAGAACAGCCGCCGCAAGCACTAACGCCGCCACGGCCGTGAACACTTTTCTATAGTTTGATTTGTTGATTTTCCAGTTGTTTTTCATGATTTTCCGTTGTTTTTCCGGTTTTTCCCGGTCTGCCTGCTGTCATCCCATACGATCGCGCAGAACCTTTATCATCTCATTATAGACCCCGAACCTGTACGACTTCGGTATGTTCTCCGCCTCGCGAAGAATCTCCTCCGCCTCCCCGGGAGTCAGCAGCGGCGCCAGCGTGATGACGTGGGAGTGCATTGACGCGTAAACCAGATCCTCCCCCGTAATCTTCCTGTTCCGGGGCTCAGAAACGATGACGCGGCAGGCCTCGAACGCCTCGCCGGCACATTCACCGCCCGCCTCACGAATCTCCGCGACGCAGTTCCCGACGCCCACCATGAAGGCTTTTTCATCCTCCGAAAGATCTTTCCCCTTTCCGGTGAACCATCCCCTGAAAGCGTCGGCAAAAGACTTCCCCTCGCGCGGCTGCCCGCACGCCGCGGAATATCTCGCGTAAACCTCCCGCAGCTCATCTGCCCTACTCATTCGAATCAACCTCCGGCACAAAACGCTTCTCTTGCCTTTTCATGCGAAAACGCCGCCCGTTTTCTGCTGCCGCCATTATATCATATTCACGATGTGAATTAAAGCGGAAAAGGCATTAAACGGTTGTGAACATTGAACAGTATCCGCCGGCAAATCAAATGCTGCCTGATCCTTAATCGATAAAACGGCCTTTTAAGACTGTTCTTGTTTGCTTTCAGCGGCAAACAGCAGTATCCTTTGACTGCTTGAGTTGTTCGGCCCTTCGCTCCGTTCCTGTTACGGAACTTCTTCGCTACTACGGCCTTGGCTGACTTCTCACGATTCGTTGTTACTGCGGATTTCTCCGTTCGTGAGATCTCACGGGATAAGTCATCGGTCTTTCCTCGTCTACCTTCCCAATTTACGCATACGGGTTACGATTGCCTTTTGGACTTCGTGACTCTTGGCCCACTTATCCGCCGTATACGCCTTAATATTGGGTTTCTGTTCGTAAGGCTACGATTTTGCTATCCCTTCCTCTCGCCTACGCCTCGCGACGTAAACCTTGGGAGTCGCTTTGGGGTTCGTCGGCAACTACGCTCCTTGTGGATTTTCACCACAGACCGACGGCATGCCCGTCGTACAAAGTAACGAGCCAACCCGAAGATTGACTCGTTGCTTTCGTTTTCTGTTTGCTTTTCCGTACCGACTTATCCCGACCTGTCACATAGTCGCCCTAGCTAAAACACAATCAAGCATCAAAAACACTAACACATATAATTCAAGATTACTAAAAATAGCTCGTTGAGAGTCATCCTCCATATCTTCAAATTCCAACTCATTATTAATCACATTCGCATTTACGTCGTTTCCAATCGAAAAGCATAATATAACAATAATTAAAAACAACACAAAGATTTTATTTCGCATAACTACCACGCCAACACCGCCGAAGGGCTTTCCGGCCCGGTATTATTTTCCATCACATTCCTCTAGAACAGACTCGGGATCACATAGGCTAAACCAATGCCCACTAAGAATGAAATCGTGTTTGCCACCAAAGAATATGCAACATAAAATAATTGCTTGTGCTCTTTCGCGGTAAACTTGTTCAAAACAAGGCAGTAAAGAAGCGCCTCAAGAACAAACACGCAAACCTCTATCTGAAGATAAAATTTCGTGAACGCACCTGAATAATGATAAAACACGTGAATGTTCAACGCGATGTTCAGCGCCAATTGAGTGACAACATTGGCAAAAATGATAACAAGAAGCGTCTTCTTCTCCCATAGTCTGAACAGCAATGCGACTCCTACTTCAAGCCCGACAGTGATTATCATCCGTGCAAGAAGCGATAATAATTCTTTCCCCCATGGATAAGGATAACTCTTTTTGACAGAAGAAATATAAGCGACTGATCCGTCACCTTTTTGCAAAACAGAGAGATCCGTCTTTGACATATCCACCGTGTAATAGCTGTCAAATGCATATCTTTCGCATATGTCGCTTGAGGCAAAGCCATTTCTTTCCGGATAGTAAAGTAAAATCTTAAATGAATCAGGCGCCCAATACAGCCAGTCAACTACAGGGGTATCGCTGACCTTAAACCACCATTGCACAAAATCATAATCGTCAGGATCATCATAGTCGACAAACGCTTGCCAGATTTCATGTTCATAGTTGTCGTCATCTGAGGCCTCATCATTATGTCCGACGAAATGACGATATGACTCCGGGGTTCCACGATAAGCAATCAGCGGTGGCTCTGCATCCCCGGGATAGCACAGCAGCGTCGCATAACACGTTTCCTCTCCAAGGTTTTCAAAATAAACATATACCGAGGGATGCGGTCCCATGTCTGCACTTGCAGGCACCGGCAAAAAAAGTGTCGATGCCAGTACGAACGCTAAAAGAAGGCAGAACAACCAAATTCCAACACGATCGGACATTGAACAGTGTTTGCTTTTCATTAATAATCTCTCCCGTTTGATTACATACCCGGTTATTGCTAAAAGATACCCGGATAGAAATACGTCATTCCAATCCCGGCAAGAAACGACGCCGCATTAGCAGCCAGAGCATAAGCCACGTAATAGCATTGTCTGTGCTCTTTGGCGGTAAATCTGTTCAATACAAGGCAATAAACAATCGACTCAAGGGCAAAAACGCAGACTTCCATCTGCAGGTAAAAGTCCGTGAACGATTCTGCGTTATTGTGAAACACAAAAATGTTCAAAGCGACATTAAGCGCCAATTGCGTGACAACATTGGTCAACACAATGGCAAGAAGCGTCTTTCTCTCCCGTAACCTGAAAAGCAGAGCCACTCCGGCTTCAATTCCAACAGCAATTAACGTGCGTATGAGAAGGGATAACATCTCTTTTCCCCAGGCATAAGGATAGCTTTTCCTAACGGAGACAATATGGGCAACTGATCCGTCACCGTTTTGTAAAACAGAGAGATCCGTTTCAGACATGTCCACCGTGTAGTAGGCATTGAATGCGTATCTTTCGAATGAATCGCTAACGGCAAAGCCGTTCCTTTCAGGGTAGTAGAGCAGTATTTTAAACTCACTCGGCGCCAGATATAACCAGTCGAGAACAGGCGTGTTGCGGACATTGAACCACCATTGGACAAACATATAATTGTCAGGATCCTCGTAACCAACGAAGGCCTCCCAAATTTCATGCTCAAAGCTGTAGTCCTTTGAGGCCTCATCATCATGTGCGATTAAATGACGCTCCGATTCCGGGGTTCCGTAGTAAGGAATGAGCGGACCCATTTGCATATAATAAGGGTAACACAGCAACGTGGCATAGCAAGGCTCATCGCTAATGTTCTCAAAATATACGTAAACAGAAGGCTTTGCACCTGCGGCAGCGCTTGCAGGAACGGGCAATAAGAGTGTTGACCAAAAGACGCTTATTATAACAAGCAATAACCATACGGCCATTCGTTCGCGCCTTGTGTTGTTTTCTTCTTTCATACGAATATGCTCCTGTTAAGAACAATGATTCACCTGTTAAAGCTGTGGTTTTTGATTATCCACGTACAGAGATTTCGTTTCTGAACAAATCGTGATTTGAACACTATGAATAATGTGGCTTATTTAAAACCGCTGTTCGGCAATCTGTAGTTTATTGATCTGGAGACAGTTATCAATTTCGCTTTGGAATTAATATACAATCCAGATAATACCCATCCCTTGTCGCGCCAGGCATATATTCATAAGCAAAACCCATATTACAATTTAATCATCGTGTATTACTATTTCTGCGCAGTCCAATATCGTTTTTCAGTCAAGGTCGCACATTGAGTCCGTCAGAACTTTCATCCACGCTTCAGGCAGAACATATCTTGCATTCCCGATCTGGACCGAATACGCCAGATCGTTGTATGACATCACCTCCATCACGTACGCCAATCCGGATTCACTCTCAAAGAATCCGTAAATGTAGCCGTATGCGTAGCAGTTTTCCAACAATCCGTCAGCCCTTCTGCACAGTTCATACAACCCGGCAGCTTTCGGATCCTTCTGCGACCTTATGTCCGCCAGAAATTCGGAAATCCGGTCTTTGTCCGAAATGCCTCCCCCGCAGTCCCTGTGGGGGCCTGCCGTATTGTCGGCCGGCCACGTTTCCTTCACCAGTTCAATTCGCGAACAACCGTCCGCCGAAAAATCGCACTCAGGCAGCGAAGCCTTCCTGTAAAAAGACCGCCACTCGCTTTCGGGTTCACGCCTTATCAGTATGCTGTCGTTGCCGCCGGTTCCCACAGCGAACAAACCGTTTTGAAATCGAATTCCGAATAACCGGTTGGAATACTTCTTTTCTCCTCTGACCCTGCTCTCAAACACAAGTTCGCCAACGTTTGTCAGCAACGGTTCATGGCCTATGCAAACATACTCCTCCCCTGACGGGCTAACCAGTGTGCCGTCTTCGCGAATCGTGAATGAAGACTTTCCTAGTCCGGAATCTTGCAGCGAGCATCCGGTTAGAAGTAAAAGAATGGTTATTAGTGCGCAGGCTATGCGAATAAACTTGTTTGTTTTATTAATTGGCATTTGACCATTCCTCCTTGATTAATAGTATCTTCTTGTCAAAGTATTTGCTAATTACGTCAGAAAAGAGTACATCCGGACTGATAAATCTCTGCGCCTGAGGATCGTAATAACGGCTCTGCAGATAGTAAAGTTTCATCTCGGTGTCGTAGAAGTAACCCCTGTATCTCAGACTATTCAGATTTGCAATGTGCGTTGATGAAGTGATCGCGTCGCCGCTGGCGTCACGGACTTCAAGCAATTTGCCCCAGCCGTCGTAAATAT
>Ga0247611_10008405_pt1 | contig 12727 bp, 8 predicted proteins | sample 177DNAGHGhighgp2_FD_192422 | JGI IMG/M metagenome (GOLD analysis project Ga0247611, IMG submission 192422) | Sheep rumen microbial communities from Palmerston North, Manawatu-Wanganui, New Zealand - 1770 DNA GHGhigh gp2 | ecosystem: Host-associated > Mammals > Digestive system > Stomach > Rumen ... | reverse complement strand
AAAAAAGACAGCATAGGCTGTCTTTTTTCATGTGAAAGTTCATAGAACTTTCACATAAAAAGCCTTCGGCATCATTGCACACAAATTTTATTGCGTAAAATTTGGCGCATCGACCAAATACGGACCACATATAAAAAAAGAGGAAAGTGAATTTAAAGTGGTCCTTTTGGTCTACGTGAGACTTGAAAAGGAGTGGGCAACTTTTCGGGCATGGGAAAATTGAACTTTACATAAAATTATAGTATAATAGTATTAGTACATTGACAAATATAGAAAAATCCAATTTCTATTATTTTTTTAGTAAGAAGGGAGAACTTTAAATGAATCTACCAATTACAGAATACAAAAGTAGGATCATTGAAGCTGTTCGGGAAAATCCGGTTACGATTATTGCAGCTGAAACAGGTACTGGAAAGTCTACACAAGTTCCCCAGTATTTGGCGGAACATTATAAGAAAGTTGTTGTAACTGAACCCCGAATTATGGCGGCAATAACACTTGCTAAACGTGTAGCAGAAGAGACAGGAGTTACACTTGGAGAAGAAGTAGGTTACAATACTTCTGACTATAAGTGCTATTCCAAAGAAAGTTCTATACTGTATGCAGTTGATGGCCTGCAACTCATTAGAACTTTGTTTGACGATGATTATGATTCTGAAAAGGTTTTGATTATCGATGAGGTCCACGAGTGGAACCTCAACATTGAAACACTCGTTGCATGGTGTAAGGTTATGCTTCCTATATGGAATACTCGTGTTGTTATAATGAGTGCAACTATGGATACAGCTAATCTTGCCGATTTTTTTGGTGGGAATGCTGCTGTAGTATGTATTCCTGGGAAGACATATGATGTTACTGTTGAGGAAAGATACGAAAGCGAGTTAATAAGCACTATTGAGATGCTGATATACCAGAAGAAAAATGTTTTGGTTTTCGTGCCCGGGAAAAGAGAAATAAAGATGGTCATGGAAAAACTGGAAAATCAGGATGCTACAATTCTTCCTTTGCATGGAGAAATGGATTGGGATGATCAAAAAAGGTGTTTCATGAGGTATGATAATCCTAAAGTTATAGTAGCTACCAATGTTGCCCAGACCTCCTTGACGATTGAAGATATCGACGCTGTAGTCGATACTGGAAAGGCAAGAGTTACATATGCTGAGGACGGAATCCAGGGCTTATTCTTAAAGAATATAAGTCAGGCAGAGATTTTTCAGCGTATGGGGCGCGCGGGAAGAACAAAAAATGGAGAGTATTTCCTTTGTTCTAATACTACAATTGAATCCAGGGATAAATATCCTGTGCCGGAGATACAGCGAAGCATTCTTGATAGAGTGGTTTTGCAGATCGCGGCCATGGGACTCGATGCTGAAAAACTTCAGTTCTACCATCAGCCTGAAAAAAGCGCCATTTTAAATGCAAAGAAAGAACTGGCAACTCTCGGTGCTCTCGTGAATAACAGGGTAACAGAACTTGGCCATAAAATTGTTAAAATGCCACTTTCAGTTCAAACTGCACGAATGGTAGTGGAATCTGAAAAATATGGTGTTACAGACTCGGTTTTGAAAATCGCAGCGATTATGGAGATGGGTGGTCTTCTTGCAAAAGATGGACGTTACTCATTCTTTTCACATGAGTACCGAAGCGATCTGCTGGCTGAGCTTGACGTCTGGAATGAGCTTTCGATGATGCCTTACATTGATTTTAAAGAATTGAGGATTAATAAAAAGAATTTCTTTAGGATCAAGAGTTATTTGAGAAAGCTTAAGGACTCCTTGTATGGAATTGTAACTATTTCGAACAATGAAGACAGAGAAGGAATTGTAAAATCCTGCTTAAGTGGTCTTATCTCTCATGTTTACATCACTTTTGGTGATGAATGTTATTGTTATGATGGCAGTAGAGCTATACTTGATCGAAAGAGTTGTATTTTTGGTTTTGGAAAAAGATTTATTGTAGGAGTTCCTAGAACCATTGAATTCAAGGATAGATATGGATATATTTCATCCATGGATTTAGTGGGTTTCGCGACTGAAATAGATCTTCAAACCGTCCTACAGCTTGTTCCTTCAGCTATTAATGAGAAAGTCCATTTACGTTACTCGGTATCTGAGGATGCTGTTGAGGTAACAACAAAAAAATTCTTTGATGCCTATGAGGTGGACGTAGATGTCTACTTTGATTATTCGCATCCGCGATATCAAGAACTTAAGGATGAATATGAAAGAGAATGTGAGTTTCATTTTACTCCTTTAATTAAACAGGAATATCTCATTATTGACGGAAGGAAATTTGAAATTCATAATGGGTTTTCATGTAATTATCAACCGACCGTGTACATTGACAATGAAACCCTCTTTACGACAAATAAAAATGAAATGTACACAGACGAAGGAGAAAAGGTATGGTTTAGATCTCATTATTTTTTAGACAGAAAAGAGACCAGCCTTTTATCTTTAAGAAATGCTGCTGAAGCAAAGCGGTTGCGTGGACTCAATGAGACAAAAAAACGTGAATATGCATCAGTTCAGGTGTGCAATCTTGACGATGTTATTAATCACACTGCACTCTTAGGTAAAATACGTCTTACAATGAACAATGGTGGATATGGAGATACTCCAATTTATGTTTATGGATGTATTCGCCTTGAAAAGAAGACGGTTAAGTTCACTATAGTTAACGACGAAGAACTTGCAGAAGAGTATACTCTTGAAGCCCTCCAGAAATTGTTTATGGATGAGGTAGAGAAGAAGTATGGTCCAAACAAATTCAGTCACAAAGGTGGGAAAAAGAAAAAAGTTCTTACGGAAGCTGAAAAAATAGTGAAAGACGATTTTGATGCCTTTGTAAGGGATGTATTACTTGACGTCACTATTGATACTATTCAGGATAGCAGAAAAATGCTCGAAGATTATTATGAGGAGCTGATGAAGTAATACAAAAGAGAAGCGAGAAGATAGAGTATTTCTATTCTTCTCGCTTTTCTTTTTGGGAATTACTGCTCAATAAACATCATAGCTACAGTGACATTCCCCATCTGATTTTGCCATATACGTGTACTGTATACGCGCTGATAGTTTTCTGCGTTGCATTTACCCAATTCTTCGAGGCAAACATCTACAGTTTCTTTAGCACCTGAAAAACAAATAGTGAATGTTCTCTTGCCAGTTTTAGGATTAACAGTGATACCTGTCACATATTGATTATCATATTGATTAATTGTGATAAGCTGTAATCCTACGAAACCACTTAAGATTTTGTAAACTGTATTGACTAGTTCTCCCATAGTATTGTCCTCCATTAAATCTATGATTATTTGCTACAAAACAATGGAGGACTTTTTTGCCCCCCAAAGTTTTTGGTGAGGCCATTTCAAATGTCCAACGAAGGCATTATATCAACTTTTTTACAAAAAGTCAAAAACATTTCCTATAAAAAAAGTGAGAAGATAGAGTACCTCTATTTCTTCTCACTTTTTTTATAGGAACTTGAATTTTTAGTCGATAATAAAACACAAATCAACCTTCTCCTCATCCAAGTCAGATTGATTATAGTTACTGTAAATCGTATATGAAATCCTACATTCAACACTTTCAAGCTCATGATACCTAAAGACGTCTAAGCAACTTTGAATATTATCATTATAGCCGGTAAAACAAATTTGGAATTGCTTGGCGGAGCGTTCTGCAGAAACAAGCTTTATGAGGTTAAAGCCCAGATACCCCCGTATTTTGTCATAGACTTCATTCACTAACAGTTCCATTATTTATCCTCCATTTTAAATACTTGTTACAATATTATGGAGGACTAGTGTTGCCCTCCAAGAATTATTTATGAGGGTTGATAAATTCATCCTATAGGACTATTATATCATATTGTTTACATAAATTCAACGAAACGAAGTTAATATTTATTTGACAAAAAAAATATGCCATAATATAATTTTTATATAATTATTAATTAATATATGTAGGTAGAATTGATGTCAAAAGAATTTCTAATGATTGTAAATCCAGTTGCTGGAAGAGAATTTAATAATAGAAAAGTTAGGAAGAGGCTCATAAAGATAAGAAAATATTTGGGTAAAAAAAATACAATACACACCATTCTGACAAAACCAGATAAAACAATAAAAGAACAATTAATAGATAAAAATAAGCCTGACTATATTATAGTATGCGGTGGAGATGGAACGTTAAATCAAGTTACTCAAGCATTGTTTGAATTAAAATGGAACGTTCCCATTGGCTTTTTTCCGCTTGGAACTACTAATGACTTTGCTAAGAACTTCAATCTACCTACAGATATAAATGATATTAATTTAAATAATATAAGCAAAAGTCTAAAAAAATCAGATTTGGGAAAGTTTAATGATAAGACATTTAATTATGTTGCTGCGATGGGATTGTTTTCTAAAACTTCATATGCTACAGATAGAAAAAGCAAGAATTTGTTTGGTAGACTGGCATATTTGGCAAATGGCATAAGAGAACTTTTTTCTATTAAGTCATATAAATTAAAAATCAAGAGCAATGAAAAGAAAATAGAAGATGAATTCATCTATGTTAGTGTTAGCAACTCTAATTATTTAGGAGGTTTCGATATATATAGAAAAGAAGATGTAGAATTAGATGATGGCGAATTTGAGGTATTACTAGTGAAAAAGCCTAAAAACTTTAATAAATCTATCAAATTAATTGTCGATATTCTAAACGGAAATCTAAACCAAGAAGATGTATATTTCTTTAAAACTTCAGAGTTACTTATAGAGGGAAATGAGGATTTGGAATGGTCTTTAGATGGAGAATATAGTGGTAAACAGAAAAAAATCAAGATTAAGAATTCTAAGAAAAAAGTTAGTTATATAGTATCAGATTAAGTATAAAAGATAGAGAAATCTATCTTTTTTTCGATTAGAAATCACACAATAGTCACATAGCTTATATTGATATTTTAAAAATGAAATGATATAATAACGCATATTTGGGCAGAAGGAATAGTGAAAAATGAATTTTTTTAAATTATTATATAAAAATAAAAAATTGGCTGTTCAGCTTGGAAAAAATGATTTCCGCAATAGATTTGCAAATACAGGTTTGGGATCTGTATGGGGGTTTGCACAACCATTTGTATTTATGCTTACTTATGTTATTGTCTTTCAATTTATTCTTAAGACAGGTAGTTCGGGTAAGTATCCATATGTTGTTTGGTTTTTACCAGGGATGTCAGTATGGATGTTTTGCTCAGATGCTATATTAAATGCAAGCAACTCTATAAGAAACTATAGTTATTTGGTAAAGAAAGTAGTATTTCCAGTTGATATAATACCAGTAATTGCACTTACATCATCTTGCTTTGTAGGATTGTTTTTGATTCTTATTTCAATTACAGTCGCATGTATTTATGGGTTCATTCCAAATGTGTTAAATGTCTTATATATTATATTTTGTTTATTGTGTTTTGTAATTGCTTTTACAAGGTTTACATCCGCTTTAGCAACTCTTGTACCAGACTTTGCACAATTACTTAACATTTTTATGCAATTGTTTATGTGGTTTACACCTATTATTTGGAATCTAAATCAACAAGTTCCTGAAAATATGAGAAAAATCTTTAAGGTATTTCCTTTTACATATTTGGTAGAAGGCTTTAGACAAGCGTTTATGGATGAATCTACCATTATTACAGAACATAATGGACTATATACAATTATATTTTGGGGAGTAACATTATTTATATTTATATGGGGAAACTATATTTTTAATAAATCTAAAAAAGATTTCGCAGATGTGTTATAGTTTTTATTTAGTGAAGAATTAAGGGAGAGAAAATGAGTGATAGTGACGTAGTTATAAAAATTACGAATTTAGTAAAAGAATATAAAATGTATGTAAGAAAAAAGGATAGACTTCTTGAGACAATATTTCCATGGTACAATAGGCATTCTACATTCAGAGCGTTAGACAATCTAAACCTTGAACTAAGAAAAGGAGAGATACTTGGAATACTTGGTAAAAACGGGGCTGGCAAATCTACTTTACTTAAAATGATTACAGGAGTTGTGTCTCCGACTTCTGGTAGTATAGAAATAAACGGAAAGATAAGTTCACTCCTAGAACTAGGAGCTGCATTTAATCCCGATCTTACTGGATATGAAAATATATACCAACATGGTCAGGTAATGGGACTTACCAATGCAGAGATAAAATCAAAAGAACAGGAAATAATAAATTTTGCTGATATTGGAGAACATATGTCTCAACCAGTGAAGACATATTCTTCAGGTATGTTTGCTAGATTAGCTTTTGCTTGTGCGATTAATGTTGACCCTGATATACTTATTGTAGACGAAGTATTGTCGGTTGGAGATATGGCATTTCAGTTAAAATGTTTCAAAAAATTTGAGCAATTCAAAGAAAAAGGCAAAACTATTTTGTTTGTTACTCATAATGTATCAGATGTTCTCAAAAATTGTAATAGAACAGTCATACTAGAAAATGGAAGAAAGACTTTTGATGGCAACGTTAAGGATGGTGTTAATAGATACAAAAAAATTATAGTAGGAATTAATCCTGATAAAGCAGAAGAAAAGAGAATAGAAGAAAAAATTAAAAATGAAAAAAATCTTAAAGATGAACTTACTTCAAATGGCACCACCTCTAAAGAAAGTAGCGAAAAAAAGTCAAGTAGTGATAATAATGAAAATTGGAAAGAAAAGTTTAATCAAAATCCAAATATGATTGAATATGGTAATAAAGATGCTGAAGTTATTGACTATGGTATTTTTGATGAAGATGGAAATGCTGTTAACGTCTTTGATAATGGCGATATTATTACGTTTAAATCAAAGGTAAAATTCAATAAAAAAGTTAAAGATCCAATATTTACAGTTACAATTAAAGATTTTTCTGGCAAAGATATTGCAGGAACCAATTCAGACATCGAAAAGATAATTACTGGTACTTTTGAAAAAGGTGATATTGTAGTTGCCGAATTTAGGCAAAAAGTACCTGTGGCTAGTGGCAAATATACTTTATCGTTTAGCTGCACAAGATACAATTTACAAGGAGACTTGGAAGCTCTTAGCAGAAAATACGATGCATTACTTATAGAAATTATTACCACAAAAAATACAGTTGGTATAGCAAGGATGGACTCAGAAATTACAATTACAAAACTATAGATAGAAAGGTATGCGAATGGAATCAACATTATTAGAGTTTAAAAAGAATATAATAGCTTGGTATCCTATAAAACCTAAAGATAGTGTTTTAATAGTTGGAAAAAATGATAAGATACTTAAGGAAATCGAATCAAAGACAAAACAAGTACTTAATATAGATATTTCATATATTGACCAAATTAAAGAAAAATATGATTATGTTTTGCTGATAGGCGTTTTGGATACACTTGATTCTAATGATGAAATGATAGAGGTATTAGCCAAAGCAAATTCTCTTAAAAATAAAAAAATACTTATAGCATGTAAAAATAAATTTGGCATGAAATATTGGAGTGGAGAACAATTTTCTAGTAAGGATAGACCATTTAGTAGTATAGAATGCTCAAAACCTTGTTTTATCAGCTATCCAAAATTTAAAGAATTACTACAAAAAATTGGGTTAAAGTTCAAATTATATTATCCTTTACCAGATTATGACTTTACAAATGTTATTTATACAGATGAGTATATGCCAAGTAATGAAAACATAGATTCTAGAGTAATATCTATATCTCAACATGATGAGTACCTAAGTTTTTCAGAACGAAAAGCATTTAAAGAACTACTTAAAGAAGAAAAAAATCTTTTCCCATTTTTTACAAATGTATTTTTTGCTGAAGCTGGTGAAGACGAAGAATTTGAAAAAATTAAGTATGTAAGTTATGGAAATACCAGAAAAAAAGAATATCGTATAAAGACAATAATAGATGGTGACTATGTTTATAAAAGTGAAAACTGTGTTGAAGCTAATGATCATATATTAAACATTGAGCACAATATTAGAAGTATAAAGAATACAGGACTTAATTGTTTGGATAAATATGAAGATGGACAGATTGTGAGTAGTTTTCTATATGATGCAAAATCGTATGTAGATGTTTTGATAGACGAATACAACAATAATGGTTTTGATGCTCTTATCTCAAAGATTAATGATTTTAAAAATGATGTATTAAACAAAATATATATTGAAGAAAAGCCTAATAAAAGTGTTTTTGAAAAATATAATATTGATGTTTCGGATGAATTGATTTATAGAATGCATTTTACTAAAAAAGGTTTATGGGATTTAATTTTTTCAAATTGCTTGGTGAAAAATGATGAAGTTTATATTTACGATCAAGAATGGTTTGAAGAGAATATTCCAATAGAGTTTATACTTTACAGAGCTATTTTTTATTGTCAAGAGCTAAAAAAAGTATTAGATATAAATGATATTTATAGCGCAGAAGGAATAAGTGATTTTGTTCAAGTGTTCAAGGAACTTGACGAAAAGATGCAAAATCAAATTGTTGATAAAGAAATATGGGATTTACATGTAAATTCTACCAAAGACATTGGAATGGCAAAAGATATAATTAAGAATTATCAAAAAGAAATTTTGCTTTCCAATAATCATATTAAGAATCTTGAAATGGCTTCTTCTGATTATAAATTACTAGTAAATAAAGTAGAAAAGTTGGAAAGAAACACTATAGAACTCGAAGATAAAAATAAAGAATTACAAGATAATATTGATGAACTATCAGAAGGTATTATTGCATATAGAAATGGTATTGATGAATTGACTAGTTTGATAAACACCAAAGATACACAACTAGTTAATTATGCAAATGAAATAAGAAACATGGCAAATTCTATTTCTTGGAAACTTACAAAGCCAATAAGAATTTTTTCGAGATTGTTTAATCCATGGAATGGCCTAACCTTTATTGATAGAATTTATCCACCAGGCAGCCAAAGAAGAGCAGAATATGATAAGAAGATTACGGAGAAGAGGTATAATCAAAAGGTCGAAAACTACTTTAAACTTTCAGATGAGGAGACTGCAGAGTATTGGAAGGGCATTGACCATAGGCTGTACTTAAAATATGAAAAAACGCTTGAAAATAAAAAAGAAAAGAAGCTTACAGATTATGAAAAGTGGATATTGGAAAATAGTCCATCGGATCAAGATTTATACTTGCAAAGCAAAACTAGATTTAAAAAGAGGCCTAAGATTAGTATTGTAATACCACTATATAATACAGATACAGAGTTCTTTAGAGAATTACTATATTCGATTCATTGTCAAACATATAAAAATTGGGAACTATGTCTAGCTGATGGAAGTAATGAAGAGCTAAAAGATATTAAGTCGATGGTGGAAAAAGACAAGAGAATAAAATATAAGTTTTTAGGTAAAAATGAAGGTATATCAGGAAATACGAATAGCGCATTGGAAATGGCAACAGGGGAATTTATTTCTCTTTTAGATCATGATGACATGCTTTCAATTGATGCATTATATGAAATTGTTAAAGTTATAAATGAAAATCCAGACGTTGATTTTATATATTCAGATGAAGATAAATTTGGACTTATGGATGAACCATATTATATGCCACATTTTAAGCCAGATTATGCACCAGATACATTAAGAGCTAATAATTATATATGTCACTATAGTGTATTTAGAAAGAAACTATTAGATAGTATTGGTGGGTTTAATTCAAAATATGATGGAGCTCAAGATTTTGATTTGATACTAAGAGCTACTGAAAAAGCTAGAAAAGTAGTTCATATTCCTAAAATTCTATATCATTGGAGAGTGCATAAAGGATCTACCTCTTATGAAGCAGAAGCTAAACCTTATGCGCTAGAAGCAGGAAGATTAGCAGTAGAAGATCATATTCATAGAATTGGACTAGAGGGTAAAGTTGTTAATGGCCCTCATCCAGGCACATATGAAGTAATATACGATGTCAAAGGAGACCCCAAAGTATCTATCTTGATTCCAAATAAAGATGGAATTGATTTGTTGAAAGTATGCTTAGAGTCTGTACTTGAAAAAACTACTTATAAAAATTATGAGATAATTATTATTGAGAATAATAGTGAGAATAAAGAGACATTTAATTATTATAAAGAAATCACTAAAAACCCTAAAATTAAGGTTGTATACTATAAGGAAAAAGGATTCAACTATTCTAAAATTATTAATTTTGGTGTAAAAAATAGTGACGGTGATTTTGTAGTTCAACTTAATAATGATACCAAGCTAATTACTCCAAACTGGCTTGAAAAGATGATTGGATTTTGTCAGAGACCCGATGTAGGAGCCTGTGGAGCTAAACTATATTATTCAGATAATACTATACAACATGCGGGTATTTTTGTCGGTTGTCTAACTGTAGCAGCACATATTTTTAGAGGGCTTCCAAAAGGAAACTTAGGTTATTTTGGCAGAGAAGACTTGATACAAAATATGAATGCAGTTACTGCAGCATGTATCATGACAAGAAGAGAAATATATGAAAAAGTTGGATATATGAATGACCAATTTGCTGTTGCATTTAATGATATTGATTTCTGTTTAAGAATTAGAAAAAATGGATACTTGATAGTATATGATCCATTTGTGGAATTCATTCATTATGAATCAAAGACCAGAGGAAATGATACAGACCCAGATAAGATTAATAGATTTAAAGGTGAAATTGATTTATTCCTTAATACATGGAAAGAAAAACTTGAGAGTGGGGATGAATACTATAATAAAAATTTTAGTTTAGATTCGGATAAATATGACTTAAATATTAAAGATAAAGATTAAAAAATAGAGCTTTTAGCAATGTCTAAAAGCTCTATTTTGGCTTTATTAATTAAAACTCGAGTTGACATAAGGCAGCATTTATTGTATAATAGAAAGGCGTTAATACTTATTTAGAATGAAAATTTACAAGGCACAAATGACAATTAATACAAGATTTTTTGAGTTGAGGTGATTTTAATGAATGGTGTTATGGATTTTTTATATCTAAAATGGGTCGACGAAAAAACCAAAGAAAAATACGTTATTGGCGCATTATGTAAAGATAGAATAAATAACATTTATTATTTTAAATTAAATGAGGATTATATGAATAAAGCAAAAAAATGTGGTTTTTCTACATCTGTTTTGCCATTTAATGATGTAAACAAAATATATGAAAGTCAAATATTATTTCCACTATTTAGGTTAAGAGTACCTGACCATGAAGCAGACGAATTTGACGATTTTGAAACACTTAGAAAAACTAAAGGGATTTCTTCAAAAGATAACTTTATACTTGAGCCAGAAAGATAATTAATTTTATAATAAAGAATAGTTAAAAGATTTAGATTAGTGTGTCTAAATCTTTTCTTTTATTAATATGTGTGATATAATCTCATGGATTTAAAATTATTTTTTTATTAAATGAAATATAGTAAATATATAAGGGGATAACCATGAATGATGAAATAATTATAAGGGGTGCTAAAGAGCATAACCTTAAAAATATTGATATTAATATTCCAAAAAATAAACTTGTAGTTGTGACTGGACTTTCAGGATCAGGTAAATCATCACTTGCATTTGATACGATTTATGCTGAGGGACAAAGAAGATATGTAGAGAGTCTATCTGCATATGCCAGGCAATTCTTAGGAATGATGGAAAAACCAGATGTAGAAAATATCGAAGGTTTATCACCAGCGATATCGATAGATCAAAAGACAACTTCTAGAAACCCAAGATCAACTGTAGGTACTGTTACCGAAATATATGATTTTCTAAGGCTATTATTTGCTAGGGTTGGAACACCATATTGCCCTAATTGTGGTAAAAAAATTGAAAAACAAACAATAGATCAAATTGTAGATAACGTTATGGAACTTGAAGAGGGAACACGTATTCAAGTGCTAAGCCCCATAGTTAGAAGCCGTAAAGGCGAGTATTCAAAATTATTGGAAAATATGCAAAAAGAAGGTTTTGTAAGAGTCAAAATTGATGGGGAACTATATGAGCTTTCTGATGATATAGAATTAGATAGAAACAAAAAGCACAATATTGATTTAATAGTAGATAGACTTGTTGTTAAGGAAGATATCAAAAGTAGATTGTCAGAATCAATAGAGACGGCAATGAAATATGCAAATCAATTAGTTAAGATTGAAGTACCTAATAAATCTGAAAAGCTATATAGTGGAAATTACTCTTGCCCAGATTGCAACATTAGCTTTGAAGAATTATCACCAAGAATGTTTTCATTTAACAATCCAATGGGCGCTTGTCCTGATTGTAGTGGTATTGGATATTTGATGAAAATGGATCCTGACCTTATTATGCCAGATAAAACTAAGACTCTTTATGATGGAGTTAAGGCTTTTGGAGCTAGTACACTAAAAAAAGGTGACACAATGGCTAGAATGTATTTCGAAAGCATTGGAAAGCATTATGGAGTTGACATTAAAAACAAACCAATAAAAAAATTGCCAAAAGAGTTTTTAGAAAAGATTTTATATGGCACTGGTGATGAAGAAATAGATTTTGTTTATGAGGGGTATAGTGGAGTTAGAAAATTTACACAACCATTTGAAGGAGTTATTCCTACATTAGATAGAAGATATAGAGAAACAAAATCTGATGGAATGAGACAGTTTTATGAATTGTACATGAGCAATAGCCCTTGCTATACTTGTAATGGCGCCAGACTAAAAAAA
>Ga0247611_10008404_pt1 | contig 12728 bp, 15 predicted proteins | sample 177DNAGHGhighgp2_FD_192422 | JGI IMG/M metagenome (GOLD analysis project Ga0247611, IMG submission 192422) | Sheep rumen microbial communities from Palmerston North, Manawatu-Wanganui, New Zealand - 1770 DNA GHGhigh gp2 | ecosystem: Host-associated > Mammals > Digestive system > Stomach > Rumen... | reverse complement strand
GCTGGTGAATCTGGGTGAAGTCGATTGAGCCGGCATTGCGAATCATGAGTATATGCCTCATTTTCGACATGTCTGGCATGATTTTATCCTCGTACATCCTCTTGACGCGCTCGACGTCAAAATGGAGGAGTATCCTGGTCGTCGATGTTCCGTAGCACAGTTCGGCGACGGGGTTGAGGCCGGTATTCAGTTTGCTTCCCTTGATGATTGTGTTGAACTTATCTATGTATGTTTTTGTTGTCATGGCAACAGTTTTTATACATAAATAGTTTTATGACAATCTTATGGTCGGGGATATCAGTTCCGTAAGGTCTTGGCTCATCATTTTCTGCAAGGCCACTTCGTCCGGCTTCTGTCCGGAGATGTGGTGGTTGTGTTCGACTATGGCCTCCCTCATGACTTCAAGGTATTCTATGAGTCTGTCACCGTAAACCATATTATGAAGTTCGCCGATGCACTTGTTCAGCGTGTCCCTGCCAATCAGGTTGGGCTGGTTCGCCGCGTCGATTCCGCTATACCTGAACGTGTCGTTGTGTGAAATCAGGTTGATGTGGTCGGCGACAATGTTAATCGCTCCGTCGTGGTACGGCTCGTCGTCTGCACCAGTTATAGACCCTCGGTTTCCGTATCTTGTTGGGAGGTTTGATGAATCCGCCTTCATCAGTCCTTTCGCATACATCATCTGTATGTATACCGGGTTTGTTCTGTTGAAATTGATTTTGCCCTGTTTGTGTATACTGGCGTGCTGCTCATCCTCTTGCCGGATTCCGCATCTGAGAATGATTTCCTCGTGCCCCTGCGCCCTGGGGTCTCTGACCATTATGTCAGAGCCGCCCTTGCCGAGTATGGCCACGTCGGTCTGCCCGGGGAACGAACCAAGCGAATCCGGGTTTGTGTTTATGCTGTCGAGTACATCGGTCTGGTTGCTGTCCGTGAGCGCGTTGGCTGTCCCGATGCCGTGTTTATACGGTTCAAACCCGTAATATTGCGGCTGCGACCATATCGGCCCGATGTAGTACCTCTGGCTGTTTCTGTCGCCGAGTTGTGATGTGAACACGAACACGCCCTCGCCGATTTTAGGTATCGACTGGATTGATTTCGGCAATAGCGGAAACGCAACCATTTCATCGGGAGAGTCGTCGACGTCCGCATTCTTGTCCTGCATGAGTTTCACTTTGATGCGCATTGAGCCGGTATCCCCGTCTTTCCACACGCCGCTGCCCTCCACGGCGACCACTTGTCCCTGCTTTATGATTATCTCGTCCATGTTCTGCCGTTTCGTTTCTTTGCCTCTTCATCATACTTGACATACTCCTTGTCAAGTTCCTTCATTCTCTCCGTAAGTGAGAGAATTTGAGCCTTTACCGCGTTGTATTCATCCTCAAGAGATTTCTTCTTAAGGTTGATTTCGGCGTTGGTCAGCATGCTTATATTGTCCATAACGCTGTATTATTTTGCTGTTCCGATTGTTGATGTGAATGTGACATTGGTGGCTGTTACCGGCCTGTCTCCGGCTGTCCCGACGATTTTCATTTCTCCTGGCTGAATTGCCGTCTGGACCTGCATGTCCTCCCGCATCGCCCTGAACACCTCGTCTATGATGTTCTTTGCGTATATGTTAAGAAGGTTTGGCGAGCCGTCGTCATTAAGGCCGGTCGGTATGCCTGCCTTTGCGTTTGCCGCGATGACGTTTGCGAGCGATATGATTGAAGAAAGCCCTGGTCTCTTCATGCACGAGCAGTACACAAGGATGGCCGGTAATTTCATCATTGGCTTCCTAATCATCGTGAACAGTTTCTCAATCTGTTTTGTTATGCTCTCTATAGTCATAATCTATGTTGAATCTTAGCAATTATCTACAGAGTCTTCAGGACTCAATTCGATATACGGGTTGTCTGAATCGATAATCTCTCCTGTGCCCGGGTCTATGTCCGCGTACCTTACATCCGGTATCTGTGTATCAAGCAGGGTTCCGTGGTTGATTGACAGGCTGAACAATCCGCCGCAGGCTTCAATCATCGCTTCAAGCATCTCCCGGTATGCCTCGTACATCTCCTTGAGAACATATACGCTTACGTTTTCAAACAGTTCCTTGAGTATGTCAAGAATCATGTTCAGCAGTTCTTTTGTCAACTGTTCTATGAGTTCCCTGGCAAGGCTTACGAAAAAGTTTTTCAACAGCATGATGAACTGCTTGACGTTGAAGGCCCTGATATTATCTTCGAAGTTGCCCATGAGTTCCTGGTTTACCTGAATCAGCAGGGCAACCTTCGGTGATATGAGAGCATTCATAAGAACGGACATGAGCCCTTCAATCAGGTTGCAGACCACGTTCATCTTAAGGCCGTCTGTCTCTGTGCCGCCCACGCTTCCTTCCGTTACGGAAACGATAACCTCGTTAATCGCTCTCGTCACCAGAATCGATTGGGCGTGAAGTGTCGGTGCGTCGTCGAACTCGTCCAGTATGTTCCTGAACTTCGTGCCGTCTATGTATTTGACTCTGTCTGGGTTGAAGTTGAGCGGGTACAGGTGGGCTCTTTTAATCTCGGCCTGCCTGGTCAGTTCGTCGTATTTCCTGTTGGAGAACGAATAATAACAGTCACTTACCGTTTCATCTTCCGTTCTCAGTACCTCGCGCATGATTTCTATGATTTCCGCTTCCGCTTCGAGTTGGGTCGTGTTCTTGGTCAGCGTGATGCCGAAATCGAACCCAAGGACGGCGGCAATCAGTTGGGATGTGATTACCTTCGCGTCATAGAGCCTCATTCCCATGACGAAGTCATAGTTGAATTCGTATACGGTCAGACCCCGGTAAACCTCCCTCAGGCACATCAGCCTCAGGCTGTCGTCGTCTGTCGTCAAAGCCTTCTCGAGGCTGTAGTGGATGGAGTTCTCGTCTAACTTCAGCACGGCGATTGCGTTGCCGTCCAGGTCAATGACATTCCCGTGGTCGTCGACTTCATAGGTATCGTAATCGATTGAGTACTTGCCGTTCGTGTCTTCGTTTCCGTCTGCGTCAAACAGGATTTCCCTGGGAACCGGATATTTTGTCCTTGAGTCAACGGTAATGGGCCCGGGAACTATGATGTACGGCTTCGGCAGTATCGTGAAGTTGAAATAATAATCCGCGGCCCCGTCATATCCGTCGAAAATCTGTCCGAGTGTCGTGTCTTCCTGGAAGACCATGTCGGTCTGGCGGATGTACTCCAGGTTGCAGATGGCCATCTCTTTGCTGTAGTCCCTTTCCCGTTTCTTTCCTGTGATTTCATCTATGCCGAGATTATGCACGTAATAGTTCGCTGGGTTGACGTACCAGTTCAGGCTCTTCCAGTTGTCTGAGACGGGGACGACGGTGCTTGCCGTTATGAACCCGTTTTCGTCCCTCTCCGAATTTATGCACATCGACATCACGCTTGAAGCGTACTCCCCGCTTTTCTGGAACATCGTCACTCCTTGGAGCAATGTGCTGCTGTCCTCTACGGTGCTCGCCTCGCAGGTGTACGTGCCTGACTTCAACAGGTTGAGACTTGCTGTCGCCGAAATGTTGTATCTTGAGTTGAACTGTTCCACTGTCTCAAACCCTGACGGGACGGGAAGCCTTCCTTTGTTGATTGCGAACCAAAGAAACGCGTTGAAATCCTCGGCCCTGGCGAGCGAATACAGGCTGACGGCCGGTGCAAACGTGTATTTCGTGATGGTCACCGGTCTCCCGTTCCTTCCGCCCTGGAGGATTTTCTCTTCAGTGGTTGTCATTACCCCGAAGTAGTTATACCTTCCTTCAAGGCTGAACGGGGATGTCTGCAAGATGGACATGTAGTCCAGGGCCTGTAGGTTCACGGGGATTCCCCTTGTCGGTACGTCATCCGGGTCATATGGCGCATCCGCAGGCCGCTTTCTCATATACAGCGGAATCATCGGGTCCACCGAACAGGCTATCTTCAGGTTCGCCAACAACAGGCCCTTTACAGCGACCTCAAGCCCGGGTATAGCATACACTATGTAATCGGAGAGCCATTGGACGATGCGGTCGTACTGTCCAAGTTCCCTCAATATGTTAAGCAGGAACGTTATTGTACTGTTCGCATCGTTTATCAGGCCCGCCTCAAGCGCCTCCATGCTCGGATATTTCTCAAGTATTGTCTGCGCTATATGGATGAACGAGAACGCCTTGCCCGCTGCGGCTTTACTGTTGGGCATGCTTACTGGTCTTTAGTTCAATCGTTTTTGTCTTTTCTCCTGTTGTTTCTGTAAAGTTCTGGTCCACCATTTCCCTGATTTTCTTGAAGTCGAGTCCGGTGCTCCTCCTTTCCTCGGCGGATTTGCCCTTGGTGTCCCCGTTGTGTGCGCAAATGTCCGAAAGCAGTTTGGCGATTTCAATCTTCTTGCCTATCGCCTTGTCCTTCATCGCCATGAAGTCATTTTGCGCTTTCGCATACTTCGCCTTCTCGTCCATTGTGCAGTCCTGCAATTTTGTGGCGCTGGCGAGTTTGTTTATCTCATCCTGAGCCTGGTTCAGTTGGGTGTCAGCAAGCATATACGCTTCCTGCAAAACGTCCCTGACATTGTTCAGGTTGTTGATTTCTATCTTAATCTTTGCCATGTTAAATCCTTTGTTTTCAATGTCATTGCTATACCTTAAATATTTTCCAGCATAGTTTTTTTCGTCTTGTAATACAAGGATTTATACTTCTTCATGCAGTCCCTTATCTCCTTCTGCGTGAGTAGTGTTGTTTCCTTCAGGAACAGGTATATTGAACTCTTGTTGAACTTGTTGCTTCCCATTTGGGCGAATATGTCATCCCAGTTGTTCATCAGCGAGACCAGGGCGCGTCCGACCTTCTCGTCGTTTTCGTTGATACGGTACTTTTCCTTTTCGGAAAGGACCCTCTCTATGGTCTCTACTGCTCCGGATATCATCTCAGACGCGAAGCCTCCGTCTGAAGGGGCTTCGTTGTATGAATACCGGTTGTCCTTTGACAACGGCTCCACCATCTCGTCGTAGGACGAGTTTTTCGTTTTCCGCTTCGTGAACTGGTTTATCTTATATATCAGGTAGTTTTTGCATATCGTCCCGCAATACGAATAGGCCTTATATCCCGAGTCGGGATTGAAATGGTCTATTTTAGTCATGAGGAACGATATGGTGTCGTTGAATGTTTCGTCGAACTCTTCGTCCGGCGGAAACAGGTTGTATCGCCTGATGATTGATTCGACCATCTTGGTGAATGCTGTGTGTAAGTGCTCGTTATATATCCGTTCCTTCTCTTCCTTTCCTTCCGCTGCTATGTAGTCCGCAACGGCCTGTTCTTGTTCTTCGTAGAAATATCCCTTTCTTTCTTTCTTCGGTTTTCTTCCTCTGCGTCCCATTACACTTCCTCCAGTGGAATTAAAACGCCATCGGACATTCTTATGCAAGTGCATACTTTCCCGCACGCCGGTTTGTTCCCGGCCATCGTGCTGTCATGGAACCAAACCGGAAACGGGGCCGCACTGCGGCCCCAGATATCCGTTCGGCTGTGGCTTATTGTTCTTGCTTTTTGGTATATGTCTTATTCCTGTCGTCCTTGTAGAAATATTCCTGTTTTGCGGTGTCGAACCAGAATTTGCTTTCATCGGCATCCATCTGTTCGCGGTATTTCTCCATGAGCGAGCCATCGCGGCCCAGCATGTGGACGTAACCGACCTTCGGCATCACAAATACCTTTTTCCCTTTGTTGGTGAGCCTCAGCAAGAACTCATACCAGAATGTGAGTTTGATTGACGGTTTGAGACCGCCGACATCGTTCCAGTCGTCCGTGTTGAAAACGCCGCCGGTGAGGAAAAAGTTGAAATAATTCTCGAGGCACCCCTTGTCGATGTAACCGAGTTCGTCAGAGAAAGACGAAGCCCAAGGCGCCTCGTTTCCGAAACCGATATATTTTCCGTTTTTGTAATCGTAAATATCTTCGAGGGATAATAACACGCTGATTTCAGGCATAAAATCCAGATATTTTTTCACATTTTCCTCCCAAATGGCAGTATAGGTGTCGTCAAACTCGAGCACTGAGAACCACTTCGTTCCGCCAACGGCCTGGTTGACGAGTTCACAGAAACCGCCGTTGTCTCCGTCTGCGACAATGTCATTCTTGAAATCCCTGGCGATTGCCTCTTTCAGGCTCTTTGTAGTGGAAATCACCACGTCAAAACCTTCCGGTACGCTTTGGATGGCAGTCTCCATCATCTTCTTCACGTCCTCGCTGTACTCGTGAACCGGGACGATAATCTTGATATCACTTTTTTTCTTCGTCATTGCCTTCGTTTGTTTTGAATTGGTTAATCAGCGCTTCCATCTCCTTCTTTCGGTTGTCGATGACGTCGCTCAGGTAGGCCTCAAACTCCTTCTTGGTCTCTTCATAAGGATAAAGTGTCGACTTTTCCTTCATCAACGTGACCACTTCCTCGGGTACGGTGTCTGTAATCCATGACCTTACGACCGCTGCGATTTGGCGGTGCACGTTATGGAATGATTCAAACCATACGCAACTGTTGGTGAGTTTGCCTTCTCCTTCATCCGCCCACTTGGGCACCTCGTCAGGAACCTTTGCGATGATGATTGAGCCGCTTCTCATCGCCTCAAGCGGTGTGTATCCGAAACTCGTGTCTTCGTCTACCCACACGGTAATGGCAGCCTCCCTCAGCGACTGCGCGAAAACCTCCTTTGTGACTGCCCTGAGGTCGCGGAATGATACCCACTTGAATGCTGGGTACTTCCAGTAGAAAGGTTTCACGATTTTCACCACATCGGCCTGGTTCTTCGCCACGATGTTGACGAGCATCTTTTTCGGCTCGATTGATGTGCCGAACATCTTGTCTATGTATGGGCTGACAGTCCTGGTCTTCACATACGGGAAAATCGTATGGAGTTTGTCGGCCACGGCGTCTGTGTTCGTTACCGCTTCCATGATTCCGAAATCGCCCCACTGTGCCGCATAGGGCATTTGCTCCAGGATATAATCGTAGTTCTGGAGAATCGCGATTCTCTTACAGGGGAGGCCCTTACTCTGGTTCATTACGTTGGAGAAAATCTCCGGAATGAACAAAATGTCTGAAGGGGATACCTGTACGTCGTCCTTCGCGATATTTGCATGAGGGATGCTGGAATATTTCTCACCCAGCCAGTCTCCTACGCCGACGAATTCTTCATCCTTCTCTTCCTGGTGGAGCATAGTCACGTCATAACCCGCATCCTTCGCGATTAATGCCAGGTTATAGATGTAGCAGAGACTACCGCTCGGGTTTCCCTTTGTGTCGAGCACAAAGAAAAACACCCTGTTTTTTTTCTTGTCGATTTTTTCAATCTCTTCCTTAACGCGCTCAAGCGCTTTGGCGTTCTTGTCGTCCATATCTTACCTATTTGTTATTCTCCTGATTATCTTATTGATGAATGTTTCCTTCTTTCCTGTCCCGGCGTCAAGTATCTTGTCGACAAGGCCAGGGTCCTCGAATGCCTCCTTTGCCGTCTTGTACACGGCCGCAGCCTTCTTGGTGTATCTCTTGTTGTTGTCCCTCTCAATCATGACGAACTTCTTACCCTTCGGCATGGACCTTATGGTGTCCGGATTGCACGTGATGATTACGTCAAACTCACCCCAGGCGTCTTCGGCGGACTTCGGGAACGACACGTGCCTTGTCCTGCATCCGAACTTGCTCAGGAAGAAATAAGACGACTGGATTGTCAGCGCCTCTTCATAGAGCCCGAACACGCCGACGTCGAACTCTTCCCTCTCGTCATCTGGAAGTTTCTCCAGCCATTCGGTGAATTTCGCCTCAAGTCCGCGCTGCATTGATGTCGCGCATCCGAAAATCTCATAAGGGTAATCGATGTAGACAAACTCGTTGAACTTCTTCTTTGAAGGGAATTTCAGTGCTTCGGCCGGGTTCATATTATCTATGTCAATCTTGTCGAAGGTGAACTCGCTGTTGATGTCCTTCGCGTAATACTTGCACATCTGATAGTTCACGTTCCTTAAGACGCCGTTTAATTCTATTCCTATTTTCAGCATAATGTCAGTTGTTTTTTTTATTTTTCGCCTTCCGTTGACTCATACACCTTCGCATAGCAGTCGACACAAAGCGGCCTGCCCAATTCATACGCCGTAATGCCGGCCTCGTTATTTGAAATCTCCTTTCCGCAATCAGCACAATGTGCGGTTTTCCCCATATCCAATGAGGATACGTCGAGTTTCGACAATTTTTCCTCGTATTTCTTCGCCATGCTCGGAGAATAGAACTTTTCCGTAAGGTCCGTGATGGCGATTTTCGCCCACCTGATGGTCATCAGTATGGTCTGGTCTTTCTTTTCCACTTTTGTTATACTGCCTCCTCCAAACACATAAGAGATGTAGTCCGGTTCTCCGTTGCTTGCCTTCATGGTCACGAAAGACATTGAACCGATGGGCTCCCACTCACTGTGTGATATCCTATACCTGCGTTCATTGTCTGTCCCTTCGGTCAATGAGACCAATTTTTTGATGAAAGGTTTAGACCTCACGTCGTCCTGGTTGGGCTCCGACAGGAAATGCAGCGTAGTCTCCTTGATTCCCGTTTCTCCAAGCGTTACGTCAACATCGATAAGGGTGACAAAGTTTTCAAGCCTGAATCTTGGGGTGATTCCGACGTATTCAAAGTCAACCGTGTGCTTTACCGGAGCCTCGTTGTTCACGTCGCCGATTGAGTCTCTGACGCTCTGGGTAAACGCCTGGCATGGCTGCGAGAAACGTACGACATGACGTGACTTCAGGTCGACTGTGTCCCTGCGCTTCTCGGCCCTGTCGCCGCCTGTGTAGTCGTAGTTTTCCGATTCACGCTCCACTCGGTATGTCCTGTACCTCAGTTCTTCGACCGCCTGTGTGACTTCTCCATTGATGAGGTGTCTCCCGACTCTTTTGTCGGCAACCTCTTTTTGTATGGATGTATCCGGAGCCGCTTCCGGCTGCATCGTGGCCAATTCGGCGTCAGCGGCCCTAAGGCCGTAGAATAAACCGGATATGAACAACTTAATTTTCCGGAGTATCGCGTTCATCTTTTATCGCCTGTTCTATCCACCCTTCGATTCTCTCGTCGATTTTCTCGAGAAACCATATGTACTCCATTCTCTTCCGGTACATTGCCATTTCCTTTGGGCGTGCCGAATTCAAATCGAAATCACCGCTTGTCGTCCTGTAGTCTGTCAACACAACGGCATATCTTTCGCACACATCATTTACGGCGCCCCTCAGTTCCTGCAATTGGGACAATGTCATGTCTTTCAGTTTCATTTCTTCTTTCCTCCTTTCCTTTGCGGTCTCTTCTTTTTCCTTTCTTTCACAATAACGGGAAACTTTGAGCCGTACTTCTCGTTGATGTAGTCCCTGTTGGTGTACCACTCTGGCTTCAGTTCGCCTATTGAATTGTGCGCCAGCCTGATGTTTGTGGTCACTCCAATCCTGCACTTGTGTGTGAAATAGTTTGCCAGGCAGAAATCTATTTCATAGAAATTGAAGCCTTCAATCTTCTGGTCGAAGGTTTCCATTACCCTGTCCAGGTGTACGGCAAAGAACAGGCCGTCGACCACGCACACTTCCTGGAGGTCCTTGTCGAGCAACGGTGAAAACGCAGTGAGCCAACTCTTCCCATCCTTTCGGTGAAGTACCTGACCGTACTTTTTCTCATACTGCCACCATGCGCCGTTCTGGTCGAACTGCGCTGAACCGGCGACGCCAATGATGCCGTAATCCTCGTTCTCCTTAAACAACCTGAGCAGTTCCGTTCCCCAGCCATTCCTCAGGAACTCGACATCGTCGTGCATGAACACCAGTATCTTCGAAGGCAAGGTGTCTGAATTCATGACAGTGTTGTAAATCTGTGTCAGCGCAACACCTCCCGGATTGACCATAATGTAGGTTGCTATCGTGCAACCAGCCGTATCCTGTAAATGCTTGATGAACTTCTCGGTCTCCTCGTTCTGCTCCCTTGTCGCGACGGCAATCGCGATTTGCGGAATATCTTCCATCAATTTTTCCTCGTTTTCTGCCATATTTTTTTTGTTTAAAAAATAACCACAAGCAGAAAAAGGTAAATACAAAGGGCGCACTTTCACAAGTACACCCTCCCTCTCATTGTAAATGACAAACAAAATAAACCTAGTGTATTCCTGTATGGCCAAACCCTCCTTTGCCGCGTTCGGTTTCGTCGAGTTCAGCCACTGTCTCGAATTCTACTCTCTCGTGTTTTATAAAAACAGACTGCGCAATACGGTCTCCGTTATGTATGTTTACGGGCTCACCGCCCAGGTTAACCAGGATGACACCCACCTCGCCGCGGTAATCGGCATCGATGGTGCCCGGCGTGTTGAGGACCGTCAGGCCGTGTTTCAACGCCAACCCGCTGCGTGGCCTGATTTGACACTCGTAACCCTCTGGCAGGGCGATATAGATACCAGTGTGCACCAACGCGCGTTGAAGCGGTTGCAGCGTAAGTGGCTCATCCAGCCATGCCCTCAAATCCATTCCGGCGCTTAACCCTGTCTCATACTCTGGAATCGGGTTCGGACTACGGTTTACGATTTTTACTTTCATACCGATTCGTGTATTCCGAAATGGAGGCCGTGTAATTCAAGCAATCCCTTCAGTTCCTGTAGCGTCCTCTTGCCGCAGTTTCTAAGGGAGCACATGTAGGCTTCACTGACCCTGGTGATGTCGCCAATCGTATACAGGCCGTTTCCGTGGCAGACGTTCAAGGCCCTTGTGGATATCCCCTCGTCCTCAAGCGGGGTCGCAAGCAATTTCTCGTTTTCTGTCAGGTGTTCGGACTTTCCGCGTAACAGCAATATTACTTCGTCCAACTGTTCACCTATGCTGAAAACCTTCTCTTTTACAACTTCAATCTGTGTCATTTCTTCATTTTTTGTTTAAATGATGTCCACATTAGTTCATTGGCACACCTCACGACACTCGCAAGGCCGCTCATATGGTGTTTTACGGAACTTTCGCTGATATCAGCGTCATTAATGCACATGGCCTCCGCCTCGTCTTCAGTAAATTTGATACCGCAATCGGTGGCCATCCATAATGACCTGAGGCCAATCTTCATCGAATTCGTGTCCGCGTACTTGTAGTTCTGGCCTAGTTTCGTCTTCTTCCACTCTTCGTCCTGGTCCACGTATTCGATGCACTTTGCAATGTGCTGCAACAGGCAGACCTTAACAACCGATGCGCGGTCAACCCCGGGAAACAGCGTCTCAAAACTTTCGCCACCGTCTCCGTTTATGCGTTTCTTGCCGATACCGGCAATACTCAAGCCGATATATGCGAGCGTGCCGAGGGCACACTCAATCAATGACCCATCATATGCAACGCCGTAGTTCGACTTGGCGTCCATTGTCGCGTCTTCCAGTTTGCCTCCGTACTTCTCTTCAAGAACCGTCGTGTCAACACCGGCCTTCTGAAGCGTTTTGAAATATGCAGCCCTATTTTTCGCTTTCTGCGTATCGTCCATTTTATTCCGTTTTTGATTAAACTTAAAATTTTCTTGCCGCAAAATTACATCTAACATTGATAATAATAAAACATTTACTGTTAATCATTGTTAATGATAGTAGTTAAAAAAAGGAAAAGCGACGTCGTCGGCGCCGCTTTTCCCCTAAAAATAACACAATTAACGTTCAATATCTAAAATTTTGAGATAGGCTTCAACTCTTTTCTTCGCAACTGCTTCCGCGCTGTAGGTTTCCTTGACCATAGGCGCTAGGTTTGACTTCATAATGTCTATCAGTTCAGGGTTGTCCACGATTTTCATTATGTACTTCGCCCACTGTTTGTGGTTCTTTGCCGAATCCACCAGCATCGCGTTTCCGGTCTCGTCAATCACGCCGTTCCTCCCTATCACGGACTTCAGGTCGATTGTGTATGCGCCAAAGTCCTGGGCGATGATTGCTGTGTCCATGAAGCCGGCCTCGATGACCTTGAGTTGCGACTTCATTTCATTGAACTCGCACTCCTTCAATGGAGCGAGTAAGACATCCACATTGTCGTAATGGCTTGCGTACTTGTTGATGTCCCTGGTCCAAAACCGCCTGTATGGCTCGTTCTCAAACGGGTCATCGGTGTTCTTCTCGTACCTCAGGAGGAATTCCTTGTGTTCCGGCGAGACTATGGAATAGTTGTCGGTGAGGATTTCCTCATAACGGCACCATACGCTTTCATGTGGTTCAATCGGCCTGCGCTCCACCTTTCCAGTGTCGTAGTAGTAGATTGTCCTGGTCCCGTTCGTGTCAAAACCGCAGAGAACCAACTGTATCTTGTCCAGTTTGTCTTGGGGTACCTGCCTGGCTATCCCGCTTAGCAGTTCGATGTCATGGAAGTGCGAAGAACCGCAGATAAGGCCAAACCTTATCCTTCCGCCCGGCCTCGGGTTCTTGTTGGGCTTGTACTGCTCCTCTTCGGGGTCGATTGCGTTCGGAAGCACAATGACGTTCTTGTTGTACTTGCTCAACCATTTCGCGAAAATCGGCGTTGTCGTCGTGACGTAGTCCGCCTTCCTCACGTGTTCGAGAATCGGTCCCTTCCAGTTCTCCTTCTTCGCGGATAACGACATGGGGTGGTAGTCACCCAGGTCCGGACAGTCGTCAACGTCGATGATGACCTTGATGTCGAGGAACTTTATCATATCCATAACCTGGCACTCCTTGTCCAGTTGCTTGTGGATGTGGA
>Ga0247611_10008402_pt1 | contig 12729 bp, 10 predicted proteins | sample 177DNAGHGhighgp2_FD_192422 | JGI IMG/M metagenome (GOLD analysis project Ga0247611, IMG submission 192422) | Sheep rumen microbial communities from Palmerston North, Manawatu-Wanganui, New Zealand - 1770 DNA GHGhigh gp2 | ecosystem: Host-associated > Mammals > Digestive system > Stomach > Rumen... | reverse complement strand
GAGCCTGCACTGCTGATTCCATAGATCATCCATGCCAGCAACAGGCTAACTGTCACCACAAAGAGAGCAATCAGCCAATAGGGAATGAGCTTTGCCAAGATAAAGGCCCACTTCGAGACGGGGGTCACGTTGATTTGCTCTATCGTTCCCATCTCTTTCTCCCCAACAATATTGAGCGTAGGCAGAAATCCCGTCATAAGCATCATCACGATGGCCAACAGGGCAGGAATCATGTAGAGTTTATAGTTTTGACACTTATTATACAAGGTGAGAGATGTGAAGTGAGAAGTGAGCGGTGGGATACCTCCCATGACTATCTGACTCAGATAAGCTGAACCGATGGAGCCTTTGGTGCCATTGACCGCATTGGCTGCTATGAGATAGCGTCCGTCACGTATCTCCAAGATGACATCGGCCCGCCCTGCCTCTATATCATTCATAGCCTCAGCATAGGTAGCCTTTTGGCCATTGAAGATAAAGTAGTCGCTGGCCTCTATGTCATGCACCAATTGCTGCGACCGGGTGGTACGGTCAATGTCTACCACGTCGACAACAATATTCTTCACCTCCATAGACATCACCCAGGGCATGACACACATGATGACAATGGGGAACATAACGATGAGCCTGGGCAAGAACGAATTGCGACGTATCTGCAAAAACTCTTTCTGAATGAGGTATTTCAAGGTCATAGGCTACTCCAATCTTACATTAAACTTCTTGAGGGCAATGGCTAACAGGAAAACGGTCATGCCTGAAAGGATCAACACCTCATGAGCTACCTCACGAATGCCCACGCCCATAATCATCAGCTTACGCATGGCGCTAATATAGTAACGGGGAGGAACAACGGCAGAAATCCATTGCAAGACAGCAGGCATGGACTCAACGGGAAACAGCATGCCGGAAAGCATGATGACGGGCATCAGCAATACCATAGCCGACATAAGCAGAGCAACGAGCTGAGTCTGGGCTATGTTGCTGATGAGCAACCCCAACGAAAGCGCCAGTAGAATATAGACGACGCTGACGAGTATAATCCAAAGCAACGAACCAGCCAAAGGTACTCCAAGCACATAGCGGGCCATCAATAAGATGACGATGAGGATGGCAAAGGCCAATGCCAGATAAGGTACCGCCTTGGCAATGATGACCATCAGCGGACGCACTGGGGACACCAACAGCACCTCCATCGTGCCCTTTTCTTTCTCACGAACAATTGATATGGAAGTCATCATGGCACATATCAACATCAGGAGCATACCCATGATGGCTGGTACGAAGTTGTAAGCCGACTTCATCTGAGGATTGTAGAGCAACTTTTGCGATATGGGAGAAAGGTGTAGACTGTTGCTAATAACCCCTTGGGCATAACTGGTCCATTGCTGTGCCATGTTAGGGTCGGCACCATCCACCATCAATTGGATTCCAGTATGCTTAGAGGCAAAGTCGTGTCCGAAAATGACAGCCATATCTGCCTTCTGACGACGAATGAGCAACTCAGCCTCCTGGGGTGTTGACACGGTAGTCAGTACATCGAAATACTCCGACGAAGCCAGACGGTCTACCGCCTGCTGGGTCTGATGGTCCATCTGCGACGCGACAATAATGGTGCGCACATTCTTCACGTCTGTCGTGATGGCAAAGCCGAAAAGCAACATCAGCACGATAGGCATGCCAAAGAGAATAAGCATGGTACGCTTGTCACGCACGATATGCCTGGCCTCCTTGATGACAAATGAGAAAAACTGCTTCATACGCTTAATCACTTGATCTTGTTGCCTGGCGGGCCAGATAGGTAAACACATGATCCATATCGGGCTGACGGTATGTACGCTTCAACTCATCAGGTGTGCCAATAGCCTTAATCTTGCCATCCACCATGATAGAGATACGGTCACAATACTCAGCCTCATCCATATAGTGAGTAGTCACAAAGACGGTGATGCCACGACGAGCTGCGTCATAGATGAGTTCCCAGAACTGACGACGAGTAGCCGGGTCGACACCACCCGTCGGCTCGTCGAGGAATACCACACCTGGCTCGTGGAAGATACTGACGGAGAAGGCCAGCTTTTGCTTCCAACCCAAAGGCAGCGAACCCACCAAGTCGTCTTGATGCTCCGTAAACTGAAGACGCTCCAACAAGGTCTTTGTCTTGGTCTTTATTTCGTGGTCCTTCATACCATAGATACCTGCGAATAAACGGATGTTCTCCGATACCGTCAGATCCTCATAGAGCGAGAACTTCTGCGACATATATCCAATGTGTTTCTTGATTTGCTCATACTCAGTACGGATATCATAGCCTACGACATAACCCGTACCTGAAGTAGGCTGATTCAAGCCTGTCAGCATATGCATGGCCGTCGTCTTGCCAGCACCATTGGCACCTAAGAACCCGAATATCTCTCCTCTACGGACAGCAAATGAGATATCGTCGACAGCATGGAACGAACCGAAAGCCTTCACCAGATGAGAGACTTCTATCACATTCTCCTGCCCTGCTGCTTGTGGCTCAGCCGCAACAGGCTGGACAATCGGTGGTGGATTAAACACATCGGCAAAACGATCCAGAATGACATCAGGTTGGTCGATGCCCTTCACCTGTCCTTCACTTAGAAAGGCTATGCGCTCACAACAGCGCACCTCGTCAAGATAAGGCGTGGAGGCCAGGATAGTGATGTCTCGCTCTTTCAGCATGGTAAGCATCTCCCAGAATTCCTTACGACTGACGGGATCGACACCCGTCGTTGGCTCATCCAAGAACAACACGCTGGGGCTATGCACCAAGGCACAACTTAAAGCCAGTTTCTGCTTCATACCCCCAGAAAGAGCTCCTGCCTTGCGATGCTTGAAGCGTTCTATCTGCTGATAGATAGCCTTAATGCTATCATAGCCCTCATCCACGGTAGTCCCGAAGAGCGTGGCAAAGAATTGCAGGTTCTCCTCCACCGTCAAGTCCTGATACAACGAGAACCGTCCAGGCATATAGCCTACTCGGCAACGGACATCCCGCATCTGACGAACGGTGTCAAAACCGTCGACCTGAGCATTACCGGCATCGGGCAACAAGAGGGTGCAGAGGATGCGAAACATTGATGTCTTGCCCGCTCCGTCCGGACCGATAAGTCCAAAGACTTCGCCCTTGTTGACAGCGAACGACACGTCGTGCAAAGCCTCCACCTTGCCATAACGTTTGCTGATACCGTTTACCTCTATCGCATTCATCAGAACTGCACTCCTCCGTACATACCAATCTTTATATAGCCATCACCCTTCACTGCCACCTTGACAGCATATACCAGGTCGGCTCGTTCATCGTCAGTCAAAATGGTCTTGGGTGTAAACTCCGAACGGCTCGAAATCCAGCTGACCTTTCCATCGTAGCCTTTCTTCCCACCATCACCATAGTCAGCAAAAACCTTTACCTGCTGACCTATCTTGATATGCTGCAACTGGACAGAGGTGACATAGGCCCGCAAAAACATCTGTCCCACGTCGGCCACTTTGAACAAGGGCTTGCCAACAGAGACAAACTCTCCCTGTTCGACATATTTTTCCAAAACAGTACCTTGTGCGGGAGTCGTGATATGACACTTGCGCAACTGGTCCTGAAGCTGACTGACCTGCACATCAGCAGTTGCCATCTGCTTGTCCAGTGCCTGGATATTGGTAGACAAAGCAGACTGTTGGGCAGCTAACTGCTTCTGCAACACCTTGACTTGATTGGCAGCATCGTCGAGTATTTTGGAAGGAGCGGCACCATCAGCCACCAGTTCCTGATAGCGCTGCTGTTCCTGCTGGGCTTTAGTCAATTGTTGGCGTATTGCGGCTATTTGGGCCTCCATATCAGGCTTCTGACTCCGATAGACAGCCTTCATGGCACTGGTCTGCTGAATCTTCAGCCACACCTGTGTCGTATCGACGAGTCCTACTTCCTGCCCCTGCTTCAGCACATTGCCTTCTTCGACATCGAAGTGCAACAGCACCCCACTCTGTTCTGCAGAAACAATGGTCTCTGTAGCCTCAAACGTTCCTGTGGCATCGTATTCTTTTTCATTTGCTCCACAAGCCACAAGCATCAGCAGTGTGCTGATTAGTATTACATTCTTCATATCCGGTTAGTTATTTGTTATGTACTTTAAGTCATAAATCTCTTTCAGCATCTGCACCTCGTGCATAGACTGCTGTACCCGTGCAGAGTTCTCTTGATTGATTTCACGTATCAGGTCGTTAACATCGATGATGCCATGAGCCAGTTTCGACTCTGCCGCCTTCCGCACGGAGGAACGCAGCCGAATAATCTCCTCGTCGTCGGACATCAGCTTCTTATACCGTTCAATGTCCTCATTCTGTTGTATCTGCTCTAACTGATTGTTAAACAGGAATACATCCCGTTGCACATTGTATGCTGAGCGTTGCACATCCAGCTTAGCCTTGTCGTTCTTACGGGTATAAAGAGCCCCGATGTTCCAGGTCAGCCGGGCTCCTATCATTCCATTCCACGACCACTTATGCGACATCATATCTTCAAACATATTATAGCCAGGATAGCCATAGTAGCCTTGTGCAAAGATGCCTAACTTGGGCATGAGAGCAGCATTCAAGGCTTTCTCTTGGGCATCAGTCAGTCGCAGCTGGGCTTCGATGACTTTCAGTTCCGGGCGATGTACCTCTTGCTGCTGTGACTCAGCAACAGACACTTCGGGTTTGACTAACGCCTTTACCTCAAGTCCACTGAAGACCGAGAGCATTCGCGACAAAGCCTGTTTCTGGCTTTGCAGACTGGTCATCTGCTGCACCGCATTCAGGCGCTCTGCCTTCACACTGAGGTAATCGCTCTCTGCTGCTGTTCCCCTCTTCAACATAGAGGCCAGTTTCTTTTCGTTGGCAGACAACAACTCCTGCTGGTCTGCATTCAGTTGTATCTGGTCGTCCAACAACAACAGCCCGAAAAACATCTCATTCACACGCTGCCTGACTTGATACAGGCTTACCTCCGTTTCTGCTTCCCTGGCTTGTCCCTGTTCACGCGCTATCGCCTTTTGGCTTTTGATGGTTCCTCCGTCAAACAGCATCTGCTGCACATCAATGCCTACACGGTACTGGTCTTTCTTCAGTCCCTTCATGTCGAGTCCCATCTGCTGATAGACGGTCTGCATCTGCTCTGGCCACGATACCACGTCACTTTGGTAGGTAGCCTGTGCTGAAACCGACACCTGAGGCAGCCAGCCCTTACCGATGTTCGCCACCGTCAGCGTTGTTGTCTGTTCAATGAGCCCATACTGTTTGATAAGCGGATAGTTTTGCTCAGCCGCCCTTTGGAAATCCTCCAGTGTCTGGGCAACTACCGCCATCGGAATCAGTAGCATCATCACGATAATAATTTTCTTCATCATGTCCTTTATTATTTTTAGACGCTGCAAAGGTGCGACGTTTTTCACAATTATCCGTTATCCTACGGAATGAAAGAATGTTCTTTTTATCAGATTCATATTAAAACAAGAGCTTATTTCCTATAGATTTACTATCTTTGCATCAGAAAAAGAAAGAAACAAGCTCTATGCAGAAACAACCAAAACTCATGAGTATCTCTCGAATGCGTGACATTCTAGAGTCTCACCTCTCCCAAGCTCACAAGAATGTTTTTATCAATAATGAAATCGCTATGATTCATGGCGATCCAAGTATCTTCCGTATGATACTATCGCTCCAGCCTCCTTTCAGCATCAATGACTATCGCCTGGGAATCCTTATACATGGTGAACTGCAGGCCAACATCAACCTCGTAGAGAAAACCATCACGGCAGGCAATCTGATATTTATCGGGCCTGGTAGTATCATTAGTCCCATTCACTTCTCTAATGATCTGGAAATATACGGCATCGGATTATCTCCCGACTTCCCTATGCCTTTCACGTCAGAACAGATGCCTTCTGCCTTCAACGGACAAATGCGCGACTTTCAGCTACAGACATCCGAAACAGATATCGCCATTGTACGCCATCTTTTGGAGGCCATTTGGAGCATCGTACATCAAAAACACGATTATCATCGGCATACAGTCAGCACCATTGTGGCAGCCCTTATGCATCTTTATAATACACAATATCAACAACAGGCAAACCTGCTGGATTCATCGCGCTCACGCGACAAAACCATCTTCGACCGTTTTCTGCATCTAGTGAACCAACACTGTCAACAGGAACACCAGATAGCCTACTATGCCGAACGTATGTGCCTAACAGAGCGATATCTGGGAACTGTCATTCGTCAGAATAGCGGTGTCACAGCAAAGGAGTGGATTGACCGTGCCCTCATTATGCAGGCCAAGGTTATGCTACGCCACACAGACAATACCATCTTACAAATATCCGAAGCACTCAGTTTCCCGAATCCTTCGTTCTTCTGCAAGTACTTCAAACGAATCACTGGCCTAACGCCAAACGAGTTTAGACATTCTGAGGGCTAAGCCCTTACATACCGCACTAAAGTATGGCCGTCGTAGTAACGGGAATCATAGACTGCAGTCTCTGCAGGCAGTTGAGGAACATGGGTACCATCACTAACAGTGATAGGAGTTGTTTCGACCCTAATCTCGTCCCACAAGCCTAAGGCGATAAACGACTCATGCGTCTGACGCCCTCCCTCAACGACAAGCGACTGGATACCCTGCTGGTACAGGTCGTCAATCAACTGGGGCAACGGACGGTTATGGGTCAAGACAACACGCTTGGGATTGGGACCATGCCAATGGCGTACGGTCAACTGAGGATGTTCACGGACATCCGTTGTATGCCCCACCAAAATTGCATCCTCCTCTGCACGCAACTGGTGCGAGAGCATCTGTGTCTGCTCGTTGCTAATCTGCAGCGCACATCCATGATTATCGATAAAGCCGTTGGCGGTCTGTGCCCATTTCAAAATGATATAAGGACGGTGCTTGGAATGGTAGGTGAAGAAACGACGATTAAGCCACCGACAGTCCTCTTCCAACACACCGACAGTCACCTCGATACCTGCCTGGCGGATCATCTCCACTCCCCTGCCCTGTACCTTGGCAAAAGGGTCGATACAGCCTACCACGACTCGTCTCACGCCTTTCTTTATTATCAGCTCAGCACAAGGTGGCGTCTTCCCATAATGGGCACATGGTTCCAAGGAGACATAGATAGTAGCATTCCTTAACAAGGGCTCGTCCTCGGGCTTAACAGAAGCAAAGGCATTCACTTCTGCATGACCTTCACCACAACGCACATGATAGCCCTCGCCGATAATTCTTGAGGTGAGAGGGTCAACGATTACTGAGCCAACCATCGGGTTTGGTCGTGCCCCATGGATACCATTAGCTGCCAATTGCAGACAGCGTCGCATGAATTTTTCGTCGGTAGATATTTGGTTCGTTTCCATAAATTACTTACCTTTGCAGTATGACTTATAATGAGCTGTGGCATCAGTTAGCACCTCTTTACGGTGACGGTGAAGCGAAAGCGATTGCACGCATGGTCTATGACGTGCGGTTCGGGCTGTCGCTGTCTGACATTTGCATCGGCAAAGATACACAATTATCAGCAAACAGCCAAGCAGAACTCAGAAGAATTGCGGAAAGACTATTGCAACAGGAACCCGTGCAGTATGTTCTGGGACAGGCTGACTTCTGCGGAAGAACATTCTTAGTCAACAAGCATGTGTTAATACCCAGACCTGAAACAGAAGAATTGTGCCAGTGGGTAGCGTCTCTCACTCCTTCCTCCTTAAAAGGAAAGGAGGCAAAACTTCTCGACATCGGCACAGGGTCTGGATGTATCGCAATCACGCTGGCATCTATGTATCCCAAAGCGAAGGTAACGGCATGGGACATCTCAAGAGAGGCATTAGGGGTGGCACATGAAAATGCCAGGAGGCAGAACGTCAACGTTACATTGGAGCAAGTAGACGCCCTAAACATTTCTCACATCTCTCAATGGGACCTCATCATCAGCAATCCTCCTTATATTATAAATAAGGAACGCGCACGAATGGAAGCCAATGTGCTAGACTATGAGCCACATACCGCTCTGTTTGTACCTGATAGCGACCCATTGTTGTTCTACCATGCTATTGCACAGTATGGTCGGCAGGCGTTAAAAGAAGACGGATGGTTGTTTTTCGAGATGAATCCGCTTTATAACCAAGAGATGACTGAAATGCTTAGCACTATGTCCTACCACGACATTGAAATCAAGAACGACCAATTCGGTAAACAACGAATGATTAAAGCAAGGCGATGAAACAAAAGACAGAACAAGAAGCTTTCCTGACGTTGGCTACTCTTTGTGCACAGGCAGAACACTGCCAATGGGAAATGACAGAAAAAATGCGCCGATGGGAATTGTCCGAAGAGGCACAGGCTCGCATCATGGAACGTCTCACGAAAGAACGATATGTGGACGACGAGCGCTTTGCACGTGCCTTCATCAAAGACAAGGTACGCTACAACAAATGGGGGCGACGCAAGGTAGAGCAAGCTCTATGGCAGAAACATATTGCAGAAGACATTCGACAGCAAACACTTGACGAAGTCAGCAATGAAGAGTACCTTGACGTACTGAAACCGCTAATCAAGCAAAAAAGCAAAACAATTAAAGCAAAAAACAACTACGAGATGAACCAGAAACTGATGCGCTTTGCACTCAGCAGAGGCTTTACCTTTGATATTATCCGACAATGTATAGATGTGGAGGATACGGATGAAAACGAGTTGGCTGACTAGAATATTAGACTTCATATCGCCCCGTTTGTGTGTGATATGCGGTGAGCGATTAGCGCCAACAGAGCGTTCAATTTGCTCTGCCTGCATGCTTCAACTGCCTCGCACAAAATTCCAATATGCTGCTGATGATAACCCAATGGTACAACTTTTCTGGCACCTGACACCCATCCGACGAGCAGCTGCTCTGGTATTCTTCGAGCCACACTCTGAAATGGCGCAAATTATCTACAAACTGAAATACGCGCAACGTCCTGACATTGGCGAGGACATGGGCAGACTGATGGCAACGGAGATGAAATATGGCAACTTTTTCGAAGGCATCGACGCTCTACTTCCTGTCCCGCTAGAACGCAAGCGGCAACGCCAACGAGGCTACAACCAAAGCGAACAGCTGGCCATTGGAATTAGTCAGGCAACAGAATTACCTATCATCTCCAAAGCGCTGAGTCGAAAACGGTTCGTACAGAGCCAGACACAACTCAACAGGCGTGAACGCCAAGAAAATGTCAAAGACATCTTTCACTTGGAAAACGCATCACTTCTTAAGAACAAGCACGTCCTATTGATAGACGACATCTGCACAACAGGAGCTACATTGATAGCCTGCACCAACACCATCAAAGCTGTTGAAGGCATCCGCATCAGCGTCCTCACCTACGGTTTTACCAAAAGTTAAAGGAAGTACCCCGACCCAGAATCGAACTGGGAACTAAGTCTTAGGAGGACCTTGTTATATCCATTTAACTATCAGGGCAGCAAAATCTGGTGCAAAGGTACAAAATAATTCGCAAATATTTCGTACCTTTGCACTATAATTATTCTAAAACAAAGAAAAAGCATGGGAAAATTAGTGATTAACTCTTACGATGAGTTTGCTGCCCATTTGGGTGAAGAACTGGGAGCCTCTGACTGGCTGCAGGTAGATCAGGACCGTATCAACCTCTTTGCTGACGCGACACTGGACCACCAGTGGATTCATGTCGACGTGGAACGTGCAAAAGAAGAAAGTCCATATAAGTCGACCATTGCACATGGCTATCTGACACTCTCGTTACTACCTTACATGTGGGACCAGATTATCGAGGTCAACAACATCAAGATGCTGGTCAACTATGGTATGACGGATATGCGCTTTGGGCAACCAGTTATCACAGGAAGCCGTGTACGCCTTGTTACCAAGTTACATAGCATTCAGAACCTGCGTGGCATCTGTAAGGCAGAGATCAAGTTCAAGATTGAGATTGAGGGCCAACGGAAACCAGCCCTAGAGGGCATCGCCTCTTTCTTGTATTATTTTAATTAACTTGATCTACTAGTCATACTATAACAACTTGTTGAAAAGTCAACTATAAAAAAAGCCCGCCTCCATGAAAGGAAGCGGGCGATTTTTATTTTTAGAAATTATTATGCCTTAGTCTCTGTTTCTTCCTCACGGATGGTACGACCCATCACGAGGAAGGCTGTAGGAGCAGCAATAAAGAGTGAAGACAGCGTACCGAAGACAACACCCAAAATCATGGCGAAGGAGAAGCTGCGGATAGAATCACCACCGAGGATGAAGATGCACAGCAACACGATCAGAGTTGTGACAGAGGTGTTGATAGTACGAGCCAATGTCTGGTTCAGCGAATCGTTGAACAACTGCTGACGATCGCGCTTTCCATAGAGTTGGAAGTTCTCACGGATACGGTCAAACACAACCACCTTATCATTGATTGAGTAACCTATCACAGTCAAAATAGCACCGATAAATACCTGATCAATTTCCAGTGACATCGGCAAAATACCCCACAAAGCACTATACATACCGATAACTACCAAGGCATCGAGAGCCAGTGCAATAGTTGCACCAGTAGAGTAAGCAACATTGCGGAAGCGAAGCAGGATGTAGAGGAAAATTGCGATAAGGGCAATAATCACAGAAACGATGGCACCATAAGTAATGTCCTTAGCAACGGCAGGACCTACCTTAGCTGAGCTGATGATAGAGCCACCCTGACGAACGTCTGGATTCTTGAATGCCTCAACACTCTCCTGGCTGACGAAGCCGCCCTTCTTCAATGCATTATAGAGAATGGTCTCTGCCTCATCGTCTACAGTGGGACTGTTAGATTCAATATTCCAGTTAGTGCTAACACGGATTGTCTTACCATCAGTACCTAAAGCAATAACACTTGTGTTAGCCTCCTTGCCAGTATTCTCACCAACAGAGTTGATAAAGGTTCCAGCAAGTGCTTGACGAACCTCCTCAACATGAGACTCCTTGTCGAGAGTTACAACGTAGTTACGACCTCCGGTGAAGTCAATACTCTGGCTCAAGCCACGAACAAAGAAGCAACCGATGAAGAATACTGCAGCACAGCCCCATACAGCAAAGCTCTTCTTGTACATACCCATGAAGTTGTACTTGGCGTTCTGCATCAGATTCTTAGAGTAAGCTGTCACGAAGGTCAGGTTGAGCCACTTGTCTTTCTTCAAGCGATTCTCGTAAACCAGACGGGTCAGGAATACGGCTGTAAAGAATGAGCAGAAGATACCGATAATCCAAGTGGTAGCGAAGCCCTTGACAGGACCTGTACCGAAGAACAACAGGATGAAACCGGTAATCAACGAAGTGACGTTAGAGTCGAAGATGGCCGAGAAGGCATTTGAATAACCCTTCTGCAGAGCCTCTTTCAGGCCAAGACCGCGCTTTAGCTCTTCCTTGATACGCTCATAGATAAGCACATTAGCATCAACAGCGGTACCAAGGGTCAGCACTATACCTGCAATACCAGGCATCGTCAATGCCGCCTGGAACGAGGTAAGGATACCGAGTGTGAAGAACAGGTTGAACAGCAGGGCAATATCGGCCAGAATACCTGGAACAAAGCCATACAGCATAATCATATAGACCATCAACAGCACAAAGGCTACGATGAACGAGATGACACCCTGCTTGATAGACTGTGCACCCAGAGAAGGACCGACCACTTCTTCCTGTACAATGCGGGTTGGAGCCGGCATCTTACCAGAGTTCAGCGTGTTAGCCAAGTCCTTGGTAGTCTCGATAGTAAAGTTACCTGTAATCTGAGAGTTACCACCATCAATCTGAGTCAGGATACGGGGAGAACTGTAAACAGCGTCGTCCAGCACAATGGCTACACCGCGACCGATGTTCTGCTTCGTAATCTGTGACCAGCGACGAGCACCGTCAGAGTTCATCTGCATTGACACAGAGGGATGTCCCATCTGGTCGAACTCGTCCTTAGCATTGGTGATTACGTCACCCTCCAGCGGAGCGCGACCATTTGGTTCTGTTACCTTCAAGGCATACAGTGCATAGATATCACCCTTGGTATTCTCACCACCGAAATCCTCAGGCTGAGCACCCCAGCGCAGTTTGCACTCTGCAGGCAATACCTGACGGGCTATGTCGGAATAAATGACTTTGTTGACATCAGCTGTATCACGGGCATTAGCATATCCAACGATAGACAATCCCTGTGGTATGGGCTGGAATACGGCAAAAAGCGGGTTCTGCTTCAGTGCATCAGCTTTTGCCTTGGCATCTACGGCGTTGTCCTTCTTACCTGCAGCAAGCTTGGCTGCCAAGTCATTAGAGGGAGCCACTTCTGTCGAATCTGCAGCTACTGCCGTTGTGTCAACAGCTGTCTCTTCTGCCTCACCACCAGTAATGGCATATTTCTGATTCAATTGAGCCAGCATCGGATAGATTTCCTGTGCATTATAGGTCTCCCAGAACTCCAAGTTGGCAGAACCCTGCAACAACTTACGAACACGCTCGGGCTCCTTGATGCCAGGCATTTCCACCATGATACGTCCAGACTGACCTTCCAACTTCTGGATATTAGGCTGAACGACACCAAACTTATCAATACGATTACGAACGACATTGAATGAATTGTCTACAGCAGACTGCACCTCCGCACGAAGAGCGGTCTCAACCTCAGAGTCTGAGGACTGTGTGCTGA
>Ga0247611_10008401_pt1 | contig 12732 bp, 11 predicted proteins | sample 177DNAGHGhighgp2_FD_192422 | JGI IMG/M metagenome (GOLD analysis project Ga0247611, IMG submission 192422) | Sheep rumen microbial communities from Palmerston North, Manawatu-Wanganui, New Zealand - 1770 DNA GHGhigh gp2 | ecosystem: Host-associated > Mammals > Digestive system > Stomach > Rumen... | reverse complement strand
TATAAAGCACCTGAATGCAATCTATTGATAGATAAATATGAAATTAAAAATAAGATTGCTAAAAAGAAATTAGCTTGTATTGATTTAGGGGCAAGACGCTCAATATTTGATTGCTTATCAAATTATTATGATGTTACTGTATTTCCTTATACAGTTAATCAATCTCAATTAACTAAATTTGATGGAATATTTATGGCAGGTGGCCCAAAAATTGTCTCAGTTGATTTAATTAAATCATTAATTGGTAAAAAACCAATATTTGCTACAGGAATTGCTATGAATTCTTTAGTAGAAGCTTGTGGTGGAGAAAATAAATTAATGAAATTTGGACATCGTGGAGGAAACCACACAATAAAATATACTGACACAAAAAAGAACTTTGTTATAAGTCAAAACCATTTCTATACTGTTAGCTCATTAGATAAAACAAATTTAGAAGTATTATCTATTAACTTACTTGATAATACTATTGAAGGTGTAATTAATAATGATAAGAAAATCTTAGGTATTCAGTACAATTTAGATATAGAAGCAAATCCTGAAGATTTCGCAAATCTTTTAAATAGATTTGATAGCTTTATGAATGGAGGTAACAAATAATGCCTAGAAGAACTGACATTAAAAAAGTATTAGTAATTGGATCTGGTCCAATTGTAATTGGTCAAGCAGCTGAATTTGACTATGCAGGAACACAAGCTTGTCTTGCTTTAAAAGAAGAAGGATATGAAGTAGTATTGATTAACTCTAATCCTGCAACTATCATGACAGATTATACAGTTGCAGATAAAGTTTATATGGAACCAATTGACTTAGAGTTTGTAAGTAGAGTTATTAGATATGAACGTCCTGATGGAATTGTTTGTACTTTAGGTGGCCAAACAGGCTTAAATTTAGCTGTACAACTTGCTAAAAAAGGTATTTTAGATGAATGCCAAGTTGAAGTAATGGGTACTGACTTTAAAGCTATTGAACAAGCTGAAGATAGAGAATTATTTAAAAACTTAATGGAAAAAATTGGTGAACCAATGACTGAAAGCTATTTTGCTCATAATGTAGATGATGCTATTGCTGAAGCAAATAGAATAGGTTATCCAATAATTGTTAGACCTGCATTCACTCTTGGTGGTACAGGAGGCGGATTTGCTGATAATGATATAGAACTTGCTGAACTTGCTAAAAATGGCCTAAAAATTAGTCCAGTAGGTCAAATTATGATTGAAAAATCAATTAAAGGATATAAAGAAATTGAATTTGAAGTAATGAGAGATTCTAATGATACAGCTATTTGTATTTGTTCAATGGAAAATATTGATCCTGTAGGTGTTCATACAGGAGATAGTATGGTTGTAGCTCCAGCACAAACTCTAACTCCAAAAGAATATGAAATGCTTAGAACTAGCGCATTAAAAATCGTTAGAGCTCTAAACATTTTAGGTGGATGTAACGTACAATTTGCACTTAATCCAAATAGTTATGAATATTATGTAATTGAAGTTAACCCACGTGTTAGCCGTTCATCAGCTTTAGCTAGTAAAGCAAGTGGTTATCCAATTGCTCGTGTAAGTGCAAAAATAGCTTGTGGTTTATTCCTTGAAGAAATAAATATAGCATCAACTATAGCTTCATTTGAACCTACAATTGATTATGTTGTATTAAAATTAGCTAGATTCCCATTTGATAAATTTAATACAGCTGATAGAAGCTTATCAACACAAATGAAGGCTACAGGTGAAGTAATGTCTATAGGTAGAACTACTGAAGAAGCACTTCTAAAAGGATGCCGTAGCTTAGAATATGGTGTAAATCATATTTATATGAAGAAATTTGATAATGTAAGTACTGAAGAACTATTAAAAGAGATTAAAACTCCAAGTGACTTACGTTTATTTGAAATTGCTGAACTATTAAGAAGAAATGTAAGTATAGATGAAATCTATAATCTAACAAAGATAGATAAATTCTTCTTAGATAAGTTTAAAAATATTACTGATCATGAAGCATTAATTAAAAAGGATATGTCAGATGATGATTTAATTGAACTTAAAAAGTTAGGATTCTCTGATCAATTTATCGCAAGTAAGCTTGGTATTTCTGAACTTGAAATGTATAAGCTTAGAGATAAAAAGAATATTTATCCTGTATATAAAATGCTTGATACATGTGCTGCTGAATTTAAGAGTAATGTAACTTACCTATATTCAACATATGAAACAGAAAATGAATCAATTAGAAGCGATAGAAAGAAAGTTATCGTTTTAGGTAGTGGACCTATTAGAATTGGTCAAGGTGTTGAATTTGACTATTCAACAGTTCACTCTATTTGGGCTCTAAAAGATATGGGCTATGAAGCAATAGTAATCAATAATAACCCTGAAACTGTTTCAACTGACTATTTAATTAGTGATAAATTATATTTTGAACCACTAACAATAGAAGATGTTATGAATGTAATTAAACTTGAAAATCCACTAGGAGTAATAGTTGAGCTTGGTGGTCAAACAGCTATTAACCTTGCTGATAGATTAGAACAATTAGGTGTAAATATTATAGGTTCATCAAATGAAGCTATCGCTAAGGCTGAAAATAGACAATTATTTGAAGATTTATTAATTAAATTAAATATTCCAGAACCTAAAGGTACAACAGTTACTAAATTAGAAGATGGTATAAAAGCTGCTAATGAAATAGGTTATCCTGTACTTGTTAGACCATCATATGTATTAGGTGGACGTGCTATGCAAATAGTAAATGATGATGAACAATTACTTGCATACTTAGAAAATGCTGTTGCAATAGATGAAAAACAACCAGTATTAATTGATAAATACATTCAAGGCCGTGAATGTGAAGTAGATGCAATATGCGATGGAGTTGATGTATTTATTCCTGGAATTATGGAACATATTGAAGCTACTGGTGTTCACTCAGGAGATTCAATTAGTGTGTTCCCTAGTATGACACTTAGTGAAAATGTTAAGAAAACTATAACTGAATATACAGTTAAATTAGGTCTAGAAATTGGTATAATTGGTTTATTCAATATTCAATTTATAGTTGATCCTAATAATGAAGTATCTATTATTGAAGTTAACCCTAGAAGTAGTAGAACTGTACCATTCTTAAGTAAGTCTACAAAGATTAATATGCCTCAAATTGCAACAAAATGTATGATGGGTATATCTCTAAAAGAACAAGGCTTATATACAGGTCTTGGTAAAACACCTGATAAATGGTATGTAAAGGTTCCTACATTCTCTTGGAGTAAGATTCAAGGACTTGATGCTGTATTAAGCCCTGAAATGAAATCAACAGGTGAAGCTATTGGTTATGATAAATCGCTTAATAGAGCATTATATAAGGCTTTAAAAGCAAGTGGAATGCGTGTAGTAAATTATGGAACAGTATTTGTTACATTATCAGATGAAACAAAAGAACTTGCTCTACCATTAATTAAGAGATTCTATGAACTAGGCTTTAATATTGAAGCAACTAAGGGTACAGGTATATTCTTAAAAGAACATGGTGTAAAAACTAGAATTAAAAAGAAAGTATCTGAAGGATCTGAAGAAATACTTGAAGCTTTAAGAAAAGGACACATTGCATATGTAATTAATACAGCAAATAGAAGTGAAGTAAATAGAAGAAAAGACGGATTTAAGATTAGAAGCGTTGCAGCACTTAATAATATTACAACATTCACATCACTTGATACTGTAAGAATTCTTTTAGATGTATTAGAAGATATTACAATGAAGGTGGCAATGATTTAATGAAAAGTAATGCTTTAATAATAAATAACGAAAAAATAGCTAAAGATATTTATGAACTAACTTTAGAATTAGATACTAAAGTTATCCCTGGGCAATTTGTAAATATTAGCGTAGGACGCCCTGATTTACTTCTTAGACGACCTATTTCAATATCTGATTATGAAAATAATAGATTAAAAGTAATTTATAGAACAGTTGGAGAGGGAACTAAATATTTATCAAAATCTTCAGTTGGTTCTAGATTAGATACACTATATCCACTAGGAAATGGTTATCCTTTAGTTAAAGGAAAAAATGTATTAATTGTTGGATGTGGTATGGGTGTAGCTCCAATGTATTATCTAGCTAAAGAACTATCTAAAGATAATAATTTGACTATCATTTTAGCTTATCAATCTAAAGATTATGCATACTTAACTAAGGCATTTGATAATTTTGGCCAAGTAATAATCACAACTGATGATGGATCTATTGGCTATAAGGGTAATGTATTAGAATATTTAAAAAGCAATAAATTAAACTTTGATGTGTTATATGCTTGTGGACCAATGATTGTACTTAAAAACTTAGATTTAAAATATAGAGACATTAAAGAAGGATATCTATCCTTTGAAGAGAGAATGGCTTGTGGAATAGGCGCATGTTATGGATGTGTTATTAAAACTAAAAATGGATTAAAAAGAGTTTGTAAGGATGGGCCTATATTTAAACTTGGGGAGGTAGACTATGATTAATTTAAGAGTAAAACTACCAGGTTTAGATTTAAAAAATCCTATAATGCCTGCAAGTGGTACATTTGGTTTTGGTGAAGAATTTGAAGATTTATATGATTTAAATATCTTAGGAAGTGCCATGCTAAAGGCCGCAACAATTAATCCTAGACTAGGTAATCCTACCCCTAGAGTAGCTGAAACTTATGGTGGAATGCTTAATGCTATAGGACTACAAAATCCTGGAATTGATGTTATAATGGATTCTAAATTAGCAATTTGGGATAAATATGATGTACCTATTATTGCTAATATCGCAGGTTATGATATAGATGAATATGTAGAAGTTGCTAAAAAGATTAGTAAACATAAAAATGTATACGCACTTGAACTTAATATAAGCTGTCCTAATGTTAAGCATGGAGGAATTACTTTAGGTACTGATCCTGATATGGTTTATGAAGTAACTAAAAGAGTAAAAGAAGCTTCAAGTGTTCCTGTATATGTTAAATTAAGCCCTAATGTTACTGATATAGTAGCTATCGCAAAAGCCGCTGAAAGAGGTGGAGCTGATGGACTTACTATGATTAATACATTAATGGGAATGAGAATTAATTTAAAAACAGGCAGACCAATATTAGCTAATAAAACAGGAGGATTCTCTGGACCTGCTGTAAAGCCTGTAGCTATTAGAATGATTTATCAAGTATATGAAGCTGTAGATATTCCTATTATTGGTATGGGTGGTATTAAAGATGCTTATGATGTACTTGAATTCTTATATGCTGGAGCTAGTGCTGTAGCAATAGGTACTATGAATTTAGTAAATCCATATATTTGTAAAGAAATAATAGATGATCTACCAAGAGTATTAAGCGAATTTGGATTTAAAGATATAAACGATTGCATAGGTTATGCACATAGAAAGGAGAAATAATATGGTAATAATTGCCTTAGATTTTCCAAGTAAGGAAGAAACACTTAATTTCTTAAAGAAATTTAATGAACCACTTTGGGTAAAAGTAGGTATGGAATTATTTTATGGATGTGGTCCATCAATTATAACTGATATTAAAAAGCTTGGACATCATATATTCTTAGATTTAAAATTACATGATATTCCAAACACTGTAAAAAGTGCTATGAAAAATCTAGCAAAGCTAGATATTGATATGGTTAATGTACACGCTAAAGGTGGAATTAAAATGATGAAGGAGGCCTTAAGCGCATTTGATGATTTAGAGAAAAAACCTCTAGTTATTGCGGTTACTGAGCTTACATCAACTAGTCAAGAAATGCTTACAAATGAGCTTTTATGCAGTACAACTATGGAAAAAATGGTTATTAAGCATGCACTTAACGCAAAAGAGGCTGGCTTAAATGGTGTTGTATCGTCCCCTCTAGAAGTAAAAGCTATTAAAGAAGCTTGTGGATCTGATTTTATAACTGTAACTCCAGGAATTAGACTAAAATCTAATTCAGTAGATGATCAAGTAAGAATCACTACACCAGCAGATGCAAAAGTTTTAGGTACTGACTTTATAGTTGTAGGTAGACCAATAACACGCGCAGAAGATCCAGTTTCTGCATATAAACAAATTAAGAAAGATTTTACAGGTGAATAATATGGGAAATGTTGAAAAGAATTTATTAAAAATAAAGGCTGTATTCTTACGCCCTGAAGAACCATTTACATGGGCTAGTGGTATTAAAAGTCCAATTTACTGTGATAATAGATTAATTCTATCTTATCCAATGGTAAGACAAATGGTAGAACTTGAAATTGCTAAAAAAATAAAAAAAGAATTTCCAAATGTAGAAATGCTTATGGGTACAGCAACAGCAGGTATTGCACATGCTGCACTTGCCGCAAATATTTTAGATTTACCAATGGGTTATGTTAGAAGTAGTGCTAAAAGCCATGGTAGAGAAAACAAAATTGAAGGATTCTATAAAGAAGGTCAAAAAGTAGTAGTTGTTGAAGATTTAATTTCTACTGGTGGATCATCAATTGAATGCGTAAATGCCTTAAGAGAAGCTAAATTAGATGTTTTAGGAGTTATATCTATATTTACTTATAACTTAGAAGAAGGATTCAAAAACTTTGAGGCTGCAAATTGTAGATATGTTTCAATTGCTAACTACGATGATTTAATTAAAGAAGCTGTTGAATTGAATTATGTTAAAGAAAGTGATTTAGAAAAATTAAAAGCATGGAAAACTGATCCTCATGATGAAAGTTGGATAACTAAATAATGAGTGAAAAAGATTTTGACTATAATATTACTACTACATTTTATGCTAAATGGATTTTACCATTTGTATTATTTATAGTTGGTGGGCTATTAATTCTATTATTTTTACCAGGTATGAAATTTAGAACTGGCAAAGATTATAATACGAAAGAAGAAAAAGTGTTTTATACTGTTAATATTGATGGTAGTGATAAATATGTTGAAATAAAAGAAAAATATATTTACGAATTAAAAAATAAAGGATCATACGAATACTACTATAATACAGAGACACTTTATGAAAAAAGTGTGCCTTGGTATAAGCCATTTAGAATGAATTTATCAACACTAGGTACTACAGGAGGCATTGGCTTAAGTATTGTAGGAGTATTAATGCTTGTAATTAATATATTAAAGAAAATTAGTACTGTTAATACAAAAAAAATACAAGAAAAAACTAATAATGAGAATAATATAGATGAAGAAGATGATGAATAATCATCTTTTTTTCTTTACCTATATAAAAAAAGTAAATTAATTATGTTATAATTATATTAGATGAGCGTGGTGATATTTATGAGCTTTAACATTGGCAATAATATCAAAAACTTAAGAATAGAAAACAATATGACAGAATTTGATTTGTCTACTATTTTATCATGCTCTGTTGATTTAATAAGAAGCTGGGAAAATGGAGATACAATTCCTGATATAAATTATCTACCTAAACTTGCTAGTGCATTTAATGTAACGGTAGAATATCTTACTACAGGAAAAACTATTCCTATTGCTAATTTTGATGAATTATTAGAAAAAGTTACTGTTAATGATGATATTAATAAACTTGCGGATAATTTAATTAAAGGAATAGATAAAGAAAATAGACCACTAATGTATTATGTTATTAAAAATGAATCAATTAATATTTTTAATTACTTAATTAGAACTAATAAATTTAAATATGCCCTAAATAATATGGACGTTAAAAATTTTGAAGAAGATTTAATATATTTAGCTATCATTAGTAATAATATTGATAATCTATCTAGATTAAGTATAGATGATATTTCTATTAATAAAAATATTCCTGACAAAGCATATATTGCTTTAGTAAGCGATAATAGAGTTACTGATGATGTAATTAATACATTCTTATCTATTCATAAAACTGATATAAATAAGGGTGATTATTTATATATGCCAAGTGATGAACGACATGTAAAGGGCTTATGGCAAATAATATACCCTAAATTATTAGATTTTGCTATTGAGTATAAAAATATTAAGCTTATGCATAAAATATATAGCGCATGTTATGATGCTAATACATATGCTATAAAGGTAATTAAAGAAAATAAAATTGATTATAAACTATCAAGTAATCCGTTATCTAAATACGATGCACAAAGAAAAACAAATATACCTATTGTTAAAATAAGTATGGATATATTAAATAAATTACTTTTAAATAAATATTTTACAATATTAAAATCATTTAATGCTTTAAATAAAGCTATAAAAGCCGAATATATTGATTTTAAAGAAATAGAATATATTGAACTAAAACAAGATAAAAACTCAACTGACTTAGATTTATTAAAGGTAAAATTTGTAAAATATGAATTATTAAATGTTAAAGAATTACTTAAATATTATACTAATCCTACAGATTATGAAAAACATTTAATACTAACAATGTTGAAAATATATCCTATAAGCTATTTAGAATTAGTTAATAATTTAATAATAGAAAAGAACTATAAAAAATTATTTGAGTTTTCTATTGATTATGAATTAGACAATTTATCTAATTTAATTATGAAGAAAAAATATAATGATATATTACCTTATACTATATCATTATTTGGCTATATTGATTGTTTACATGATGGACATATAAAAGTATTAAAAGAGAACATAAAAGCCTTAAATAACGATATAAAAGGCTACATGGAAAGCAATAATAATCATATGGTTAATAGATGCTATGAAAAAATAGCTAAATTAATTAATGATGAAAAAGATAATTGGTTTAATAACATGATTAAAGTTAATCAAAATTTAAATCAAGATATATATTATGAAATGCTTGATGAAGAACTAAATACTATATCATTTTCTGTATTAATGACTTTAAATGAAAACAATATTAAGCAAAGTAGTGATAATTATAAAATAAAACTTTATAATGAATATTTAAAGAAAGTAGGTGCAAGTAATGAATAAATATCAAATGACTATTTTAAATAATATTGATATTACATTTAGATCAAGCGAACTTGATTATGCATCTACATATCAAATAAATGATGATGAGCTTCAGCTTATTCAAGATGAAAATTATAATATTACAAAATATAGCTTAATATTAAAAGCTGAATCTATTTTACAAGTTGAAACATATTCTAAAAAATGGGATAAAATAGAAGGATATTTAAACCAATTTAATATAGATATTGATTTTAATAACCAAATAAGAAAAATAAAAATAACATTTAATGATGACATAGTTGATCCTATTATTTTAAATATAAATTATATTTATGCAAATAGAGATGATTATGATTTAGTTTTAAAAGAAAAATCAGAAGACTTATTAATAAAAAAAGCAAGTATTAGAGTAACTACAGGTCAATCATTAATTAATGTTTTATTTCAACCAGTAAGTCAAACTTATAGCTATACAAAAGTAGAATTATATTCATTTATGGATAATATTCCTCTATTAATGGCTAGATATAAAGTAAGTGATGATTTATTTTTCCTACCAATAAAAGATTTAGCTTATGGAACTTATAAAATTAAAGTTATTGAATATGGTAGTAATGATGAAATAATTTTTACTTCCCCATTCTATTTAGTAACTTTACAACGCCCAAGAACTACACAAACTCAAAATTATGACAGATAAAGAATTAATATTTTTAAAGGTAGGACAAATCTTAAATATAAGTCAAGCAATAGAATATAACTTACACTATATTATTATTTATGATAATATTGTTAAAAGCTGTATAAACAAAGAAGAAGTAAAACAAAAATTAAATACTAAAAATGAATATTATGAATCATTATCAAAATCTCCTACAGGTTATTCCCTAGATTTAGCTAGAAAAACTAATATATTTACTGAAGATTTCCTAACAAACTTATCAAAAGCTATACATATGAGAAATTTTTATGCCCATAAGTTTTTTAAAGAAAGCTTTGAATCAAATGATTTAGCTACTAACTCTACTAAATATATTAATAATTTAGATAGAGATATAAAAAGATTAAATGATATGAATCTAGAATTAGGTAATGATTTAAAAGAATTAATTAATAGAATAAAAATTAAATTATCTAATTAACAAAAAAGAGCTAGAATAAAATGTTTTCTAGCTCTTTATAAATTATAATGAATCAATTATATCTTTTTTCTTTTTCTCATATTCTTCATCAGTAATTAAGCCTTGTGAATGTAGCTCATTTAATTTTTCAATACGAGATTTTGCGTCATTTTTATCATTTTCTTTTGTATCAATATTATTTGAATCAGAAGTAGTAGCTTTATCATCAAATAAACCTTCATTTTTAAATCTTCTTATTGCCCAAATAGATGAGAATCTTGCTATAACATAAATTGCAAGTCCACTTAATGCAATAGTTATTCCTAAAGGATTAACTAAAAAGCTCATACCACCAGTTGGTTCAACAATTGCTCTTACATAATTTTTAGATATATATTCTTCATTTGTAAGTACTGAAGCTTTTGAACTAACAGAGAAGAAGAATAACCAAATATAGAATAAGAATGCACCAACATATAATAACACTTGAATTGGAACCATTTTATTTTTTAGAATGAATCTTCTTGTAACTAGTAGATTAAAGTAAGCTACAATAATTGTTGCACAAACAGATAATTTAGTAATCAATAAATGTCTTGCTACCTCATCTCTTGCTTCATTTGCTGCAACAAGAGCAGCAGCTTGATCAGCATATTCATTGCTTCCACCAAATTCAAATCTCTTACCAACAGAATATCTAATTATTAAACCAGGGTTTGTAGCAAATAATACTATAAACCATAATAATACTATTGCACCTGTAGCAATAACTATTCCAATTATAAGTTTTCTATAAGAAGAAGGTACTTTTTCCTTTGGTCTATCTAAAATTGTTGTTGCTGGGTTTAAACTTAAGCATGCTAATGAAATAATTAAGAATACTCCAATTACTCTTGCATAAGCACCATTACCCTTAGCAAGTTTTGTTGCAAGTGCAATTAATAATACCGCAACTATCATTAAACAAATTAATCCTACTGTAATAGTTATACTTTTATAGTGAGTTTTTTTCATAAAATCACACTCCTTAAATTAAATTATAAACTAATATCAATATTTATTCAATATTAGTAATATTTTCTAAATTCTTAAAATTCATTTTCACAAATTTTCTTAAATCTTCCTTTTTTATTCTTTTTAATGCCTCATCAGCCTTAATTCCAGCACCCTTTGGAATTTCAAAGCCTAGTTTTTTTGATAATTTATCCATCTCAAGCAAGAAGATGTATCTAGCCATAACACTAGCACAGGCAACCGATAAGTATTTACTTTCTGCTTTTGTTTTAAAAACTATTTCATCATATACTAATTTACATGTCTTAATATACTTATAATAATTATCTGGACTACAGAACTCATCTAAGAATACAGGAACCTTTTTTTCTATATCATTAATAGTTGAGATAATCCCTTTATTATGCGCTATTGCTTTAATTTCATTCATGTTATATCCAGCATCAATTAATTCATTGTATTTCTCGTTATTAATTAAAATTACATTAAAGGTATAATTCATTAAAAGAGGTCCTATTTTTCTTATTTTTTCATCTGTTAATTTTTTACTATCTGTAATACCTAATTCAAAAAAATAGTCACTATCTTTACTATCCATATAAAATGAACATATTACAACAGGTCCAAATAAATCACCTGTACCTACTTCATCACTACCAATAGATGTAGTAGTATCAATTTCAATTTTTTCAGGAGATGAAGTTATTTCATAATTAAAATCAATTTTTTCTAACATTTTTTTAATTAAAGTTAAATCATCACCTTTATAAACTACTTTACCTGATGTATAACATTCAATAGTTATACCACCATAACTTGCTTTAAATGCTATATAAGGATTACTAGTTGATACTAAAAAATCTATAAACATATTTTTAAGTCTATTAATATAAATTTTGTCTATTAAAATAACGTACATATTAATCACCTATTTAATTTTATCATTTATTTTGATAAAATAAAAGATAAGGGTAAAAAAAGGTGATAAATTATGTATTATGAATTAGAAACACTTGAATTTAATAAAATACTTGATGAAATAACTAAATACTCTGCTTTAGATAGAAGTTTAAACTATATTAAAGATATAAAGCCTACAAACGATATATCAATAATAAATTCTATGCTTGATGAAACAGATGAAATGCGTAATTTTATCATTAAATTTGGCCTATTACCATTTGGTAGTAGAGAAGATGTTACTAACTATATAAATATGGCTAAAAAAGGCGGTATTTTATCAATTAAAGAAATATATTTAGTTAATGAACTTATTAAAACTAGTAAAAATATTAAGAAAACTAAAGCTAATTTATCTAATCAATTTATCTTTAATAAATTAGGCTTTTATATAGATAATTTAGTTGAAGTAAATGACTTAAATAAAGAAATAGATAGATGTATTAGTGATGATTTAACTATTAATGATAATGCATCTATTGATTTACTTAGAATTAGACGTCAAATTAAAATGCTTGAAATTAAACTTAAAAATAAACTAACTGAAATTATATCTAGTAAAAGAGAAATGCTTGTAGATACAAATATATCTATTAAAAATGATAGATTATGCTTATGTGTAAAACAAGAATATAAAAATACTTTTAAAGGTATAATTCATGAAACAAGTAAAACAGGTTTAACTATATATATTGAACCTAGCGCAACATAT
>Ga0247611_10008400_pt1 | contig 12732 bp, 7 predicted proteins | sample 177DNAGHGhighgp2_FD_192422 | JGI IMG/M metagenome (GOLD analysis project Ga0247611, IMG submission 192422) | Sheep rumen microbial communities from Palmerston North, Manawatu-Wanganui, New Zealand - 1770 DNA GHGhigh gp2 | ecosystem: Host-associated > Mammals > Digestive system > Stomach > Rumen ... | reverse complement strand
GAACTGGTCGGTGGTGTTGAAATCGTAACAGTAGAGCTCGATATCGACGGTCGATTGTCCGCCCATGTTGCCCTGGCCGGTGCTGACCGTAGAGGAGACAATCTCGATGTGCTGCCGCAACAGTTCGCGGATGCCGTCGGAAATCTCCGTGATGAACTTGTCACGCTCGGTCTTCTTCACCAAACGGATGTTGAAGGAGAGCAGGTGTGTGCCGTTCTCCCGCATCAAACTGAAGGTGTTGTCCTCGTCGGGCATACCCACGGAGTAGTTGATGGTCTTGATTTCATTCGGATATTTTTCCCGAATTTCATTCACAATCTGGTCGCCCAACGCCTTGGTGGTCTCCACGCGGGTACCCTGCGGCAGTTTCACGGTGACGCTCAGACGGGCGTTATCCTGTGTCGGGAAGAACTCGGTGGGGATGACCAACAGCAGCGAAAGGCTGGCCAGGAAGATGATGGAGGCGAAACCCACGACGGTTTTCCGGTGGTTGACGCACCAGCGGAGCACTTTGGCGTAACCTTCGTCCAGGCGGATAAGGAATCGCTCGATAGGACCATACACTTTGGCGAACCATTTGCTCTTTTTCGGATTTTTCTTCAGCAAAAGGGAGCAGAGCATCGGGGTCAGTGTCATAGCGGCTGCCAAGGAGACGGCAATCACGATGGTGACAATCCAGCCCAACTGTTTGAAGAGCACGCCGGCCATACCGGTAAGGAAGGTCAACGGAAGGAACACGGCGATAATCACCAAGGTGGAAGCGATAATGGAGAGGGACACCTCACTGGTGGCGAACACGGCCGCCGCCTTGGGCTTCGACCCTCGCTCGATATGCGTGGTGATGTTCTCCAACACCACGATGGAGTCATCGACCACCAAACCGATGGCGATGGATATGGATGACAACGAAATGATATTCAACGTATTACCAGTCGCCAATAGGTAGATAAACGCTGCTATCAAGGAGACGGGCACCACAAGGGCAATGATGATGGTGGCGCGCCATCTCCCCAAGAAGAAGAGCACGACCACAACCACTAACAGCAAGATAATCAGGATGGTTTCCTCCAAGCTGTCGATGGTATTGGTGATGTTGTCGGAGTTATCGACCAGCACATTCAACTTCACGTCGGCGGGAAGGGAACGTTGAATGTCAGGCAGTTCCTTCAGCACCTTCTTACAGATCTGCACCGTGTTGGCGCCGGTCTGTTTTTGGATGATGACCATGGCGCCGCGTTCACCGTCGGTGTAGGACTCCTGCATACGTTCCTGCAGGGTGTCGCGCACCACCGCCACATCTCTCAGATAGACGTTTTTATTGGCGTAGCTGCCGACTACCACGTCTTCCATCTCGTCCGCACTGTTGAATTCGCCATCCACGCGCATGGAGTAGGTCTTGGAACCCACATCCATGATACCAAGGGAGACGTTGCGGTTCTCCGCACCGAGGATCTGGGCGATGGTCTCGATGGTGAGGTTGTAGCTCTCCAACTTGTAGGGGTCGCAATAGACCTGGATTTCACGTTGCGGGGCACCGGCGATGGAAACCGCACCCACACCGCTGATACGCGACAGCGGGGAAGAGACCTTGTCGTCCAGGATCTTGTACAACGCCTGCGTGCTCTGTCCCGACTGCACCGACAGCATCATAATCGGCATGTCGTCGGCGCTGAACTTGAACAAGTAGGGCTGGTTGGCGCCGTCGGGGAGAGCCGACTTCACCATATCCAATTTGTCGCGCACGTCGTTGGTTTTCTGTTCGATATCCACACCGTACTCGAACTCCAAATAGACGATGGAGTAGTTCTCCTTGGAGTTGGAGGTGATGTGTTTGAGGTCGCTCAAGGTGTTGAGCACGTTCTCGATGGGTTTGGACACGTTATCCTCGATGTCTTCCGCGCTGGCGCCGCCATAGACGGTGAGCACCATGATGGTGTTGCTGTCCATGTGTGGGAAGAGGTCCACCGGCAGCTTAGCCAGGGAGAAGATGCCGATGATGATAACGGCAATGTATATCAACCCTGTCATAATGGGTCTCGCGACCGCTTTCTGGTATAAACTCATATTGGTTTAAGGGTTATTGGTTACAGTTTAAGGGGTTATAAGGGTTATTGGTTATAGGTTATTGGTGATAGGTTATTGAAGCAAGGGTTATCGTTGTTTGACGAATTTTAGGTCAATAATTCCCGATTCGGTTTGGATATGGGCTATGTAAACGCCGGAGGCGAGGCCGGAGAGGTTGATGCGATAGGTGGGCGAATCATTATTCGCCCCTACGACGGTGCGGACAACCTTGCCGTAAATGTCGCAAACCTCTATGCCAGAAATGCGTACATTCTCATCCGTGACGCGCACATCAACATATTCGCGCACGGGGTTCGGGTAGAGCACAAGGTCGAAAGCGGTATTATGAGCGTACGGGCGGATGCCGGTGGAGTCGGAACCGGGTTCGGGTGCGAGGGTGGTGAACTGCACGATGCCGGATGGGCTGTCGGGATTGCACGCAGCCACTACGTAGCAATCGTACACGGTCACGGTGTCCAAACCCGTCAGCGTGTACGTGTACTGTCCAGGGACTACTGTGTCCGTCTGCCACACTGCCTCCGAAGAGGGCTTGTAGTACACAAGGTATGTGACATCCCCCACAAACCAGTCAACCTCGTTCTGCCAGGCCAGCACGGCGGAAGAATCCGTAATATCTGAAACAACAAGCTGTTGCGGTATAGCACACGGAATGGAATCGCAAAAGTCAATCGTCAGATCATCTATGAGTATATCGTACAGATTACTATTCGAACTCTGAACGCTGTTTGAATCACGGAATGCAATGTATGTTCCGCTTCCCTCGTATAAGTAAAACGGTATCGTGACATACCCATATTCTTCAGTCAGATTGTCTAATCTCCGCACAAGAGTGAAAGAGGCGGGGTCCGTTGGGTCAGTCATCACACCCACATCAATACTTGCCCCGGCATACATAAAGGCACGATAGTTATACACATTGAACGAAATCTGCAAATTGTGGATATCCAAGTAATTGGGATTGACATACGGCATGATTGCAAATCCACCTGCGCTTTGGAAAAAAACAAGGGCGTTGCCGTTGCTCGTAGCAAGGTTGACATCCACACAAGGAAATGTTCCTGTCGAAATTTTTGTCCAACAAGCCGGCATCTGATAGTTTGTCTCCTCAAAATCCCAAGTCTGGGGCACGGAGGTGATGTCAGCGGCACAGTCGGTAGTGAAGGTCACTGTTCCAGATGGGCTATCCGGATTGCATAGAGCAATGACAAACAGTTCGTAGGTAGTGAGCGGAATCAGACCGTTAATGGTACAGGAGGTGACGGAAACAGTATCAGTCAACCAAATCGTATCTGTTGTCGGCTTGTAGTGGATAACATAGACTGTGGAGTCGGCATCATGTGTCCAAGTCACGTCAACAGAATGAGCGTCCACGTTGGCAACAGATAGTGCCGTCGGACTATAACAACTCGGCAGATTCGGCAATGGCAACCACGTAAGAGTCACATCATCAATAAACATGGCTGAACCGTAACCATTAGTTGTATTGTCATGAAACGCAATAATTTTGCCATTACCGTTATATCCGGAGAAATCCACAGTCATGAATTGGTAACCCGCTGGAATACTTGAGAACGTATCAATTGCGGTAAAAGTGGAAACATCGTTAGGATCGGTCATCACACCCACCTCAAGAGAATCATGTATCGGTGACAGGTATAATTTCAGATAGAACGAAAGTCCCACCTGGTTGACTGAAATGGTATCAGATAAAGGAGGCAAAGTGACATACCATCCACGAGTATTAAATAATTCCAAAAACTTGCTTCCGGAGTGAGATAGACCTGCATTCTCGTAAACGTATGGCACAGAAATGTGTGATCCTGAAATTAGTCGGTTCCAGCAGGCTGGAAGCGGCTTGTCTGTGGTGCCACCAGTATTGTTCGCCTCGAAGTCCCAGAACTGCGGTAACGACGCAATGACACAGCTGTCCGTTTGCGCCACGCCCGTAATGGTAGCGCAAATGACAAACATCCATATCTGCAGCAATTTTTTCATTATGACCGTTGACTTTTGGCTATTGGCTTTTTGCTTTTTACCTTAAACTATAACCCCGGCTTCAATAACCTATAACCAATAACCATTATTTATTCTCCACATTGACTTCCAACCCGTCTTTCAGACGTGCGAGACCCGTGGTGGCCACCATGTCGCCGTCCTGCACGTTGCCAGAGAGCAGCTCGTAGGATTTGTCCAAGTGGCGGCCGATCTCCACCTGGTTGAAGGAAACCTTGCCGTCTTTATAGACATAGACGTAGCGGTTGCCGGAGCCTTGCTGACGGAAGATGGCCTCGTCGGGCACCACCACATGCTTCTGGGTGCCGAAGTTGAGGGTCACGCGAGCGTACATACCCGGGCGCACGCGACTGTCGGTGTTGGCCAACTGCACCTCCACGGGGAAGGTGTGCGTGGCACCGTCCATCGTCGGGTAGATCAGGCTGATACGACCCTTGAACTCCTCGTCGCCGTAGGCATCCACCTTGATGCTCACCGGCGTACCGACCTTCACCTGCTTGAACAGGGTTTCGGAAATGTTGATGTTCATCTTCACGGGGGTGATCTGCTGCACCTGCACCACCGGCAGACCGCCGAAGAGGTCGCCGCTGTCGTAGTTGCGCTGCGTCACCACACCGGAAATCGGGCTGATGAGGCGGGTGTTCTCCAACAGGTTGTCGTAGGTGGTCTGCGCCACGTCGAGCTGGGTCTTCATCGCATCCCAGTCAGACTTGGAGCATCCGCCGACTTTGTAGAGCTCGTCGATGCGCTGGAAGCTCGTCTTGAGGTTGTCGAGTTGCGACTTCGACTGCTTAAGGCTGTTCTCGTTCATCTGCACGAGCACCTTGCCCTTGGCCACACGGTCGCCGACCTCAACGTAGATCTTGTCGATACGGCCGCCCGTGAGCGGGGCGATGTTATTTACTGCGTTGGCCTCCACAATGGCGGTGTATTCGTAGGTTTGATCCACATCCTCCGTATGCACCTCCTGCGTACGGATGGTCATCTTCTGTCCGCCTGCGGTGACGACGGCATCCTTTTTCTTGCAACCGCCCATCACCAACAGGGTGATTGCCAATAAGATGGTTATTTTCTTCATATTCGGTATTATTTTTTTCTCTATTTTAACTGCTTATTGCTCATTTCCGAGGGTCGCATCCAAGTTCGCCTTTGCCACGAGATAGTTGAAAATGGCCTGGCAATAGGTGAGCCGAGAGGTGGTGAGGGTAAGTTCGGCAGTGTTGAGGTCAAGCCAAGTGTTCATGCCCACCTCATATTGTTTCTTGGCGATGTCGTAGGCTTTCTGCGCCTGTCGCATGGTCTCGCTATCTGCGGCAAGGTCCTCGATAGCCTGCTGCATGTCGTTCAGGTAGCTCTGCACGCCAAGGCGGAGGTTGCGCTCCACGTCCGCACGCTGGTCACGCATATTCGCGATGTTCATTTCCGACTGTTTCAGCTTATAGTGGGTTGCCGCCCAGCCAACTATGGGCACTTGTAAAGACAATGCCACATAGGAGTAAGGGTAGTTGGTGAACTTGCCGCCGTCGTCACCCATGCCGGAATACTGGAAAGCGCCGGCCAAGGCGAGCATCGGTAGAGAGGAACCGATGAGAATCTTCTTGGACTGTTCCAACTGGTCGATACCGAGATCCAACTGCCGCAACGCAGAGTTGTACATCAGTTGCACGTCACTCTCAGAAGGCATCGTAGCCGAAAGCACATTTTGCTCATAATCAGACAGCTGTCCGTCGAAAATCACAGGTTCATTGACATCCATGCCGAGCAAAACCTTCAGTCGCATGCCGGCCAATTTCACCGACTTGGCAGCGGAATTCACTTGCGGACGCTGATTCTGCAATGCCACATCGGAACGCAACTTTTCAAATTCGGAAACCAAACCCTGATTGAACGAATTGGTAACCAAGTTGTTACTCTCCTCAAGATGGGCGTAACTGCTCTGCAACACATCGTATGACTGCTTGGCCAATAGATAGGTGTAGTAGGCTTGTTTCACCTGGTTGACCAACTCGATTTTCGAAGAACGTGCAGACTCCAAAGCCATTTCGATGTCCATGGAGCTGAGTTTCAAACTCGACCAAAGCGGGAAGGAGACTATCGGCAGACTCAGGTTAGCCCCGACAGAGTAGGTGTTGTCGCGACCCACCTTGATGTTCATCGTCTGTCCGCCCATGTCCATTGACATCGTCTGCTTGAGCAGCGTGCGGTTATAGTTGGCCGCCACCGACACATCGGGGAAGAGCGACACAATCTGTTCTTTCTTGTACTCCCGTTTGATATCGACAGAACGGTCGGCAATGCGCATTGTCGGCGACTCCGACAATGCAATCTCTATGGCCTTGTTCAGGTTGATATGGACGGAATCCTGAGCCTGAGCCAGTGTTGCCATTCCGCATATCATCACTCCCGTCAACAGGAAGACTAAACTTTTCTTCACAATCTGCATATTCGTTTCTTTGCTAATATTCTAAAATACAACGAGTTAATATAAACTTCCCACCTAATTTAAAACGGCTGCAAAAATAGCAAAAAAACGTTACGATGTGTACTAATTACACAGTTTTTTATTTTAATGTGACTTTATCTAAAAAACAGGTCATTGCATGTTGGTCGCACCGCATCGCCATTCACACAAAAAAAGACTTGCAATCCACACCAATTCTTCATTCCAAATCCCATATTTTCATCCCTTACTCCCCATTCTACATTCTTCACTTGAACGCATACCTGAACCCCTGGACCCGGTTCCAAGCGCCACGGGTGAAGTCGGGGACGGCCACGGGGGCGGAACCGTTCTCCAAAGAGATGCGGGTCAGCGGTCCGAGGCAGCACCACTCGGCCATGTCGTAAACGTCCATGTCGAGCGGCAAGCCGTTCTGCAAACAATAGACCAGCCGGTAGTCCATAATGAAATCCATACCGCCGTGACCGCCCACCTGGCGTGCTTTCTCCTCAAGTTCCTGCACGAACGGCGGCAAATACTTCTGCAACATGGCTTTGCACAGGCTGTCGGGCAGGGTCGCGTGAGCGTTCAGATTCTGATAGTCAGGCGATTCGGTTTCGTCAAGCATTCCCGTCCGGAACAGCAGCTGTCGCACGGGGTATTTGCTGGCATAGCCGTCGGAGCCCACCACCTGGTACATGCGGCTGTAAGGGCGTGGCGTGAGCACATCGTGCTGGATGAGCATAGTCTTGCCGTTAACCGTGCGGATGAGCGTCGAAGTTTGGTCACCGTTCTGAAAGTCGGGGCACTCCTGGTTCATCAACCTCTTCACCACCTTCGGACCGTTACAGGGTTTTGTGTCCATCGCCACAAGGTACTCCATGCGGTCGCCACGGTGGATGTTCAGCACCTGGCAGTCGGGACCGATGCCGTGGGTGGGGTAGATGTCGCCGCGATGTTTCATATTGTAGTCCAAACGCCAGTTGTTCCAATATTCCGGCCAGAAGTCGTCGAGGTTGTGCAGGTAGGAGCCTTCCACGTGCAGTACCTCCCCGAAGAGTCCTTGTTGGGCCATGTTCAGCACGGCGATCTCGAAGAAGTCATAGACGCAGTTCTCCAGCATCATGCAGTGCCTGCGCGTACGCTCGCTGGTGTTGATGAGCAGCCAGATCTCGTCCAGTGTCATGGCGGCGGGCACCTCGATGGCCACGTGCTTGCCGTGTTCCATGGCATAGACGGCCAGCGGCACATGGTGCACCCAGTCGGTACAGATGTAGATGAGGTCGATGTCGTCGCGGTCGCACATCGCCTTGTATGCCTCGGTGCTGCCGCTATAGCCCACCGCTCTCGGCCGGCCGAGCTTCTCCAGCAGTTTCTGGCACTCCTCCACACGGTCGGCCTCCACGTCGCAAAGACCCTTGATATCGGTGCCCTCGATCTGCGAGAAGCGCTCCACCGCATCGGGACCGCGCATGCCCAGTCCAATGAAACCCACGCGCACCGTCTCCAAAGGAGGGGCGGTCAGCTGCAGGACGTCCTGTTGCCCCGCCGGTCGCTTCGGGACTTTCGTTTTGATCATTTTCGCCGGTTGCGCACTCAAGCCGAACGGCACCAGCAGCAAAACCAATATCAAAAGGGAAACGAATCTTTTCATAATCAATGTTTTTATACAAAATTATGGGGGCAAAGATACACAATAATTCATTTGTGCAGGACTACAATCCCTAAAGCATTGATCCATATACATTTTTCCGCCGATGATTCTTGATAATGTTTTCATTTTATCGCATTTTTAATTGTTTCTGCACCTATAGTATGAAAAAAAGGGAAAATGTTACAATCCCGACAAAGAAAAAATTTTTTTCGCCGAGGTGTAACATTTCGGTTGTTTTCCATACTTAGTGATAAAAACGAATGCGATTTGACCGTATGAAGATGCGAACCAAAAGGAAAGATAGGGTTATGATATACATCATCCAAGACCGCTTTGTCCAGATTCTATATAATGAGATAGACCTTGGGGCACAACGGTCAACCAGGTGGTTTCCCAGCATGCGAAACGAACATACGTATCCGGTAACAGTGATAAAATTGTGAGATTAAAAAATATCATTATGAATAAGAAGAAACTAAACCAACCACTGATGTGTCGCCTCCTACGAGGAGGGTATGACAACAGCTACGCCGTTACCAATCCGAAAAGTCACGGCATTCTTTTGGAAATAAAACTCCTTTTGGACATTTTCGAGCCTATCGGTGACGACTACCGCCATGGACTATGGATAGAGATTCCACGGGGAAAACCTTCCGACTGGGTCAGCTTCGAAGAGGCGAGAAACTGGGGTGAGGCAGAGACAGAGGAAGAATACTTGTCTTACTGGCAGAGTGAATATCCTCGGGAGACATACTGGCATTATATCTCTGTGAGCCAATACCGAGGAAAAACGTTCCTCCATATTTCAGACAATGACATGCATTGGTGTATCATCCACGATGATCCCGACAGGAACTGTCACAGGCACGACCCTTTGGACTGGTTCCTTGACCCACTTTTGACTTTTTTGAAGGGAAAAGTAGCCAAAATCGCAAAGGATCCGGAAGCCTACAACCGTTATGTGGAAGAGCATCTTCCCAAGCGGCAACGCACGGGACATATTCCTCGAAAAGAGTTGGACAGAATCGTACCCTGGCAGCGAAGATTGCCAAAGGATGTGGAGAAAGCCATCCAAGTACTCAAAGAGTGTATCATCAATGAGGAAATTTATCGGAAAACAGAATCCGGGGAGAAAATCGATCATTATCCGTCATTCTATCGGGAACCATTGCCAGACATGAGTATCCGATTGTATGCCAAATATTTCCGTATAGCGTACCTGGCATACGAAAACCATTTCTTTCAATTCTACGACAAAAAAGAATCTAAGAAGAAAGAAAAATGGTTGAAGGATGTTGCCGGAATGACAGATGTGGAATTCTATCGACAGTATCAGTTGGGGCGGCACGGTGAGATCACGGATGAGACGGATCTGGACAGTGCGGCGGCATTCAAGGAAATGGCGTTTGACCATTATGGGGAATTAGGACTGTCGCGAATGAACGTACATGCGACGGATTGGTACACTTCGGGCAAGTGGTTGATAACTTTCGGAATAAGCTACTCTTCTTGTGTGGATGTGGGCGCGGAGATTGCCGTGGCACTCTATGAAAGCGGCTGTCCCCTTATCATCTATAACGCACAAAAAATCCTGGATGTCTTGGAAGAACGCGACTATGTGCTCCTTACGCCTCACACCTTCCACGATTATTTCGGACACCATACAGAAGGTACTGTTTTCGATCTTCCATACGAATGCTACTTAGGGTTAGATTGCGAACTCAACCGCAAACAGTACGAGGAAATTGTATCTTTGGCTGAATGGGATCAGGAAACGCCATTGGTTCTTGACCCTCCGGTTCCACTGAATAGCCCTGCCTACGATCTCATTCGTGAAGAGGAGCAACAACCTCTTACCGTCTGTGGCATCCTTGCCGCCCTGCAGCAGAAATACAACAAGCTTGTCTTCGGAATTATGGATGAATACTCTAAGTGCTTCTGCTACATTGTTGAGCACTGCGAACCCGAAATCAAGGTTGAAGACCGCTCTCGGCTGTTTGGTTGTCCCAACGAAGCGTTGCTGGATGCTGTAATTCGATATACAGAACTCAAGAAAAGCCAACTACCATTACAACAGCAGCACAGAGACTAACCTCAAAAAAAATCAATCGAGGTGTAACATTTCGGTTGTTTTCCATACTATGTCTATAGAAAACTTAAAACAAATGGAATTATGGGACAAAGAACCAACATCCTCTTGCAAATTGAAGGTCGCAGCGGCGCGCGACTGAACAAGGTTTACCATCTCCAATGGGGCTACCACAGGACAATGCCATTGGTTTTCCTGCATTTGGTGGCTATTCGCAACTTCCGTCCTTTTGGTATGGATGTTTTCAAATACAACACTAAAGGTCTGGATCTTGAAGGTATCCTCACGATAGATCGCGACTGGCACAAGTACAATTTTAACAATCTGGAAGATTGTCAGAAAGTGTTAAGCCAATGTGACAACAATAATGGGGCTATGGTGGTTGTTATTACTGAAAACACCCGCGACCACCTCTTTCCGACATACAAGGTTGGATTTCTATTGGGCCCGGAAAGACAGGATGCCGAACCTGCTTTCAGTCGCTGGGTAAGCACCCAAGAATTCTTGCAAAACCAGCCTCGATACGAAATGCAAAAAGATGATGTGTTTGCTGGTGCTTTTGACATCCTCACCACCTTGTTTGGAACCCAACACATGGAAGTGCAAGGGGACACCCTTACTCCGACCAGCTGATTTCTGACGGATTCCATTTCGCAAGATCACCCTGTCTGTCCTGTGATTAATGAATGAACCCAATAATCCTTGTCAAGTATCATGTCATTTCTTCTATCTTTCAAGGACATGACGGAATCAGCCACCGGTTCAACTTGCACCAGAAGCCCTTGATGTTGAGCTGTGCGGAGTAAGCGACCTTGGGCTCGTGGAGCAGGTTGCCAGTGGTTTCGCGGTATTGCCAACGGAGCTGGCGGATGGCGGAGGCGCAGGGCAACGTGTCGATAATCTGATCATAGTAAACCGACAAGGTGGGATAGAGGTTTGTGAAATCGTCGTTGATGTGCCGCGCCATCTGCAGGTGGGCGTCGTCAAGAGGGAGAGATTCGCCGTGCAGCAGACGGTCGCGGAGTTTCGCCAGACTGCACTTCGTGCGATGCGCTGTGACGCGATACGAGAGATCGGTCATCCCAAGGGCTTGGGCCACAGCCTCGTTCGGAATAGACTGCTTTCGGTTGAGCATCGACAGCAAGGAACGGAAAAGGACGAAACGATAGTTCGGGTTGAAGGTCTGGTGCGCGTATGCAATCAGGTTGGCGGCGACGGAAAGAATCCACTCGTCGGTTTGGAGAGTGTCGGGGATTTCTGGAACCTCGGAGGGGCCAAAGGGATTAGTGCCGTCACTGACGTTAGTGGTACCCATGATGTCAGTAGCAGCAGGTGTATCGAAAGTGCCGGAACAGACAACGTCTTCGGCTGAAATTGCCCGATGAAGGAACTGCTTTTCCACAGCGGCACGCACGGCGAGGTAGTTTCGGAAGGTCCTGACCAGCCAGGCCTCTAAGACCTCCTTGTTGCGGATACTTCGCAGCGACCGGTAGGGCGTGCGGTCCCCATCGTCTCCGCCGCCATTCCCCTCGCGCAGGTACAGGAAGAAGTCCTCGACCACATCCTCGAAATCGTCCGCCAAACGGGAGTGGTACACCTCAAAGCACCTTCTCAACTGGAAATTGACCCGATGGTGCAGCAAATAGTAAGCCGCCTCGTCCGCCCGCACACCTCCTTGCAACAAGATGTCAATGAAATCCGCCGATGGAACTTCTAGGAAAGGGGAAACTTCGTCTTTGTCAAAGCTGAACTTTTGCATCGTTTTGAATTGGGAATAGAATATCGCAAATATATTGTCTCGTGACTCGTAGAATCTTCTCGAATTCACTGGCAAAGATAACACAAAAACCCGATCCTGTCAATACTTTTGCGTATTTTATTCGACACTGAGTATCAACTAAATATAAAAACCATTTAACTAATCAGGCTTGAATAGTAAATTTTCAGAATGATATTTCGCCAAAAAACAGGTCCTGATCCCACAAAACATACTGGCTCAACCCCCTTCTACCCCACTAACCTTCTAACCTTCTAACCTTCTAACCCATTAACCTTCTAACCCATTAACCTTCTAACCTTCAACAACCCATAACCCATAACCATTAAAATTGTATCTTTGCCGCGTGTAAAAATCACACGGAATTATGGGAGAAAAAGGAGTCTATACATACGATTATTGGCGGCCGGCAGTGACGGCGGACATTGTGGTGTTCAGCTTTGACGGCACGAACCTCAACGTGCTGTTAATCAAGCGCGGGAACGAGCCCTACAAAGGGCAATGGGCTTTCCCGGGTGGCTTTTTGGACGAGGACGAGACCCTGGAGGAAGCCGCGCGTCGCGAGCTGAAGGAGGAAACAGGGCTCACCCCCAAGCACTTCTACGAGGTGGGGTCGTTCAGCGACTTGGACCGCGACCCGCGGGGCCGAACCATCTCGGTCGCGTTCGCATCCG
>Ga0247611_10008399_pt1 | contig 12733 bp, 8 predicted proteins | sample 177DNAGHGhighgp2_FD_192422 | JGI IMG/M metagenome (GOLD analysis project Ga0247611, IMG submission 192422) | Sheep rumen microbial communities from Palmerston North, Manawatu-Wanganui, New Zealand - 1770 DNA GHGhigh gp2 | ecosystem: Host-associated > Mammals > Digestive system > Stomach > Rumen ... | reverse complement strand
TGAAACTATAGGCATTATTATATTTTTATATTCACTACCTTGTGATTTATGAATGCTTATTGCATAACCTAATGATAAATCAGATAATAACGCTTGAGGATATTTAACAATGTTTGAATCAAAATCAATGTATAGGAAAGTACCATCATCAGTCTTTTGAATCATTTTAATAACGCCAGTATCTCCGTTCATTATTTTAAGCTCAGGATTATTTACAAGTTGTAATACTTTATCATTTTCTTTAAATATTTTTTCTCCAACTTTAATATATTTATCTGATTTATTAAAATGATTTTGAATTTGCTTATTCAATTCATCAATACCACATTTAGATGAATACATAGGCGCAAGAAGCTGCATATCATAAAATAAATCGCCACTAGTTTCTACATATTTATCTAATATTTTAAGAATTAAAGGTATGACATTAATTTCATCAATTTGATAAAAGAATACTTCTTTTTTATTATTAAAAATACTAAAATCAATATTCCTATTATTAACCATTGAAGCTAATTTTATAATATCAGAATCTTCTTTTTGTCTCATTATTTCTGTCAAATATGAAGTAGGAATTAATTTAGAATTAATTAAATCATATAAAACATTTCCTGCACCTACTGAAGGTAATTGATCAGAATCACCAATAAATATTATTTGAGTACTAATTAATGTTGCATCAAGTAAATGAGATAAAAGTTCTATATCAATCATAGAAGATTCGTCTATAATAATTAAACTAGCACTTAATTTATCATTTTCACCTTTATTAAATCCACCATTTTCATTATATTCTAAAGCTTTATGAATAGTTGATGCATTTATTCCTGTTTGAACTTGTAATCTTTTTGCAGCTCTTCCAGTTGGTGATAATAATAAAATACTATTAATAAATTTTGAATCATGCAAAGCTAAATTCAATAATCTAGCTTTAGCTTCAAGTAAAACCTTCATTATAGTAGTTTTTCCTGTACCAGGTCCACCTGTAATAATAGAAACTTTATTAGATAAGCTTTTAACAATAGCCTTCTTTTGCTCATTTGTTAATTTAATATTCATACCATTTTCGATATCTAAAATATATTCTTTTAATTTATCAGTATCTACTTTTTTAAATTTATAATCTAATAAATCTTTTAATTTATTAGCTGAATTTAATTCAGCCTTATATAAATTAATAGGATATATTCTATTATCTACTTTTATAATTCTATTATCATTAATTAAATCTTCAATATATAAATTAATAGTATCAGAATTAAAAGATACATTTTCACTTCTTTGATTTAATAAATTTATAGAACTATCTATAACTTGTTCATAAGTTAAAAATGTATCTCCAGTCCTTTCAATTTTTTCATATATTGAAAATAAAATAGCTTCTTTAATTCTTATAGGATTATCTTCTTTAAATCCAATTTTAAGTGCTAAATCATCACATCTTTTGAATCCAAATCCACTTAAATCATAAATTAAAATATATGGATTTTCTTCAATTTTTGTAATAGACAATTCTTCATATTTACTAAAAATAGTATTAGCCATATGAGGTGTTAGACCATAACTATATAATTTAATAAATATTTTTTCACTGTTTTCATTTTGAATTACAGCCTCATATATATTATGCGCTTTAGATTTAGTAATGCCTTTTACACTTAGTAAACAAGTTTCATCTTTTTTAATTTTATCAATCGCATCTATTCCTAAAGTATCTACTATATTTTGAGCAGTAATTATACCTACACCTTTAAATTTTTGGCTAGATAAATAATTGATAACTCCATCTTTAGTAGTATGATTTAGGGAAATATAATTTTTACAATTAAATTGAATACCATACTTTGGATGAATCAAGGTCTCGCCTTCAAATTCGTAAAAGCCTAGTTCATCAATTTGCGGAAAATATCCTGTTATAGATATATTTTCATTATTATCTAAATCAACATTTAAGACTTTATATAGCGAATCTGGTGATTCAAATACAATACTTTTTACAATACCCTTAATTTTCATTATTATTTCCTTGAAATATCTGATGGCATTCTATAATCACTTCTTGGTGCTAAAGATATATCTAAAACTTTAGGACCATCTGGTAAAGCTTGACGTTTAAATTGTTGTTGGAAGAAACGCTTAAAGAAATTATCACAAGCATTTTTAGCTTCAATATTATTTAAATCGAATGCCTTCTTCAATAAGAATTCAATTCTATTCTTATCATCTCCGCATGATAAATACCTATTTAAAATAAAATCATTAATTTCATATTTACCAATTGCATCTTCTGTTTTTTGACTTTGATCACTTAATTCTGGAGAAATAGGAGTATCTATGATATCTAATAATACCTTTTCAATGTTATTAAATTTAGTTAATGCGTAATATTTAATCATAAAGCGTACAAGCGTTTTAGGAACTCCAGCATTAATTCCATACATAGACATTTGGTCTCCATTATAAGTACACCAACCAAGTGCTAATTCTGATAAATCACCTGTACCAAGAACTAATCCATTATTTTTATTTGCAATATTCATTAAGATTAATGTTCTTACACGAGCTTGAACATTTTCATAAGTTACATCATGAATTTCTATATCATGATCAATTAATTTAAATGTGTCAGTTGCAAGCTTATTAATTGGCTTTTCTAAAATAGTACAACCTATAGCTTCCATTAATTTACAAGCGTTTGACTTTGTTCTTTTTGATGTTGCAAAACCAGGCATAGTAACGGCAATAATATCTTTAGGATCTTTACCTAATTTTTCAAAGCTTTTAGCCGCAACTAGTAAAGCTAATGTAGAATCTAGACCACCAGAAACACCAATAACTAATGTTTTGGCATGTGTATGTAACATTCTTTTATATAATGCATATTCTTGAATATTTGCAATTTTTTCAAAAGATTGATATTCATTTTTCTTAGGCACAAATGGTGTAGTATCAATTTTATTTTCAAAATCATAATCTTCAGTTTCAGACAAATTAAACAATACAATTTGATAATCAAAATTTAATTTAAAGTCATCATGAAGATTAGTATTCATTCTTCTTTTGAAATTTATTTCAGATAAATCAATATCACCATATACAATTTCACTATCTACAGAAAAATTTTCAGTCTCACATATTAATTTACCGCAGGATGCAATAATATTATGTCCTGAATAAACTGTGTCTGATGTTGATTCTAATGCTCCTGCACTAGCATAAACATAAGCGCCACAATTTCTTCTAGAATTTTCTAAAACTGTATTAGTTCTAATCATAGATTTACCTAATGTCTCATTAGATGCAGATAAATTTAAAATAATATTAGCTCCGTATTGACTTAAAATATTTGAAGGTGTAACAGAAGCCCACATATCTTCACATATTTCTACTGCAAAATTTAAATTATGTTCAATATCTTTGAAAATAATACTGCCAAATGGAACCTCATAAGTATCAAATATAACACTCTTTAATTCGTTATTTAAGCTAGATTTAAACCATCTTTTTTCATAATATTCTTTATTATTAGGTAAACTTCTCTTAGGGACAATACCTAATAATCTATTTTTTTGAATGACATAAGCACAATTATATAATGAACCATTCATTTCAAAAGGAGCGCCTAGTAACACAATTCCTTCAAAAGTATTATTATTAATAAAATCCTTTAAAGTTTCATATGAGTCTTTCAATAACTCGTTTTGGAAAAATAAATCTTGGCATGTATAACCTGTAACACATAATTCAGGAAATACAGCTATTGAAGCTTTACAATCTTTTAATGTATTTTTAATTTCTTCAATGTTATATTTGGGATTACCAACCTCAAGTTTTGGTGTTATAGCGCAAACTTTTAAAAAATTATTATTAAACATATGACTCCTCCTATATAGCGAATTCTTTTTAATATAGTCATAAACTTTGTCGTCAAGATATGATTTATATTTATCTACATCAGTTCTTATTTTAGAACTTGATATATCAAAATCTAATTCTAAAATATGAAAATGATCTTTATATTTTTTATATTTTGAATCAATAATTTTATTAATATCAAAACCTTTTCTATTAAAAACTATAAAATTATATTCTTTTAATAAATTTTCGTAGTTAATCCATTCATCTAATTTTAAAATATTATCAGCACCCATACAAAAATATAAATCTTTATATGTCTTAGATAATTCATCTAATGTATATTTAGTCCCTAAATATTTTCCATTTTTTTGTTCAAAATCACTTACAATAAAATTATCTTTAACAAGATTAATCATATTAATTCTATGATTAAAATTTGCAAAGCTCTTCCATGTATAATTATCACCTACAGGCATAACTATTATATTTTCAGGCTTATACTTTTCTTTTAATAAATTTATTATTTCAATATGAGCTTTAGTAATAGGATTGAAAGATCCTCCAAATAAAATGTTCATAAAATCACCCTGTTTAAATTATAACATTATTTATTAAGTGAGTTAAGCATATAAAATAAAAAAGAAGTAGTATTTAGTACTACTTCGCACTATTTTAATAATTTTCATTATTTTATTAATTTAATTTTATATTTTTAATATCTGAAATACTAAAAAATGTAAATAAAGTATTAATATTACCGTCATTTGTTGATATTTTAATGATACCAAGAAATTTATTCTTATATTCAATATTTAATTCATTATAATATATAATTTTTTTAATTTTAAATATTGGATTATATTCAATCTTATCTTCATAAATTTTAATACTAGAATTTATGTGAGTTAAAAGAATTAAATCAATTATAAAGAATGGTATAGTTAATGCAATGAATAATATAAAAAATATATTTTCTATTTTTAGTATTGATTCATTGGTTTCTTCTTTCATAAATAATTTTATAGTAAATGAGATTATTAAAAATATACCAGTTATTAATAATGATAGTGATAAATATTTATAATTATTAACTTTAATGTTATATAATTCTTTTTTCATATGTTCCCTTTAAACAAAAATTAAATTAATTATTTTTAATATTATTTAAAGCTTCATTAAATCCTTCAAAGCCTTCATCGTAAATTTCAATTTGACCTCTCTCAGGTTCTCCTTCATATGAAAGTGTTGCGTATGAAACTGTTCCAAACTTAGGCTTAGGGTTATTCAAAACTTCATGATATGTAATTATAAGTTTATCAGCTGGTCCGTTTATTTCAATTGATTTTCTTTTACCATTTCTATAATATACCTTACCATTTAAGACTTTAATATAAGGTCCTTGTAATGTAAATAAGTCAAAAATAATTGAACAGCTAAATAATACTATACAAACCGTATCAAATACGGGGCTTCTTAAAAATCCACCTAATACTCCTGTTATACATAAAATAAAGAATACTAAACATGCTAAATTTAGAAATAAAGCTAAAATATATTCATATTTATAAGCATCCTTTGTAGCTTTAAATTTTAATAAAATCTTTTCTGCCATAATATCCTCCAACTAATCATTATCAAAATGTTCAAATAATCCTTTTTTTAAATATTCGACTTTTTCTTTATTTTCTTTATATAAGAAGAATGTTATAAATGCTAAAACTGATAAAGCAGATGAATAATAAAATAGACCTTTATAACCAGTTGCATAAGCCATAATTAAACCAACTAATATTGGTGTAACAGATTGTGCAAGCATACTTGCAATATAATATAGGCTTGATATTCTACCTATATTTTTTCTACTTGCAAGTTCGATAACCATTGGATAACTTGAAACATTAATACAAGCCCAACCAATACCTGCTAATGCGACTAAAATGAAAAATATAATCTTCATTATAGAATTATTAATATTTGGGTTAGTAGTAACTATTGCACTGCCAAAGAAACCAACAAATAATAAGATAATACCTATCATAATTGATTTTTTTCTTCCAATTTTATTAGCTAATATTCCTGATGGAATAAATGTAATAATTGATGCGATTGTTAAAATAATTGTTACAGTACCTGATAAAGATTGATCATTTAATACATTTTTACAATATAAAGATAAGAATGTTTCTAACGCATTAAATGCCATATACCATAAGAATGTTGATAATAATAATATTATTAAATTCTTTTTATCACCTTTACTTAATGGCTTATCCTCTTCAATTTTATTAAGAGATTGAGACAATTCTTCACCAAGTATTAAATCTTCTTTAACAGATTCTAATAATTTATTTTCATTAACTGTAATAATAAGAATGATACATGCTGATATTAAACAAAATGATGCGATAACAAATGGTATATAAGGATGTTCATTATATTTAACAACCATTGCGATTACGCCAGCAATAATAGGACCAAAATATCCAATTAAATTAATAATACCATTGGCTTTACTTCTTAAAGGTTTTGGTGTAACATCAGGCATTAATGATACAGCAGGTGTTCTATACATATGCATTATACATAATATGATAAACATCATAATTATTAATCCAGCTAAAGAACCTTTCACATACATCAAAGGTATTAACGGAAATATTAGTGCTGCTAATATCATTCCAATAACAATATAAGGCATACGTTTACCATATTTAGAATTTGTTTTATCTGATAATCTACCAAATAATGGTAATAAAACCATTGCAACAATATTATCAGCTGCCATTATAACACCAATAATATATTGCTTATTCTCACCAATAAATGATTCTAAGAAATATGGACAATAAGTGTTATATATTTGCCATAACATTAATATTGAAAAAAATGCCAGCGAAATAAATAACGTAGTCTTATAATTAAGTTTTAATTCTCGTTTTGATTGATTCATTTCATATTTCCTCATTTTAAACTATCTTATTATATTCAATAATAAAATGTAGTTTTAATACTTTTATTTTAATAAAAGGTGGCAAAGCCACCTTAATATTTAAATTAAAATAAATTAATCAGCTAAATCTGAATCAATAAATCTACAAATTGATTCAATGTTACTTAAGCACTTAGCTTTTGTGCTATATGAGATACCTGATTGAACTAATTTGTTTGCAGAACTATATAATCTAAATTGATATTGTCCATTCTTATCTTGAACAGTATAGAATGTACCTGTCTTAACTTCATTTTTAAATTTAGTTATAGCACCCTTACATGAAACATCTGATTTATAGAATTTAGATGTTACAATTGTTTGTCCGTTTGAAGCTTTAAGTGCAAATTGATATGTTAAATTCTCTTGATTAAATAATACTACGAATTTACCTTTACCTGCTTCTTTTAAGAACTTAGTTCTATCTACTAATTCAGGTTTAGAATCTCCATTTTCTTCAACAAGAACAATCTTTGTTGCATGAGCTAAACCTTTAACAGATTCAATAGCTGATTCAGCTGCAGCTTTACTAGAATAATTAGCACTATGAATTAATACTTTATTTTGTGCTGTACATCCAATAAATTGACTCTTTCTATGTTTATCAGTCTCAATATGAGTAACTAAAGTATCTAGATTAGTCTTTAAAGTCTCAATACCTTTTTGAGCACCTTTAACAGTAGTATAAACTTCAGAATTAGCCATAATTTGACCATTAGATGCAATTAATCTATATTTATAGCCATCTGCATCTGCAAAAATTTCATACTTACCGCCTGTTGTATCATCATCTGATGCTGGAACTAATACTTTTTCTCCTTCATCTTCAGCCTTTTTAGCTGCAGCTTTCTTTGGAGTAGCCTTCTTTGTTGATACTGGTTTCTTTTCTTCTTTTACTTCTTCAACTGGATTTTCTTCCTTAGTTTGTGCTTTAGCAGGAGCCTTCTTCGCTGCAGCCTTCTTTGGAGCAGCTTTCTTTGGAGTAGCCTTCTTTGTTGATGCTGGTTTCTTTTCTTCTTTTACTTCTTCAACTGGAGCTTCATCTACAGTTTCTTCCTCAACTGGAGCTTCTTCTACAGTTTCTTCCTCAACTGGAGTTTCTTCTTCAGCTTCTTCCTCAACTGGAGTTTCTTCTTCAGCTTCTTCCTCAACTGGAGTTTCTTCTTCAGTTTCTTCCTCAACTGGAGTTTCTTCTTCAGCTTCTTCCTCAACTGGAGTTTCTTCTTCAGCTTCTTCCTCGACTGGAGTTTCTTCTTCAGCTTCTTCCTCAACTGGAGTTTCTTCTTCAGCTTCTTCCTCGACTGGAGTTTCCTCTTCAGCTTCTTCCTCAACCGGAGTTTCTTCTTCAGTTTCTTCCTCAACTGGAGTTTCTTCTTCAGCTTCTTCCTCAACTGGAGTTTCTTCTTCAGTCTCTTCTTCAACTGGAGTTTCTTCTACTGGTTTAACTTCTTCAGACTCATTTAAATCGTCGTGTGCACCATAAACTTCACGCTCAACAATATCTGGATCTTCACCAGCTGCAACTCTTTGATCATATTCTCTAGCTTTATAGTATCTATCAACTAAAGCTTGATGTTCTTGAGCTGCCTTTTCAGCTTGTTGCTTTTTAGCTAACTCTTCTTTTTCAGCATTTAATGCTTCTAGTTTTTTCTTACGTCCGAACATAATAAATCGCCCTTCCTTCTTAATTTTAATTATACTAATTAAATAATGTTAAATCAATTATTTTTGACAAATTTTGTCAAATATTAAAATAAAACCTCAACCATAGTTGAAGTTTTATCATAATAAAATTTATAAATTTAGAAAACTAATTCCTTTTTATCTGGTTCAGGTTCTTCTAATCTAATACCCTTATATCCATTTTTCTTTAGATCAATCATGAATATTATTAAAGCTATTAAACTCATAACTCCTATCAATATATTTGATATACCCATAGAAATACCTGCTGCATGATAATCGATACCAATACCATGACAAATTGCAAGTGTTATAATTCTAATTAATATACGACTTCCATTTAATATACCTGATAAGAATGTTTTACCATATCCATATAATAAACCTAAAAGGCATGAAGTAAGACCAAGTGCTGGAATTGATAATGAATCAAAATAGAATATTTCTTTAATTAATTCAGACATCGATAAACCATTTGTACTTGTTTGTGTCTTTGTAATTGAGAATAATTTGGTTAATTCATCTAAGAAAACGAAACGAACTAATATAAAACCAATTGTACAAAATACTGCAACAACAAGTAAAGTAGTTTTAAATGTTTTTAATGTTCTCTTTAAGTTTCTATTTCCAATATTTTGAGAGACTATTGTAGATTGTCCTTCTTCATATACAGATATAGGAGATGTTACAAGACCTGATAAATTATTAGATACAGCAAGTGCACCTGTAATCATCCCATCTGTTTGTAAATTGTAGAATGAACCACACATTCCATTTACAACAGCTTTACCTAAATTCATTACAAATTTACCAAAGAAAATAGGTACTGATAATTTAATTATAGGTACAATATATAATTTCTTTGGTTTCATATTAGAAATCTTAATTTGTAACATATTCTTTCTGCCAAACATTATTACAATTCCAATTGAGAATAAAACAAATTGTCCTATAATTGTTGATAATTCTAGATATGCAATATTATTAACTTTAACAACATATACAAAAAAAGCATTTAAAGCTAATTTAATTAGAAGCATTCCTATATTTAGATATAATATCTTCTTAGAATTACCTTTTATTTTTTCTAAGCCTATAAATATATTGTTAATAGATACAAATATTAACTCAATTAAGCATAATATAAAATAAGTTATTGTATTTGAATTAATATTTGGTGTTTGAGCTATTTTAAGTATTGGATATGATAATGGAATAAATAATACCAAGATTATGGCTGACATCAATATAGATACAAAGAACATATTAGCTCCAGTTTTTCTTGCATGATCTAATTCTCCTGCTCCATAATATCTTGCGACTAATACAGCTCCACCACCGGCTAATCCACCACCAAATGCTGAAACCGAATTCTTAATTTGTGCGATTACACCAATCTTTGAAATAGCATTTTCTTCAATATTTGCTGCCATAATTTGGTCAATAATATTGTAGAAAGAATTAAAGAATTGATATAACATTAAAGGAATACATATCATTAAAATAGTAGGAAGAATTTTTCCTTGAAGTATTTGATGACGTTTCTTTTTTTCATAAGTTAAGGCTTTTTCTATTTTAGCATCTTCAAATGATTTTGTCTCAAATTCATTAATTATATGTTCACAACATTTTTTATTTATATATAGATTTTCTAACTTATATGAATCAAGATTATTTAATTCTTTTTTATTTTCAAGTTTTAAAATCTTATTATTTATATTATTAAGTTTTTTTATGTATTTTGATATTTCTTTTTCTTTTGAATCTTTAAATAACATAAAATCACATCCTAGCATAATTATTATACTTTTACTTTTTAATTGAAAAGGCAAAATTATCACAATAAAAAACTTCTATATTGAAAAAATATAGAAGCATAATAATTAATCTTTTTGGCTTTCAAGTCTAAATTTAACAGACTTTTCTAAATATTTTGTGAACTCTTCATCTTTACTCATTAGTTTTCCTGGTTCATCACTTAATTTTGCAACAGGATGACCATTAATAAATTGAAGTTTTAATACAATATTTAAAGGTCTTACACAAGTGTCATTTGCAACAAATGTACCAATACCAAAAGTAACTTTACATTTATCTTTGAAATAATCATAAATCTTTTGAGCTTTATCAAAATTTAGTGAATCACTAAATAATAAAGTTTTAGTCTTAGGATCTATTCCTAATTTCTTATAATGATTTATAATTTTATCTCCCCAAATGAATGGATCTCCTGAATCATGACGAACTCCTGTATAACAATGAGCATTTAAATAATCAAAATCAAGTAAGAATACATCTGTACCAATAGTATCAGTTAATGCTGTACCATTATCACCATTATATTCAGCAAACCAGTCTTTCATTGCATAATAGTTTGTATAAGCTAGAGGAATCTTTGGGAATCCTTGATACATTTGCACAAATTCATGTGCGTATGTACCTATTGGTTTTAAATGATATTTATATGCTAAATATACATTAGATGTACCAACTAAATTAGGACATTCTTTTGAAAGTTTAGCAATTAATTCATCTTGCCATTCTCTAGATAATCTTCTTCTACATCCAAATTCAGCAAATGTAAATGTATATTTTTTATTTTTAAAATCTAAAATCTTTTGATCTAATTTTTCTCTTGCAGATTCTAATAATTCATTATAATTATATTGCATTCTAAAATATACTTCATTTATTATTTCTAATAAATATATTTCAAAAGGCATTGCAGAAAAACAAGGTCCATCAACAATACATTGTAAATCTCCATTATCATCAAGATAGCATTTTACATAATCTCTAATTGGATGCCATAATCTTAAAAATTCAACATAATCTCTTTTAATAAATCTAATTGAACGTAAATAATCTAATTCATCATTCTTAAATCTTAATTCACATAAATGATCAATTTGAAGATTTATTTCATCAACCATTTCTTTGCTGAATTTAACATTTGGCGTTCTATTTTTAAAATAATATTTACCACAAGCATCTGTATGTTTATGGAAAATTACTTGATTCATATTAAATTTATATAAATCTGTATCTAATAATGAAACAATAATAGGTTCTAATCTCATATATGTCACTTCTTTCATATATTAATTATAGACATTTTTTTATATTTTAACAATTTATAAATTAACAAAAAATTATAATTGAAAAAAAACTCTACTTTATTTTGTAAAGGCTTAGTAAATAACAAAATGATATTATACATAATAAAATAAATTATCTGTTCAATTAGTTATCAATATACAATCTTCTATTTAATTCGAATCACGCTTACGTATTCAATAATTAATTAAACTCTTTTTCTATAATTTTTAAGATTTTACCATCAGGGCCGAGACTTATAAATTTTAAAATTTTATATCCGCGATTTAAAAGTGTAACAGTAAGTTCGTTATTAGATAAAGCACTAGAAAAGTATATGTTTTTTACATCATTATATTTTCCCACAACAAATGGACCGTTTAAATTACTAAATAAGGAGTTATATTCATTATTTGTCAAATTAGCAATACCATAAATAGTATTATCAATTACAATATCTTCTTTATTTTCAAAGAATAAATTATCTTTTTCCAGTGGTTTCCATACACCTAAATACTTAGATACTCTATTGTGTATATCCTTTCGAACCAATAAAATAATGTCCTCATCTGTTTTTTTCACTTCAAGCAATTTACTTATAAACATTTGTTTCCATTCATATCCATCATTTTTCTCCATAGCATCTGAATAAAACTCATCTGAGCTAAATTCCAAATAAATTGTTCGTTGATTTACTGCGATATTAAATAATGTACATTTATCGTTTCTTTCTACTAAATCCATTTATCTTTCTCCTTATACTTTACAAGCAATTAAAGTTCTTTATTTCTTCTTGTGATATCTCATTCTTTAAATCATTAAAAGTATTAGTAAAATCTTTAATGAACTGTTCATAATGAATATAGAAATCACCTTTTTTTCTTTTAGCAGATCTTTCACAAACAATAAAATAAGATTGAATACAGTTTTCAAGAAGCAAATCACAGCATTTATTAAAGTCGCCATCTTTAAAACTGTCATAATCTATTTTTAGCCTAACGTCAGACTCTTTATTTTTCCAAGAAACATATTTTCTTTCTGGAATATTTGAAAACTCATCTGAAACAATGATTGGAATAGCAGTTATACCTACTATTTCTTCACCAT
>Ga0247611_10008396_pt1 | contig 12734 bp, 22 predicted proteins | sample 177DNAGHGhighgp2_FD_192422 | JGI IMG/M metagenome (GOLD analysis project Ga0247611, IMG submission 192422) | Sheep rumen microbial communities from Palmerston North, Manawatu-Wanganui, New Zealand - 1770 DNA GHGhigh gp2 | ecosystem: Host-associated > Mammals > Digestive system > Stomach > Rumen... | reverse complement strand
AGATAATGGAAAATAAGTAAACTAGGTTTAATACTTCCCTATTGACATCTGTTATTTACAGTACTACAATATCATATTTAAATAGTCTTCGCAAGTAATCCTCAGTTGTGTAATAATTTAAGCAACTATTATAATTGGAGAAGATGTGCTATAATCTTTTCAGGAGGGTTAATTATGTGGCATATCATTTATAAAGCAAAAGATGTAGACGTTAATGATTATTATGTAGATGAATACAATATGGAAGAAATGGCTGAAAAGAATGGCATCGACTATATTGAAGCTTCTCTCTACCATTACTTAATAGGTTTGTATGAATATGACGAAATTGAAGAAGATATAGACCTTGATGGTGATGAGCCTTTTGTTTATATTGGAAAAGAAGTAATAACAAGGCAAGATGATAACTGGGGAGAATGGGATGAAGATTACGAGATTCTTTATGGTCATTTAGCAGATGATTGTTATGTAGATGAAGAAGACCTAGAATACACATATGAAGAAATCTAAGTTTATTCTGATGCCGTTTGAGAGCTAAAACCGAGCATTACAGAAAAGAAAAAGGATGATAATAAAATCACCCTTTTTTTTATATTCACTTATTTGTATCAGCTGATTAGTGTTCTACTTCACCTAGTATATCTAGGATGTCATCAAAGTAGTAAGCAAAAGCATCATTTAGCCATACTTCTTCAACGCCTTCAGGATAGCATTCATCAAAGTAGTTATCCAGGTAATCTAGCTCTTCTAAAGTCAACTTAAGGATGTTTTCTTTAGCAGGTCCCCAGAACTCAAAGTCTCTCAAATGCTTATAAGAAATAATCTTCATCTCACACCTCTCATCATATCTAAAGGACAATAATCTTCAAATCCAACCTTCAAATCCTCGCTATACAGACGGACATAATGCTTTGTCATAGCTAAGGAAGAATGAGTCAACAACTTCTGTAATTTTAGAGAGTTGCCATTATTCTTAATCCATGACTTTGCAAAGTAGTGTCTCATAGCATGTGGACCCAAAGGTCTGACCATCTTCTTCCTACAGTATTTATTGTGAGCTTGTCTTAGCCCAGATGTAGTGAGTTTATCTCCACTAACATTAGGAAAGACATATTCACTCTCTATCTTCCAGCTTTTTAGAAAGTCTCTGAGTTCTTTCTTTAGTTGGATGCTCATAGGAATGACAGCTACCTTTTGATTCTTAAGGTGTGTGTAGTGAATCTCATTGAGTTCAAAATCTAAATCTTCCTTTTTAAGATTACAAATGGTATCAGCTCTAGCACCTGTGGCTAAAATAAAACAGACTATGCAATATGTTCGGTGTGTTGCATAGTCCATCTGTTTTGGCTTTACCATCAAGGCCTGTATCTCTTCATCAGAGTATATCTCTTTTTCCTTTTCAGGAGCCTTCATAAGCTTAATTTTAAAATCGTATAAATATCCATTTCTCTGAATAAAGTATACGTATACTCTGAATATAGTTAAATACGAATTAACTGATTCAGGTTCCATATTTTCTTTTAGATACAGAGTCCATTTACTAATAAGCAATGGAGTGATTACAGAGACATCCTCCCTTCCAGTAAAATCGTGATGCCATAAGAACTTATCGTATACTAACTGATAGTTCCCTAAAGTGTTTTCTTTTAATCCTTCAGCCTTCTTTGTGGTAATGAACTCTTCCCAGGCATCATTTAATGAGATACCATCACCACAGACTTTCTCAATCTTTCGGTACATTTAATTACCCTCCTTTCCCGAAATAATTAAATGCTGTGATAATAAAAATAGAAGTATCAGAACTGTGTAATTCCAATACTTCCACGGTATCATCTGGTTTTAAAGTGGTTGATTTAACCTGTATTTATTACCAATGTGGTGCTCTACCACCTGAGCTAGAGCAGCATGAAATTACTACACAGCACTTAATTGATTGTAAGCACAGAGTATTATATGTCATTAGTTTGGATTTGTAAATAACTATCTTATAATTGATATATAGGAGAATTTTGATATGGAAGAATTATGGAAACCAATTCCCAATACTGATGACAAATATTGGGTCAGTAATATGGGTAATGTAAAACACCTTAAAGATAATGGTAAGGTATATATGTTTAAACACCACGCTAACTATAAAGGGTATTATAGGTTGAGAGTTAAATATGTTGGCGAAGGAAGAAAGAGTAAATACATACATAGATTAGTAGCAGAAGCCTTTATTCCTAATCCTGATAACCTACCATCAATAAATCATATAAATGAAATTAAATCAGACAATAGAGCTGAGAATCTAGAGTGGTGTACTGTTGGTTATAATAACTCATACGGCAGTAGATTAGAGAACTTTAAAAAGCCTGTAAGATGTATTGAAACAGGTAAAGTATATGAATCTACCAAAGCTGCTAGTATGGATTATGTTGCTACTCACACTGGGATAAGTAGAGCCTGTATGGGTAAGCAAAAGACTGCTGGCGGTGTTCATTGGGAATATATGCAACAATAAAAAGAGGGTATTTCTACCCTCTCATTCGCCGCAACACTACTAGAACTTAAGTTCACGCTAGTTTGTGGTCTGTAGCTACCATATTTAGTTTATAACATATATTGTAAATTATTTCTAACTCTTGTTGGTTGTTGTAATAATTGTTATAATTAAGAGAAAGGAGATACCACTATGAATAAGAAGAGAGTCAAAATTATTATATCCACATTATTCATTTTTTTGTTGTTGTCATTAGCACTTAATGTCTTTTTGATTATCAAAATCAACAAAACAAACAACATACCAAATATAGTTCCTGATTCACCTGAAACTCCAGGTGAGTCCTCTGAAACTCCAGAACCTGTTGTATCAAGTTATGTTGGCAAATGGAAAAATGGCAACCTATACATGATAATTGAAGAGGATAATACTGCGTTTTGGGTAGAAATTACACCCAGTACTGGTTATGGGTTAAATGGTTATGTTTATAAAGGAAAATTAGTAGGTGATGTTGTAATAGCAGATAAAGAATTAGATAGAGGTCACTATTTTGAAGATATTAGTAGTAGTATTGATATAGACATATTGCCTAGAGTATCTGATGAATACTTTATACCTGCGCCTAAAACAATTAGTTATAACCTCAGATTGTATACAGAGAGTGTTCTCTATGTTGATACATCAATATATCTAAAGGAATAAAAAAAGAGGGTCAATAAGACCCTCTATTATTTTTATGCCTTTACATGAACATTGGTAATTCTTGGTACATTGGCAGTAAACCAATCAACTTCATACTGACTTTTCACTATTATTTCACAGGTATCTTTAATACCATTAAATGCATTACTATTTAATCCTGTTAAATCTGAAAAATCCATACTACTGATATCTAAGAAGGTTTGATTTCCTCGTCTAGGACTATCACTACCAAATATCAATGAAACGTTAGCTCCTGATTTAAAGGTCCACATACTAATATCTAAACTATCAATTACAGTCATATAGAAGAACTGACTAAAGTTAGTAACATTACTTACATCTCAAGTATTTAACCCCATATCATTAGTAATTGTAGCCTGCATAAACATTCTAGTTACATTTACGCCTTCTGGTATAGTCATATTATAGACTTTCCCTTTTGACCCAAAAAACATACCAGACATATTTGTTACTTTTCTTAAATCCCAATTACTAACATCAATTTCACCATATTCAGCGAAGTTGAACATAGATGCCATTGTTGTAGCATTACCAGTATTTAAATCATTTAATCCTGATATGTATTTACACTCAGAGAACATTGAAGACATATCAGAAATATAACGGGTATCAATTGCACTCATGTCAATTGGAATTCCCCCACCTGAATATATATTGCGGAATTGAATCCTTGATGGATAGTTTATAACTTTGGTCTCAATATCATCTATAGCTCCGCTCATCTGAGCAACAGTATAAGTATCAGAACTTCCATTCTTTTCTCTAATGGCATCTGCTATATCTTGTATAGAGTTTTCTTCATAAAGTTTATTCATTAGTAGCTTACCCCATTTCCATTAGCAAGAACTGCCCAACTATATGTAGCAACACCATTTGTAACAGTACACTGTAAAGTATATGTACCATCTGAAGTAGGTGCAACGGGTATCTTAGGCATTTCTACCCAATAACCAACTTGAGTGGTAGACGCCGCACTATCTTTTCTAACATCTCTAAATCCAACAAATGTTGTGGAATCACCATTTTGAGCATTACTTAACCAATTACTTACTTCTGTATCATTATTATATAGGTTCAAAGTATAAGTTTGGTATCCACCATTAAACTTACGACTACTTTTGTTAAGAACAACATAATTACTAATTAATCTCCACGCAGTACCGGATAACTGTGTTCCTAATTGATTAAATAATGCAGAATTAGTTTGATTATCAACACACATAAAGATGCCTTTGACATTTTCAAAAATAACAACCGTTCCAATGTCTACAGAATCTACTTCTTCTTGAGTTAATGTGCCAAACAGTTCTGGAACTCTTATAACATTTAGTTCTGGAGGAATTACATCTGCACTTAATACACCTTCACTATCTACTGAAAGATTAGCTCCTATGCTTTCAAATGGCTTACTATCAATTCCTGACCATTCAGTAGTTCCAGCAGGTCCTTCTGGTCCTTGTGGGCCTTGTTCACCTTGTGGACCCTGGGGTCCAGCTGGGCCTTGTTCTCCATCAGCACCCTTTATTGCTTCTATTGGTTCCCATTCACTGCTTTCTTCATTTAGAACTTTAAGTATATAATCCATTAGATTGCCTCCCAAGTATAATTAGGTATTGGATTACCACTACCATCGTCTACTAATTCACATACCAGCTGGAACTTATTTCCTATATTTCCAGTAACATCAGGTATATCAAGTATATCCTTCCAACCGGAATAAATAGTGCCGCCAACTTTTTTACAAGCTGGAGCCTGGATATTCCCATTTCCAAAAGTATCAAATCCATATTCTGTCCATTGAGTACTCTTTGGGAAAACATCTGTGGTCTTACTCCACATCCCACTTACAGTTTTATTAGCCTTAACCTCGAAGTAATTTAAATTAAAGCTAAGAGAACCATTTCCTATATTACTAAAGTTTCCAAATTTATAACTATTATTATCATAGTCATAACAAATGTATAATCCATCTCAGCCGCTATTAGCATTAAGCCATATTCCAGCACCTATTTTGACTTTAGCATATTCTTCATCTGTAAGAGTAATAGAACTTAGAGATGCAGTATTTATCTCCTTTATAATGTCCATACCCTGGACTGTTTCTTTCCATTCAACAGCATCTTCAGTATCATTTACAGTAAGAACTTTACCAGCATCTCCTGATTGAATTGTTGGGTATCCTGATTCTCCCTGGATTCCTTGGGGACCCTGAGGACCTGTGGCTCCTGTATCTCCCTTTTCTCCTTTAGGGCCTGTAAGAGAAGAAACAGAACTCCATTCATTATTTTCTTTTACTTTTATTACATCATTCTTTAATTGAATCATTTATACATCTCCCCCTTTGAGAAAAGGAACACTACCTAAGTTGTGGTAGAACTCTTTAGTTACTAAATCATATAAGCCAACTTCATTTGTTGCTTTTATATAACATGGAACATAATCTCTTACTAAAACTCCATTATCTTCAACCTTGAAAGAGTAAAGAGTATAAGCACCATCTCTATCTGCCCATGATGAGAATATAAGAAGTGGGTTTAAGAAGGTATATGATGGTTGACCATAGGTTTCTATAACATCGCCATTTATCATAAATCTACCATTAGTAGAATCTTCACCATCCCAGCCTAAAGAGACTTCATATATGGTATCTGGTTGTATACTACTATATATAAACCTACCACCAATATTTCTTATATGCCATTCATTATAAGAACCATAATTTAGTATACTTAACTTACTATCATCAGCACCAAAGAGTCTTCCAAAATCATTGAAGTCAGTCCCTACTTTTATAGTAGTAGTTATTGTAGTATATAAAGTTGGAATAAACCCAGTGTTTATATAATTATTATACTGAGTGTTAGAAGTAGATTTTATCCACTCAACTTCCTGATACTCAGAAGGTAATCTACCAGAACTAAATATGAGTTGACTTCCTTTATACCCTTTAGAGAACTCAGTTGTCCCTTTATAAACTTTGGATATAATCATTTCTATGCCTCATATATAAAATAATAAGTATTTGGGTCTGGTGTTATTTGTTCATATTCTGCTTCTGTCATAGGAACTATAACTGGTATCTCACTAACTATCTTTGAAGAAGACCATGTATCAACTAATGAAGTATTAGCATCATCTATCTGAGGTATGTTTATAGAAGTAGAACTATTATCTATCCAAAGAACTTCCTGTCCTGTTGGAGTATCACTACCTATTGCTATCTCAGGAGAACCAGAACCACCGCCTGTAGCATTTAATCTTCCTTGAGCATCTACTGATAAGTTATTTCCTATACTTTCAAAAGGTTTATTCTCTAAATCTTCCCAACTAGATGCTCCACCTGTTCCACCTACTACAAAGAGTTGACCTTCACTGTCTACTTCAAAGTCATCACTGAGAGTTTCAAAAGGTTTATCATTTACATTATCCCAATCAAGACCTAATTCTTCTCCATTTGGGTCAAGTCAAACTTTATAACCTTCAGGAGGTGTATCACTACCTACCCAAACTCCAGGGTTTCCATCTTTACCAGCAGGCCCTCTAACTCCATCAATAATTCCTGTTAAGGGTAGAAGACCATTCTTTATGTTAGCCATAGATTACTTCCTCCTGTATATAAATCTTTCCTTTTATAACAGTATTCACTTCCCCACTGGCAAATACGATTTGTATATCGTAGACCAATGAAGAAGGCATTTCTAAACTAGCAGTATCTTCAGGGTCAATGACCAAAACTAAATCACTGCCTAATTCTTTTTTTATGACATAATTCTCATCGTCATAATCTTCTTTTGCTCCAAATATAACCCTGTCTCCCTCTTCTAATTCATAGAGAGTATCATCAGAGTATTTGATTACAATTTGGAGACCAACACTATCACCTCTTGTAAGGTAAATGTTTTTGCCTGAAATGTTTACCATACTAATTCTCCTTTAGTGGTAATTGAGAAACTTTTGTGTTGATTAAATCAACATAACCATCTGCGTTGGGCAACTTCTTATAGTTTTCATATAAACTCTTAAATAGTCTTGCCTTAGCAAACTCAATGTAGCCATCTCTTATGGCTGACTCCCCTAACATTGTTAGTTCTGAAGCACACATAAGAAGAAGCATGTCATTTTTTGTGTCTTTGTTTTTTGCTTTTTCTATAAAATAAGTAGTTATACTTCCTATAAGTGCTGAGAAAGCTCCACTACCTAGTATCGCTAATAAAACTGTGTTATCCATTTATATCTGTTTTTCTCCTGTTAGATATGTCCATGATATATATAAAGGTGAACCTGATGTTGGTGTAAAACCTGAAGAATAACCAGTAAGTCTTATGGTTATACTTCCAGAAGGTGTTATCCAACCAGTGTAGACCATATCTGAATAATAACCACTACCCATTACATTAGTGATTGGTCTATAGTTTGAGAGTGTTCCTGTAAAGATGTTATCGCCTTTGTTATGCCAGGCTCCATCACCATTCATTACTAAACTAAGGTTAACCACTCTTCCCCACACATATCCTTCTTGAGTATTGATACCTAAACCACCACTTCTATTTATAATAGTTCCTAAACCAACAGGTTTTGCTTCTATTGAAGTTGACCATGTTTCATTAGTTGGAGTGCTACTACCATAACTATATATATTCTCTGTTAGATTTATTATTGATGGTTTAGAACTATTATTATATGTGATTTGAGAGTATCCATTATCAACCACACTACTCTCATTCATATAACCGCCTGCTATATAAGTACTATCTCCACCAGAACTATTACTTCTGAGGTTTATAAATGGGAATTTAGTAGCAGCTCCAGTTGTTGTAACACCTTCAAATATACCGTAGTGAGAATTAACAGCATCTCCTGCTCTAAGTATCTTAAAGGTAGCGTTACCTGTCTTTGAGCTAGCCTCTGGGGTGTCATCTCAAATAATCTCACCTGTATTTGTCCACTGACCCATCTTAGTAGAAGAAGCATTATAAACTTCTAACTTACCATTAGTGTTATTAACACCACCTAATTTTATAGTTCCTGTTTGAATACAATCACCACTAATGGTTGTAGTTCCATTAGCCATACTAGTTTCCAAATTACTTACTGCTGTATTGGCGGCTGATGTTCCAGCACCACTAGCATCATATCTTTGGTCTCCAGCACTGATTGTCAAATAACCTGTAAGATTTATCTTACTAGCATCTATAGTTACTGCTTCAGCACTCTGATTTATAGTAGATATGATTTGGTCTCCATCTACTTTCTTTGAAACTTCACTTATAGTTCCATCTAATGTTCTGGAGAGTTTATTATAGGCTCCATTCATCTTTATCTCATTGAAACCATAATTATTTTCTTGTTCTCTACTAGCATCACCTGTACATGAAACAGTGAATCCCGATTTATTCCAAGATATACTAAATACTGGTCTGTTAGTTCCATAAACACTAACATTCTGACCAGCAATAAGACCTATATTTTCATTGAAGGTAGTGAGTTTAAAAGGAACATAATCTGTTTGAGGAAGAACAGAAAGAATATTACTTAATGCTGTCTGAACAACAGTCTCAGTATTATTTTCATCAATATAAAAGAATGGATTATTATAAATCTTTAGAACTACATCACCTGTTCCAGAAGAAGTTCCTGTATCATCATTAGATGCTCCATGTCATACTCTGGTTATATGTGGACAACTATAATCTGCTTCTTCTAAGGTTTTACAATTAGAGTTTATAAACACTGTAGAACCAGTAGAATACCCATATTTTCTAAGTCTTAAAACTTCAAGTTCACTGCTCTGGGCATATTGGTATTCTATAAAACAACCATTTGCTTCTGCTATATATGAGAATAACTGTCTGAAGGTAGTTCCCTGGTTAATGTTATTACCATAAACCATATGGGAAGCATTAACCATATTTCTACTTGAAGTATCAGCACTATTAGTTACAAACCCACAATGAGAAGCAGCCTGAGTAAATAAGTTCCTTAATGTTATTGGGTAAGTAAGATGGTCTACATAGTCAAAGCAATCACCATCTAATTTACATATCCCATCATAAGCAGTTATAGTATAACTGTTCTTATTCTTTTGTATATCTTTGACATAGAACTTTCCTATTGTTGTTGAACCTATTGAGTAAACCAATTCATCATCAATTTCAAAAAGTCTATCCTTTTTTATAGTGAACTTTATCTGTGCTGAAGCAACATCACCTGGTTGTAAATTGGTGTTAGAGTTTATGGTCTTTGTATATTCAACACCACCATATATATCAGCATCTGTTAAAGTTTCAGAACCATAAGCAATTATATTATCCATTTATTACAACCCCATTCTCTGTTTCTCCACCTAACTCAATAGAAGAGAACTCAACACCCTGAAGAAGACCATTATAGACAACACCTGAATACCAATCAGAAGAAGCATTTGAAGTATACATATGCCTTGTCATCTCTGTATTAGTAGCAACATCTCAGAAAGTTAACCAATAAGTTCTTCCTACTACTTTGTTTAGTATTTTAGATATATTTTCTGGTGTGTCTGGTCTTAGACCTATTTCTAACTTTCTGTTTCTTGCTAATACCCAATAGATTCTCATAACCCCATCATCAGACCTTCCACTATCTTCAGAAGCAAGAGACCCAATAGAAGGTCTCATTGTCTGTGGAGCAAATTGGTCTGCTATCTCCTGAGTAGTAGGAGTAGCATTTTGTGATATAAGAACATGTGCTTTGTTTGTTAAATAATTACTCATCTGCTACTCCTTTATCTAAAACAAACTGTTTCCAGTCTGTAACTGCCAACTTCTATTTCCTCTAGAAGCTGACTTTGCGATTGTTGTATCATCTATGTTAACTTCTAAATCTTTGTTATCAATAGCACTTATTATCTGTCTAATTCCTTGAGCAAAGACAGTTGCTAATTCTCCATTAGAAGCATCTATAGTTTCTTTCAGTAATGATTGTGGGGCTGCTATCTCTGGGTTGCTATGTGCTCCTGGATATTCACCCATTTGAGCAATGGTAGGTGTATCTAAAACACCACCTTTAGCAAGTCTTGGAATCCATATTGGACTTACATAGAAACCACCACCAAAAACTTTATTTAAGACATTAGCAACACCACTGTTATTTATCTTCCAAATAACATTATTGATGGCTGATTCAATTCCTGTAATGATGTTATTAGCAAAGTTTCTAACATACCACCAAGCACTACTTGCCCAACCAGAAAGAGCATCAGGAACACCTCTAATCTTTGATTTGATGTCTTCTAACTTCTGACTGATGGTTGTCTTTAGATTGTTCCATTTCTCAGTAGCATTTATCTTTATATTTTCCCAAGCATTACTGAGTATCTCTGAAAGTGAGAGATTGTTCTGTGCTATCTCAGCATTATCACCAAAGATTTTCTGTTTTATTTCTTGCCACTTATTCTTGGCACCTTGTTTTAGTGTTTCCCAAGCCTGTAAAGCACTGGTAGAAAGCATTGAGTTGCTATTGGCTATCTCATTATTATCACCAAAGATTTTAGTCTTTAGTTCATCCCATTTAGCCTTTACTTTATCTTTCCACTCATTCCATTTAGTAACCTGAGCATCTGTAGCAAGTCTATTAGCTTCTGCTATTGCTTCACCATTTTTAGAAGCAGTTTCTTTAAGTTTGCCCCAACCTTCTTTTACTCTAGCAAAGAAGTTAGACCACTTTTGAGCACCTTGTTCAATCTCAGCAACATTTATTAGATTTACTTCACCACCTGTAACAACTGGTATTACATTGTATCCAATGCTTGTATCTCCATAAACTTGGTTAAAAGCAGCCTGTGTTTCTCTTGGAACACCTAATTCATCATTATATTTACCACCAGGAAGATGTTCTTTTACAAACTCTCTAATCTTATCAATGATTCCATAGACTCTTTCTAATTTCTTATTGATTTCATCTAAGTAGCCACCATAACCACCACTAACTCCAGCACCACCATCTCTATTAGAATTGAGAACATCTAATTCATCAAATGAAGCAATAGTTAATGCTTTCTCTGTATTTGAAGCAGTAGCAGCTGCTGCCTTACCAACACCAACTTGTATATTGAAAAGTCTACTGAGTATTCCAAAGAAACCAATTATGAGAGATGCTATAAAGTCGAGAACAGGTTTTAATCCTGCTGCTATAACCTCAGTAGCATATTGAACTGCTGCTGAAAGTTTCTCATTCTCAGCAACTGCTTTTCTGGCAAATGCTACAAATGATTTAACACCAATGAGAACCTTAGCAACATTACCTGCTATCTTTCCAATTTGTTTACCATTGCTATCATTTTTAGGTGTTATGTTTGTTGCTTCTTTTATTCTTCCAAATAATGCGGGTTGGTCTGTTTTAAACTGTTGTCTGGCTAAACTAGAACCAAGAGATGATTGCCCTGCTTGTAGTCTTTCAAACTTAATCATCAACTGGTCAAGTTGAATACCGTACTCTTTAATTAGTAAAATAGCATCCTTATCTAATGGTTTTGCCTTTATTTTATCTATTTCTTCAAGTACGGACTCTATTTGATTTAGAATAGCATCTGTCCTAGATAACTCAGATGTATCTACATCAACTGTAGCCTCCATCTTTATTTGAGTGTTATCTAAAGAGTTGATAGCATTTGCTAATGCTTTATCTATTTGAGTAGTATCTACAACACCATCAAAGGTAAGTTTGTCTTTCAGTTCTTTTAGTTGTCTATATGTAGCATCTAAGTTATTGATTTCTCCTAGAGTGCTCATATCAGTGAACCCACCAAGAGCAAATGCTTTTCTGAGAGAAGCAGTTTTATCACTTACTCTCTTCATAACATCTGATAGTTTCTTATCTCATTCATTAGCAACTTTTGAAGTAGCACTCTTTGTAGAAGAAACTATACTATCCATTGCCTTGCTATAAGACTTTTCTAATGAACCTACTTTTGTTTCTGCTTTTACAAGACCATCATCTAGATTATTTGTATTCAGTCTTTTTATTGAGTTTTGTATGTTTCTAATTGCTTTTTGGAACTTACTATCATCAGCGGTAATAAGAACCTTTAATTTTTCTATATCCATACTTACTCCTTATTCTTAAACTTCCTATTAAACGAGTTAGCAAAGTTCATAAAGTTAGCAACTGATTTTGCTGTTCTATCTTCTTCAAACAAATCTGGGTAAAGTTCATATATAGTTGGTATTGGTTTACTACTCATTGAAGCACCTAATATACTTACTAATGAGATTGCCAATTTATAATCCATACTTGCCCTAGATTTGATTTGTCTCTCTTCTCTAAAAAGACAACCCTGAAGGTATCTATTAACTTCACCAATTGTCATATTTCAGAACTTCTCTTCATCTAATTGGAAATTGATTGCTTGTTGTCGGAGTTCCTCTAAAAAACTGGAGAGAGTTTTACTCTCCTTTATGCGTTTTTTGAGTTATCTTCTTCCTCTTCATCTGATTGTAAGAAACCACCATCCACAAAGACATCCATGAAAAGTGGTATTAAATCAAACTGA
>Ga0247611_10008395_pt1 | contig 12735 bp, 10 predicted proteins | sample 177DNAGHGhighgp2_FD_192422 | JGI IMG/M metagenome (GOLD analysis project Ga0247611, IMG submission 192422) | Sheep rumen microbial communities from Palmerston North, Manawatu-Wanganui, New Zealand - 1770 DNA GHGhigh gp2 | ecosystem: Host-associated > Mammals > Digestive system > Stomach > Rumen... | reverse complement strand
ACTTCATGCTCGGCATGGGACTGATAATAATGATGATCATTCTGTTCCTGCCCCTCATGAGAAGAATGTGCATCAGCTGCATGAGAGCAGGTTCTTTCGGCGGCGCCATCAAGGCTTTCCTGTTCTCCCGCAGCAGCTGGATCCCCAGAATGGAAGACAGCCTGAACCCACTGATGATAACTGTTCTCGCATGCATCACGGTCATCGTTATGCCTTATTTCCACGGATCTGCACTCATCGCAATGCTCCTGGTCCTCTTCGGCATGGCACTCTTCAGCGAATGCAGGCTGCTGCATCTCGCCGTTGCAGTATGCGCCGTAGGATCTTCCTACATACAGACAAGAGTTTTCTCAGGCGATGTCACAAACGTCGTTAAGTTCAAGTTCGATCCCGGATTCCTTGTCGATGAGCCCTCTGTCATGAGCATCGGGAAGTACCTTCTCCTTGTAACAGGTCTTACCCTCATCTTATCGCTCCTGACAGCACTCATACTGTTCATATCAGACATTGCTCACAAGAAGCCTGTCTACAGACTCCTTCTGTTTATATGCTTCCTTCTGCCTATGGCTTTCGGATTCACATTCCAGGTATCCCTCGAAATGCTGGCAAACCACAAATTCATCCAGATCACTCTCATACTTGTCGATGCTTTCGTGGCAATAATGATGGCCAACCTGTTTGCAATTCCCTTTAAGGTCGCAAAGAAAGGCGACTTGGCAGAAGACATTGCCATCCTCCCCGTTACCGCAACGAATACGGATATCAGAGAACCTGCAGTTGCAGTAAAGAATCTGGCCGATGATAAAGAAGACGAGGTTTCTTCCGAAGAAGTTGCCGAAGCACTCAAAGCTCTGGAAGAAGAGCTCGACCTCCCCGAGGAGATCGACCTTCCTGAAGAGATCGATCTGCCGGAAGATGAGGATGAATCTGAAGACGCTAGCGAGTCTGAAGCTTCTGATGATACTTCAGAAGACGGTCAGTCTGAACCCGAAAAGTCTGAAGACAGCGATATTCCCGCAGAAGATACTGTCGGCGTAAGGCCGGGCAACGAGGAGATCCTCCCTGCAATCCGCAAGACTGGTGAAGTTGCCGTATCAGAAGCTCCTGAAGAGGATTCTGAAGAGGCAGTTTCGGAAGCAGTTTCGGAAGCAGCTCCCGAAGTTGAAGAGATATCCTTGGAAGAATTCTTCTGCGAGGATGATTACAAGGCTGACGATGATGATGCAGTTGAGGACGCAGTTGAAGACGCATCTGATAATACAGAGGAACCGGAAGCTGAGAAACCTGCAGAAGATTCTGAATCTGAAGGATCTGATGATGAGAATTCTGAAGAGTCCGCTGAAGAGGATGCTGCTGAAGAAGAAACAACCGAAGAAGAACCGGTTGAAGAAAAGGCTGCTGCCGCTTCAACACGCAAGCGCAAGAAAGAGATCTCCCTCGGCAAGTTCATTGCTCTCCAGCTCTGCGGCATAATACTCGGCATCACATTACTCATTCCTCTTACCGCGACCGGCTTGTCGGAATGGTGCACATATATCAACCTGAACAGAAATCATTACAGCATCAATGCTGATTCTGCAATGGTACAGTGGATCATCCAGAACACCGAGACTTCAGATGTATTCCTTACACCTATGTGGAGCCTTAACGAGTTCTATCTTGCAGGAAGACCTTCGTACTACGGCTGGCCTTATTACGCATGGTCCGCAGGACATGACACGGATACACGTGACCAGATCTATGCATGGCTGATCTCAGGCTGCGGCGGCGACATCAATGAATTCACACGCTACTGCAAGGAGCGCGGCATCAAGTATCTTATCGCCTCACCTGATTTCGACAGCGGAGAATATGCTTTCGGTGTCAGCTTCAACTGGGAATTCTTTGCACAGAACCTTACCCAGGTTGCATCATTCAACGAGAACGGAACAAAGATCTATAAGATCTACTGATTCTCTTAATCCTCACCGGGGAAAACGATATCATCCAGGCTTGCCTCCACGGCAAGCCTGATTTGTGTTTCGAACAATTCAGGATAAAAACTGTGAGGATCAGCCAGATCCAGAAACACAATATCTTTACCAATCTGAAAACCCTTTTCCAAATATCCTTTTCGTCTGTTTCTGGATTTATAGGCATATTGTTCTCTGTCAAGAGCACCATCTATCTCAAGTCCAATACACTTACACTGCTCAGGTACTTTAAAGACGATATCCGGAAAAAGGGCATCAAAACTGCTTCCGACCAGCGGCTCCACCTTGACCTTATAGCCTTTACTCTCTATCAGTTGACAAGTCAGCAATTCGTTTTTTGATCTGAATATCATGCCCTTATACTCAATCGGGTGTTCAACAGGAAGCCCGTTGGAATTAGATACGGCGTTATCAAAATAGTCCCCGTCAAAAATAGAATACTTTCTCTTCTTAAGCGGGTATTCTATCTGGCGGGGAGGAAAGCGATAAATTAGATTCCATCTGTATTCAAGTTCATTCAGTTCCTTTTTCAGTTTAATATATTCCTCTATAAGAGGCGTATAAAATCTGCCTTTGTTGGAAGTAATGCGGTATCTTCTGCGGTTTTTACTGTTAACGGCAGGCTCGAAAGGGTCATAAGTCACAACAACATACAAAAGACCTCTAATAGGCACAAAACTGCCATGAGGAAGTTTGGAGATCTTGTCTTTGAGATAGCTGATCTTTAATTCATTATTCTTAATGTCATTCATAAGAATATTGTATATTCCGGCTGCAGAAAAATCGTCTCAACTTTACTACTGGTATGGATCATCAATAAACAGCATAATCTACATACACAATTCCGATTTATAATGCTAAATTTGTGTCACTAGATGTGTCATTTTCGAGAGGAATGACACATTTTTTAATTATAAGTTGTTTTTTGTGTCACCTGATGTGTTATCAACTCAGAGCAGCAGCAAAATTGCAGTCTCAAACAGCCCTATAAAAAGTCTCAAAAAAAGCGGAGCCCCAACCGGAGCTCCGCCATAATTAATCATTAAACTATATCAGATTATTCTTCAACTTTATAGGAAGCGATAACCTTCTCTGCAACATCCGGAGGTGCGGGTTCATATCTGGCGTGCTCGAAAGCAAACCAGCCGCGGCCCTGAGTCATTGACTTGAGGTCTGTTGCATAATCGAGGATCTCAGCAGTAGGAACTTCACAGTTGATGACTGAGCCCTGCTCGTCAGCGTCGATGCCCATGATACGGCCGCGGCGCTTGTTGAGATCGCCCATGATGTCGCCCTGCTTATCGTCGGGTACGTGAACTTCCATCGTGCTGATGGGTTCGAGCAGGATCGGGTTAGCCTGTGCCATACCTGCCTTGAAAGCGAGGTTTGCTGCGATCTTGAATGCCATTTCGGAAGAGTCAACATCGTGGTAGGAACCGTCAACCAATGTTGCCTTGAGGTTAACTACAGGGAATCCTGCCAAAACGCCCTTCTTGACTGATTCCTGCAATCCCTTCGCAACTGCAGTGAAGAAGTTCTTCGGAACTGCGCCGCCGAATACGTTTTCTGCAAATACGAGTTCTTCCTGCTCGGGGTTGGGCTCGAATTCGATCCATACGTCACCATACTGACCGTGGCCGCCGGACTGCTTCTTGTGCTTGCCCTGAACCTTAACCTTCTTGCGGATAGCTTCACGGTAAGGAACCTTCATGTCTGTGAGGTCACATTCAACCTTGTACTTATCCTTCAGCTTGCTCTGCAGAACTTTGAGCTGCATGTCGCCAAGACCTGAGAGGACCATCTGCTTTGTCTCGGGATTTGTTACGATCGTGAAGCACTTGTCTTCGTCAGCGAGCTTGGACAGACCGGAGATGATCTTCTCTTCATCGCCCTTTGCCTTGGGCTCAATGCTCTTGGACAATACTGGAGTCGGGAACTTGATCTTAGGGAGTTCCAGTACACGTGAGCTGTCGCACAGAGTATCGTTTGTCTCGGAGATCGCAAGCTTTGCTGTAGCACCGATATCGCCTGCCGTTACCTGATCTGTAGGGATCTGCTTCTTACCTACGAGATAGAAGAGACCGCCGATCCTCTCATCCTTGCCCTTTGTTGCATTGAAGAGAGTGGAGTTTGCCTTTACGGCACCGGCATTAACCTTGAAGATGGAGATCTTGCCGACGAACGGGTCGGAGATCGTCTTGAAGATGAAGCATGCAGTGGGATCGTTTACATCGCACTTAACTTCCTCTTCCTTGCCATCGGGATATGTAGCGATGATTGCGGGCTTTCTGCCTGCCGGAGGAGTATCTTTCGCGATACAGTTGAGCAGGAAGTCAACACCAACGTTCATGTATGCGGAACCGCAATAGATCGGGTGGAGTTTTCCTTCACGGAAGCCGGCATGTACACCGTGCCTGAACTCGTCCTCTGTGAAGGGCTCGCCTGCGAAGAACTTCTCCATCAGGGCGTCATCAGCCTCTGCAACTACTTCATTGACCTTCTCCTGGAGCTCGTCGATACGTGCATTGTATTCTTCGGGCAGCGGGAACTCTGTGAGCTTGCCGCTCTTCCAGTCAACGGAGAATGCCTTACGGTTCATAACGTCGACGATACCTGTCATCTGACCATTCTCCATGATAGGGAATGACAACGGGATAACGGAAGCACCGTAACGCTCCATCATTCTTGCTGCAACGCCTTCGAAGTCTGCGTTGGGCTCATCCATTCTGTTTACGAAGAACAGGAAAGGAACTTTCTTGCCGTTGAGAAGTCTAATAGCCTTCTGTGATCCTACAGATGTGCCGCCTTTTGCGGATACCATTACGACACCGCTGTCGGCGATTCTGATACCAGCCATCTCTTCACCCAGGAAATCAAAGTCACCGGGAGTGTCGATGATATTGATCTTACTGCCTTTGTATTCGCATGCTGCGACTTTGGCTGCTACTGACATCTGGCGCTTGATCTCTTCGGGATCGAAGTCCATTACAGTGTTGCCGTCAGTGATGCGTCCCAGGCGGTCTGTGCTTTTGGTGCAATATAACATAGCTTCTGCCAATGTGGTCTTACCTGAACCGACGTGGCCGAACAAAGCGATGTTACGGATCTTGTCTGCGGAATATTTTTCCATCAGTCTTTCCTCCTTCGATTTGGTATCAGATTAAACATCTTTTTCGATTATATATGATTTGATGTGCGATTTCCACAAAAAATGCGCATAGCGCAAAAATAAAATTGTGCAGTTTTATTCCACATATATAATACCTTATACAATTCTCCCGAAAGGATTGACTTTTGTATTTTTATGCATTATATTGCATAAATTATTACTAGAATCAGCGAGGCGGAAACTTATATGGAACCTAAAAAAATTAAAATAAGTATTATAGGAGCAACCGGCTATGTCGGAGCAGAGCTTGTTAAGGGGTTTGCAGCTCACCCTTATGCAGAAATTATTCATCTTACATCACAGTCATTTGCCGGAAAGAAGTTTTCTGACATTTATCCCGTATTCAAGGGGGTATGCGACATAACACTTGAGGAAGGAGATTATGTGCAGATCGCAAAGGACAGTGATCTCGTTATAACAGCTCTCCCCCACGGAGTATCTTCCAAGACAGTTCCCGTCATTCTCGAGAATGGTGCACGCGTAATAGACCACTCAGGCGACTTCAGATATAAGAACCTCGCAACATATGAGAAATCATACAAACTTGATCATCCCCATCCCGAACTCCTGCAAGAGGCTGTTTACGGTCTCCCCGAGTTCTACAGGGAGGAACTTAAGAGTGCAAGGCTCGTTGCAAATCCGGGATGTTATCCCACGTGCTCACTTATCGCACTCGCTCCTTTCCTTACAAAGGGTCTCATCAAAGCTGACAGCATAATCATCAACGCCGTATCAGGCGTATCGGGAGCCGGGAGAAAGTCGGACCTTGCATATGCTTTCTGTGAGACGGACGAGGCTTTCAAGCCCTATGGCGCTGTGGGACACAGACATACGACGGAGATCGCGGAACAGTGCGGCTTCCTGTCGGCAAAGTCCGGCAAAGAGACCGTCAAGGCTGTGACGTTCACACCCCACCTCGCTCCTTTCAAGAGAGGAATGCTCGCGAGCATCTATGCAAAGCCTGCAGAGGGATTTACGGATGTATCCTCTGAGAAGATAAATCAAATTTATCAGGAGTTTTACAATAATGAGACTTTTGTGAGAGTCCTCGAAGATAAGACTCTTCCTGATGTAAAATCGGTATACGGTTCCAATTATATAGATGTCAACGGCATGTATGATCCGGAGACTGACATGATCAAGCTCTTCTCAGCCCAGGACAACCTCGGAAAGGGCGCCGCCCTTCAGGCTATCCAGGCAGCAAACTGCATGTTCGGTCTTCCTGAGGAAACCGGACTCAAAAATATGATAAGAGGTGTATGACGATGAGTGACAAACCCGCTCCATTTATCGAAGGTGACATGAAGACAAAAGTCGATAAGGCTTCTATCCTTATTGAAGCTCTCCCCTACATAAAGAAACTGAGAGGCCAGACTATCGTTATCAAGTACGGCGGAAATGCCATGATCAACGAAGAACTGAAGCAGTCGGTAATGGATGACATCGTTCTCCTCAAGTATATCGGCATCAACCCGATCCTCGTTCACGGCGGCGGACCTGATATCAACAACATGCTGTCCAGGGTCAATGTCGAATCACATTTCGTCAATGGTCTGAGATATACGGATACAGACACGATGCAGATCGCCCAGATGGTGCTGATCGGCAAGACAAACAAGGAGATCGTCTCAAATCTCTGTTCCAAGGGTGCCAAGGCAATCGGTATCTCAGGCATCGACGGCCAGCTCATCGAGGCAGAGAAAATGACGACGGATCCTGAAGGCAACAAGATCGACATCGGATATGTCGGTACCATCAAGAACATCGATACAGCTGTATTGTCGATGCTCGCAAACGATGAATATATCCCGGTAATCGCCCCTATCGGAATGGGCGAACACGGCGAAAGCTACAACATCAATGCCGATACGGTGGCATCCGAAGTAGCCGTTGCGCTCCAGGCATCGAAGCTCATGATCTTGACTGACGTGGGCGGCGTTCTTGAGACAAAGGAGGACGGTGAGAACCGCATCATCCCTGTCCTTGATGAGAAAGACATCCAGGACTGCATCAACCGCGGCATCATTTCCGGCGGCATGATACCCAAGATCAACGGGTGTCTCGACACCGTCCGACGAGGCGTTAACCGCGCCCACATAATAGACGGCAGGATACCGCACAGCCTGATCCTTGAGATCTTCACGGAGAATGGCATCGGAACAATGATCGTAAAAGAAAAGAGGAATGATTATGAGTATAGAAAGTGATCTTTATCTGATAAAGGATTATGACAAGAAGTACTGCATGCAGGTCTTCTCTCCCCTTGATGTTGCTTTCGTTAAGGGCAAAGGCTGCACACTGTATGATACGGAAGGCAAAAAATATCTGGATATGATCGGCGGCATCGCAGTAAATTCCGTCGGTCACGCACATCCCAAGCTTACAAAAGCCATTGCCGATCAGTCCAAAAAGCTGATCCACTGTTCAAACTATTACTATATCCCTTCAAGGTCTGAACTTGCAGGAAGACTTTGCAAGAAGAGCTTTGCCGACAAGGTTTTCTTCTCCAACTCCGGAGCTGAAGCTAACGAGGCCGCCATCAAGCTCGCAAGGGGATACTTCCACTATAAGGGTGAAGACAAATATGAGATCATCACCGCGAAAATGAGTTTCCACGGGCGTACGATGGCAACAATCGCTGCTACGGGCCAGCCCAAGTTCAGCAAGCCTTTCGAGCCGGTGACACCGGGATTCAAATATGTTGAATACAATAATATTGACGATCTCTATGCAGCTGTAACGGACAAGACAGCAGCTATAATGCTCGAGCTCATTCAGGGCGAGAGCGGAGTTCATCCCGCAGCTCCCGACTTCATAGTTGCCGTAAGGAAACTGTGCAACGAGAAGGGCATCCTTTTTATCGACGACGAGATCCAGACAGGCGTCGGAAGGACAGGCAAGATGTTCTGCTATGAGCATTACGGCGTATATCCCGACATCATGACACTGGCAAAAGGTCTTGCAGGCGGAGTTCCGATCGGCGCAACTCTGTGCACGGAAGAAGTAGCTTCAGGATTCCACGTCGGCGATCACGGATCGACATTCGGCGGCAATCCTCTGGCAACTACAGCTGCCAATACGGTACTCGATATCATTACCGAGGAGAACCTCATCGCAAATGCGGATCTGATCGGCGACATGATGCTCGATAAGCTCCAGGCACTGAAGGCTAAATATCCCATGATCCATCAGGTAAGAGGCAGGGGACTTCTGATCGGAATAGAATTCAATCCGATAATCTCCGCTGCCATGATGAAAGACGTGCTCCTGGAGAAAGGCTTCCTTGTAAGCGCCATCGGAGCATCTACCATAAGGATCGCTCCACCGCTTATCATCAGCAAAACGGAAGCGATGTCATTCGTAAACACACTCGAGAAGATACTTAAAGCACAAGCAAAACAGATGAGGTAATAAACATGAAGCATTATATAGATTTTCACGAAGACGTAGGAATTGAGGAACTTGATAAACTGCTCGATATCGCCATCGACATGAAGGCGAAGACAAAGGCACGCATCCCCCACCATTATCTTGAGGGACAGTCTCTTGCAATGATCTTTACAAAGTCATCAACAAGAACAAGGGTATCCTTTGAAGTCGGCATGTATCAGCTCGGCGGACAGGCACTCTTCCTGTCCAACCACGACATACAGATCGGAAGGGGCGAGACTATCCACGACACAGCCCACGTTCTCTCCGGAATGGTTGACGGCATCATGATCAGGACTTTTGCACACCAGGATATCGTAGATCTTGCAAAGTACGGTTCCATCCCCGTCATCAACGGCCTGTCAGATGACCAGCACCCTACACAGATGCTCGCAGACCTCCTTACGGTCAAGGAAGTCAAGGGCGGACTCAAAGGTCTCAAGCTTGCTTACCTTGGCGACGGCAACAATGTTGCAAACTCTCTTCTCCAGGCTTGTTCGAAAGCTGGAATGGACGTGGCAATAGCATCTCCTGCCGATTACACATGCCCCGACAAATATGTTCAGCAGGCAAAAAAGGATGCCGCAATAACAGGTTCCAAAGTCCTCATGACGACCGACCCTTTCGAGGCCGCCGCAGATGCGGATGTCATCTATACTGACACCTGGACATCCATGGGACAGGAGGAAGAGAAAGCAATGCGCGTACAGATCTTCAAGGACTATCAGGTCAACAGCAAGATCATGGGTGTTGCACACAAGGATGCAATGTTCCTGCACTGCCTCCCTGCTTACCGCGGATATGAGGTAACAGAAGATGTTATCGACGGACCGCAGAGCTACGTATTCCAGGAAGCAGAGAACAGGCTCCATGCCCACAAAGCAATACTTGTAAACTGCATGGCAGACATTAATGAGTTCATTTGAATTCAGAAGAGCCGTTCCCGAAGACGCAGAAGCACTGTCGCATCTGATCAAGAATGCGATGGTAACTTACTGCGCGGAATCGGGGATCCCCGAAGGGCATCTTGAATCGATGACTGAGGAGATCGACACGATAAGGGACAGGATAATCCACAATTACTGCATATGCTGTTTTGACGGAGATGAACCTGTCGGTACGATTACGCTGTCAATGGTATTCAATCCGATCAAATTCAGTTTCTCCGATAAGACAATGAAATATCTCGACAGCGTTGAGATAGCAGGTTATATTTCGCGTTTTGCCGTAAGAAGGGATCTGAGGAGCGCCGGGCTCGGAGTCGACCTGATGAATGCCGCACTAAGCCTTGCATCCAAAAAAGGATGCAGCCATTGCCTCCTCCATACTGCAGTTACAAATAACGGAATGGTAACTTTCTATAAGAACCGCGGATTTGAAGTTATAGACAGTGAATCAAGCCGCGGTTATATGCGCGGACTCCTCGGCATGGCTTTGGGGGAATGATCAGATCATATTAGTCAGATAGAAACTGCAGGAGGCAAACCTCGGATCTGCCGAGATGTGTTCCATTGCCTTCTTTGCCAGGTCCTCCGTCCTGAACAGACCGAATACGGCACTGCCGGAACCTGTCATGAGAGACAGAGAGCTGTCTTCAGCATCAAGCATATCAATAATGTCTCTGATAACAGGCACTTCTTCAATGCCCGGTGTCTGAAGGTCATTTACAAACAGATACCTGTTGCTGCGGATGATCTCATCAGCTTTATCCAGGTCATTGCCGGCCTGACATAAACTGACGATAAGATCCTCATAGAGTTTTCTGTCAAATCCTTCAATGGAAAGCTTATCAGCTTCGGCAAAACTTCTTGGAGTAGATACTCCTTCGGCGGGCTTAACGATCAGCATAGGCCATTTGCCGAAGCCTTCAATTGGAGTTACCACTTCACCAACGCCTTCACAGAAAGCCGTTCTGCCATAAAGAAAGAACGGAACGTCGGCACCTATATTGACCGCGATCTCGTTCAATTCCTCTTCGCTGAAAGGATCCCCGAAATGCTCCTGAAGCGTCATGAGGACTGCCGCCGCATCGGAAGACCCGCCTCCCATGCCTGCCTGGCTCGGTATTCTCTTTGTAAGGACTATCTCCGTATATGGAAAGACTATCCTGTATTTCGTCTTCTCATTGACAAGTTTCTTGTGATATCTGGCGTAAAATCTGTCAGCGGCTTTATAGCACAGGTTCTTCTTCGGATCGGTATTGTCCATGCCGTCACAGATAACCGCTATCTCTGCGGGTCTGTCCTGATCGATGTTGACTGTAACATCATCACAGATATCTATCTCCTGCATGACCATAAAGAGCTTGTGATATCCGTTGGGAAGCTTGCCGCATATCTTAAGGAAAAGGTTTATCTTTGCATTTGCCTTAATCTCATAACTGTCCATAATCACTCCCTGAATAAAGGCCTATCGTCAGATCCTCGCTGTGTGTCATAACGTAGTGTCTCAGCAGGATATCAAACAGGCTTGCAAATACACCTATAAACCCTCCGAAAAGAGTATTTATGATAAGAAAGATCAGCATATGGTTAAGGCCGGATTCAAAATATGGATATATCAATTCCGGCTGCGCCTTGAAAGCTTTGATCGTCTTCATCCGGCTGATCGTAGCATATATATTCCATCCGCCGCAGGCAATCATGGATAATCCATATCCGAATATCAGGAGAGGGAGCCCTGCAAGGATCTGAAATCCGGCGATAATAAACCAGAAAACAACAGACAGATTCATTCTGCCTATAACGGTTCTGACCGCTTTGTTGCCATCAAGTATCTGACCCATTAAGTCCCTCCGGATAACGCAGTTATCATCATAATATTATACCACATGCTAACTGCCTGTTATCCTTCTCAAGAAGTCGTCATTCTTATAATCATAAGCCATGAAATTAATGTTCTCATCGTCATTGTCAAGAGTGATCACATTATCGAAAGAGTTATTGATCCTGCCTGTCCTTGCAGTCGTATAAAACCCTCTGGCAAATTCCACCATCGGGGTAACCGATCCGATGACCAGACATACGATAAGTATGATCTTAAGGAGCTTTGTAGTCTTCTCTTTATCATCGTCGCTCAGCAAGGCCTTTGCACAGAGTGCAAGCATTACCATTACCGCAGGAACGGAAAACCTCATGACAAAGTCTCCCTGATTGCCCATGGATACAAAAGGCGAGATCATAAGGACAGCTGCCGTCGTCCAATACATGCAGTTGCGGCTGTTTGTCGCATAAAGCAGCACTATATATATCACAGCTTCCAGAAGAAGGAACAGTATGATGTGGCGTAAAACAACTTCATCAGGAATGGCATTTATCTTGAACCACAGGAAAGAATATGACACGTCTCCCAGGCTGTTGCCTGAAGCATTGATCGCGGCATTTGTGGAATAGAATCTGACAACCATAAGGAGAGGTATGACCGATGCCAGATTGACGGGATCAAATATCTCCTTTATAACCTCTTTATTCCTTAGCGCGATCACTCTTCTGATTCCGAGCACCGCCATATAGACAAAGATACACATGAACGGGATCGGGCCGGCAAGAGATGCGCAAAGACCGAGAAACACATAAGATGACGGACTCTTCTCAAGGAAAAGACACAGCACGGCGATCCACGGTATCACCGCCTGATTGAATACCCAGAACAGACACGTCGTCGTGCTTGAAAACTGCAGAAATCCTGACCACCATTCAATATGGAAAGGATCTATCGCAACTTCATGGAAAATGAACTTATCCAGCAGAGCGCCGAGTATATCCATTCCGGAGAAACCTATCAGAATGAGAGGTATCAAGATTTGCTTTTTAAGGCTGTCTGTCCTCACAATGCAAAGAAGAAGCAGCATGACAATGAAAACTCCTGCCGCAGTATGTAGCCACAAAAGCTGATTGGCTATGGTCCAGACTGCATCACTGCTCAAAGGAGTTACGGTCAGTCCTTTGGACAAAAGAGCCGGTGTCATCCAGTGCCCGATATAATAAACGAGCATCCTGCCGCGTTCAGGATATACCACAGGCCAGGGCCTTGTTATAAGATCGCGGAAGATCGCATTTCTTATCCCCCAGTCAGTCGACTGGTAATAGTGACCTCCCTGGCCTCCAAAAAACGTCCAGATAACGGATAATGCAGCATAAACGATAACGCTGCCTTTGTGTAGTG
>Ga0247611_10008394_pt1 | contig 12737 bp, 23 predicted proteins | sample 177DNAGHGhighgp2_FD_192422 | JGI IMG/M metagenome (GOLD analysis project Ga0247611, IMG submission 192422) | Sheep rumen microbial communities from Palmerston North, Manawatu-Wanganui, New Zealand - 1770 DNA GHGhigh gp2 | ecosystem: Host-associated > Mammals > Digestive system > Stomach > Rumen... | reverse complement strand
CAATCCAGAATTAAGGTTGAAATAAAACAAGATACGATTATGAACAAAGAAACAAGAATTATGATGAAACACCTTCCGACGTGGAAGGCCATCAAGGCGTATGTGGACGGTACACCGATGGTGCCAGAGCACTGCATCGTGAGAGACGGGTACTACCTCGACATGTTCGACCTCGACAAACTGCCGAAGGAGGATGAAGGGGTGCAGCAGAATGTGATGCCGGAATTGACATGGAGCCGTGATGATGACTATGCTCTCGGTGCGGTAGCAATGCAGATCGGCGAGGCAAGGCGTAAGGCCGTGGAGAGCGGTCAGGATGCGCTGGCAGAACAGTTGAAGAAGTCAGAGGATTGGCTCAAACTGCTGGAGCACCGCCTCACGGTGGCTGGTATGAGACCCATCGACGAGTGGTATAGTAATTACAAGCAGGAGGACTGACGTATGGCACGCAAACACCAAATGATACTGAGCGATCAATACTTACGCACCAACAATAGAAGAATAGAGAATTATGAAACAAGAAGAGTATTTGGCTGCGATTAAGAAGCAGCAGAGTTTGATTAGGAAGTTGTTTGCCAACCGCAAGCGCCGCTCGGAGGTGATCGACGAAATAACCCGTGAGCGGTACGGCCACCTGCGTGGGAAGTTCTTCAAGGTGCCGAAGGATGATGACCACTTTATTGGAGCGTTTGAGGGTACGACGTTTTTTATTTGCGGCATTGAAGGAAGTGACAGCCATAACGGCTCAACGGTTGGCGTGATGCTACTGTGCCGACGAATTTTCTGCATGTACGAGAACCATCAGGTTACGAATATTGGCATACATAGTCAGTCGTTTCATTTCCCTCATACCGACAACCTCGACGAGATCCTGGCACCGCTTTACATCACCGAGGAGAGTGCCGCCAAGGAGGTCAGTGCGATGTACGATGAGTTTATCAAGAACTTCCTGAAGAAGTGGTAGGCCGACGGTGCGCCGTGTCGGGAGGCTGAAAAATGGCGCACCCCTGAATTTAGTCCCAAATCAAAACCGGCAGGGACTTATATTTGCATCAAACAATGAAACCATTTCAAGGCGATATGACAAATAATACAAAGAAACAACTGGCAGATGCCATCAGTAAGATTATCTTTCGCAACGAATTTCTCTATGCAGACAGGGATGGTGAAGATAACGACCCTGCAAACAGCTCGTTTGAGCGGTTAGGATATATAAAGATGGAGTTCCGCGACGGACTGCAGGCAGAACCCGTGACATCCTGCTTCAACGACGAGGGACACCTGATGTTCTCGTGGACGAACTACGGCGCATTCAACGACAAGTACGGTGTGGCAGGTTACATCACGGGACTTATGCAGACCCTCAGAATGGTGGAGCCAGAACTGGTGAAAAGCGTGAAGGTGGTGCGCCGTAACGTCGCAGAACGATACATCACTTACGATGTGGAAAGTGAGTAATAAACCCTGTATTTTACCCCAAAAGTGCAAATGACGATGCTTGACACGATGCTTCAGGTGATGCGCGGCACGGTGCAGAGGCGATGCTTCACACGATGCAGACGCGATGCAAAACACGATGCAAAAAGCACTCACTTTTGCATCGTCATATACACTCCTTACACCCCCTCAGAGGGGTCACGATAACCGTATGGCGAAGAATAAGAAATACGTCTATCTGCAGCTCTACCCGAAGGACTTGTTGGCCGACGAGAAGCTGGCGAAATGCGACAAGGCGAGTGCCTGGGGCGCCTACCTTGCACTGCTCAACATCATGTCGATGGAAGAGATAAGAGGGTGCGTCCGTCTGCGCGACTGGGACTCGCATCCCAACAACGAACGCAAGTCACTGGTGGCCAACTTCCGTAAGGCTAACTCGTTGAGAACCAAGGCGGCAGCGTTTGCCCGCGTGGTGTCGCAATGTACGCCACTAAAGGTCGGACCGATGGCAGAAGGCATCGAGCAACTGCTCATTTTCGGTGTGATAGTCATGCACGACGATGCACTGATTCAGCCCCGTATGTTCCGTGATAGTCACAGCGTCTTGGAGGGTTACGAGCCCGAACCTGAACCCGCCGAAGAAACGGCGGAAGATGGGGTTGATAAGGGTGCGCCAGCACCCCCTAAAAAAGAAAAGAATAAAGAGGGTGTCGCACGCACACGCACGCTTCGCGCAAACACGCATACGCGCTTTGAGAATGAGAGTGAGTATAATAAGGGTAATAGTATAGATAATAAGGGGGTGCAGGGGGGTGTTACACCCGTTAAGCCTAAAACGCAAGAAAAATCCCCGAATGACGAAAACGGGGCTTCTGAGGGCGAGAAAAAGTCGGAGGCGGGTAATTTATCGTCTGGCGGACAAAAACGCACCACGAAGCCCGAAAACGGCTCTGACGGCAATTCTAAGGGGGTACCCGTGGCTGACAATCCGCCGACGCTTGAAGATATCCAGCAGTATATGCACGAGCAGGGTGAACTGGGCAAGTTCTTCCGCTTCATCACCGCTGAGCAGTTCTATGACGAGGGGTGCATGAACGGGTGGACCATCAGGGGTGGTCAGCCGCTCTACGACTGGAAGGCGCGGCTGCGATCCTTGGAGGCGTATCGTAGGAAGAACGGCGAGCAGCCTGTGACCGAGGAGGGGTTTGTGGACTACAAGGACGGAAAACTCGTTGGCACATTGACGATAAGGACGCAGCAGGGTAGGGGCGCTGTGACACAGCACCAGACTCAACCCAAGCCAGGCGACCCCGTTCCCGCTACCAAACCCACGGCGAAGAAATACAAAGATAAATGGTAATCACACGTATGTACGCATATAAATAGAAAGGAAAAGGCTATATGAGACTGAAACACATTACATTTACAGGTATTGATGCCAAGACGGACATCCAAGACCTGATTGACATTCAGCGCGAGTTCCCGATAGTGGAGTTCGGAGTACTGACGAGTTATCACTGGTATGAGAACGGCAACCGCTATCTCGATCCGCTAATTATCAACGAACTGCGAGGCGAGAGGCTGAACCTTGCGCTGCACGTCTGTGGATCGGCGGCTCACGATGCAGCCGTTGGTCGATGGGACTTGATAGACAAATTGGTATGGTCGAACATTGACTTGTTTCACCGCGTCCAACTTAATATCTCCAACCGCAAGGACAACCCAGACGCCTTGGAGCGTCTACCGAAGGTGGTTGAGCAGGAGGTTATCATTCAGACCCGCGATGCATTGAACACGAGTATTTACGATGCGACCATCGCGAGATTCCGAGAGAAAGACAAGTTCGGTCGCACGTTCTCCATCCTGCTCGACGCATCGGGAGGACAAGGAATCGACACGCCGTTGAAGGTGCTGCCGTCGAGCGGTAAGGTGGGCTACGCAGGTGGCTTCAATCCCGAAAACGTTGGCGAGAAACTGTTGTTTCTCTTGCAGAACATCCGCATGGGCGACTTCTGGATTGACATGGAGAGCGGCGTGCGGACTGACGACTGGTTCGACACCTCTAAGGTGCGCCGTGTGCTCGCTGTCTGCAGGGAAGTAATCAAAGATTTAGGGATGGAGGACTGATATATGGAAATAACGATAAGGAAACGCATTGTTTGGACGGGCGACAATCTGAAGGACGTAATTGCTTTCACTGGATTGTACAAGGAAGGCTTCGAGAAATGGTTTCATAACTCGTGGGACGAGTACGAAAAATATGTGCACGAACATGGTGACATCTTCAAAATTTTCCATCCTGACGGCAGTCATATAGAGGTTCCAATAGGTTCAACCATTGTAAAGATAGACAACGGGTATTTTCCCAGATATGAAATCGAAAAGAAATGAGAATATGGCGAAAAATACGATTGAGATTTTTGGAAAGCGATTTGGCGTGGTTGAAGATACTGTCGGTAACTCATGCAACTGCTGTGCCTTGCAAGACTTCTGTAACAAAGTGAATGAAATGGTACTGGCAATCGGTGAGGATTGGAACTATCCGACCATTTGCTCTACTAAGAGTGGCAGAAACAGATATTTTGTGTACTTACCAAATAGTTAATTACCAATATGAAAGAAATCAAGTTAGACGAAAAGAAACTGCAGGAGATGGCCCAGCAGTACGCTATGCAAGGCGCAGAGAAAGCCATCAAGGACTTCTACACTGGCTACGACAGCCCGTTTATGAAGGAAGTACAGCGAGAGTTGAAGGAGAAGATGGAGACGAACCTCTTCTTTGAGTTGTCGCAGATGACGGCGGCGATTAACAAGGCGATGAACGACAAGGTGTCGGAAATGGCGAACACGGTGGTGGCGAACACATTCCTGCCGATGCTCAACCGAATGTTCTCGCAGGAAAAGAAGACGGTGGTCACGACGCAAGACCTCTACGAGCACTTCGGCGACGCGATGAAGGAAGAACTCTATGACGAGTTTGACCCCGAACTGATGGAACTGGAGATTAAGGATAGTCCTGGCTCTCTTAGCAAACATCTGTATCTGTACTTCATCTATGACGGTGACACGAAGTTTGAACTGAGCCTGATGGATAACCGCGACCCAGACAAAGACGAGCACGGCAACACGCTCTATATGATTACGGCGCTGCCTGGTTGCAGTCAGTATCGCATGGACAATTATCCCCGTGAGCGTCAGATGCGCATTCGGCTGAAGGATGGTGCCACGCTGGAAATGCCATTCGTTCCCGACGTGCTGCGAGACGAGTTCATGCGCTACGTCGCCGGCCTGCTGCTTACCAATACACTGGTCATTGTCAAGAGTTATCACGAGTATCATTTGGAGGAGGAATAATCAAAGCAATACGATATGGAGCAATGGGAACAACCCAACCGTGACAAGGTGGCAGAGTATGCCGAGGTCGTAGGCCGACGCTTCCGACCGACGTTTGACTCGCCGATTGACTATTTCGAGATTCGCGGCTACGATGCCGAGCGCGACATGGTGCTGACTACCGCGCACCCAAAGCAAGGATCGCCATTTGACGATGAGATTGAAGAGGTCTATCTGATGGGAGCCTTTGAGACGGGCGACTACAAGGTCATCAATCCTTATCCGAGGAATGCAGGCGAGTTCCCCGAAACGATGGTGCTGCACAACTACGCCATGCCTCCATCACCGCCAGTACGCAAGCAGAAGTTCTGCGGCCCGTGCTGCAACCGCTGCCAGCACCGTTTCGGCACGACGAGCAACCGCGACTGGTGCAGCAGTCACTACGATAGCAACAAATGTTACAGATTCAAATTGGAGAAGTTATGAGACTAACATTAAAAGGATAGGAATCATTATGGCAAGAAACGAAGGAAGTAACTGTCTTGGCTGTTCGCTGGTAATCTGCGTCGTGCTGATACTGGCGGTGTATCTGATAACCCATTTGAAGATAACGATAGTATAAATTATGCCGAAGCCGAAGGGTGTATCAAGACTTCACCTGTGCGCGAGGCCGCGACGGAATGTGGCGGTGGCGGTGGACTGGCAGGGATTGGACGACGGGGAGATTGCCGTGGTCACTGCCGGGGCTGACATGGAGTGGCTGGTGGAGATATTCACGAGTCTGTGCGGATCCAGTGCAGGACTGGCGCGTGGATTCCGCATCGAGAGTCAGCAGCCGCCGAAGTGGAGAAACGGGTTCATCAACGAGCGGTTGGCGGTGGTGCTGGAGAATGCGCAAAAGGACATGCTGCTGCCGGAGAGTCTGCTGATGATAGTGAAGGGGCGGTTGGAGCGGTACGTCAATGGCGGAAACGTTGATTGCTATGACCTTGATGACCTGCTGAACCTCTCGAAGCGCGAGCCCGAGAAAATTTTCACACCGAAGCCCGTGCCGTCGGCGGTGCTGCCCGAGAAGAAGAAACGCAAGAGTCGCCGTAACACGGCAACAGACTCAACGGACGGCGGCGACGGACAGAAACGCGGCGACAAAGAAGACCCGACGGGCGGCGAGGCATCGCCAAAGACCAACGACCCATCGCCAAGCACCAACGATGCGATACCGCAAAATGATAACAAACAAAACGAAGAAGATATGGCATATATAGCATTGAGAGTACCCTGGTACGTGGCCGCCTACTATCGCGGTCGCGAGGAGGATAACCAGCTGACGGAGTGGGACCCCGTGGAGTTCTCGGACTACACCCACGAGTATATGATTCTCGAAAACAACCTCCGTTATCTGCCCGAGCAGATTCAGTCGCGCAACTGTTTCTCGCAGCGGGCGTGGCAGAACATCCTGCACGGTCGCAACCCCGACGGCAGCCGTATGATTATCCAGCGCAACACGAAGGAGTGGCCGACGATTCAGGAGGTGTCTACGATCATTGGATCCGCGTGTCACGGCAAGCAGGCCGGCTCGGAATACCTGCTGATCAGGACGCCGCGCGAGGTGTACTACAACAAGCACGTCTACCGCACCACGCCAGGCTACTGCCTCTCCTACGACGTCGGCATCTACCTCGCCTCGATGCTTACCCGTAAGTTCTGCTACGAATACCTGGAGTGGACTGAGTATCGCAAGGAGTTTGCCCGTAAGCAGGGCGTGAAGGCCAAAACCATCGACATCGTGGAGATGTTCTTCACCCAGTTCAACTTCCCCGTGGCCATTCTGCCGACGGAGCGCGAGTCGCTGCGCCGTATGCACACCCGCTGGCTCAGCAACGCGAAGAAGCGGCCGGCCTATCACTACAACTTCGACGACAAGGAGTTTCTTGAGCACATCAGCGACGAGGACCGCAAAAAGGCCGAAGACAGGGCGAAGAGATATAAGTATTAACAATATAATCAAATGAAATATGGCAAAGAAAAAGGAAAAGACCACGACCGAACTGCTGCAGGAGATGGCCGACGAGTTCGGAAATATGGCGGCAGACCTGAAGGCACTGTTCACGCCCGGGGCTATCGGTCCGACACAGATGGAGTATATCGAGAAGATTAACGCAGACTGGAACGCCTACAACTTCATTGTGGTGTTCGGACACGTATATCGACTGAGTGACGAGACACAGTACCGCGACAACGGTGCCATGCGCTGCCCATGCGAGGTGTGCGAGCTGCGCGACCACTGCGAGGGAGAGCAAGGCAAGCACCGCCTGTGCGACCTGATGAGTGCCGATGTCAACGAGTATTTTGTGGACTGCGGCGAGCTGGTGATTGACAAGCGCGGCAAGATGAAGGTGAATCCGTGGTTTGGGGACATCTAAAAACAAACGATTATGGCAAACATTAATCCAAAGGACTATCACTACGACGGAAACGAGATAATGGAGCGGGTGCGGGAGAACCTGAAAGGGCACAAGCCGTACCAGAAGTTGTGCGAGCAGCTGCAACGGCTCGACCCGAGGCGCGATTTCGTGAAGCGGAACCTCCTGCAGACGCAGATGCGGAAGATTGAGGAGGACGAGATGCACAGGCTCATCGAACTCGAAGAGAAGCGGCAGATGGACGTGAATAATATCGCGGAAAGGTTGAAGGGGCTGAACCCCGACGACCACCGGCGCTACCAGGAGCTGATGGCGGGACTGGCGATGGCAGTCGACCTGCTCGACTACACGTTCACCGACATCAACGGCCTGCTCTACCGCAACGGCATCGGCGTGCAGATGTTCCAGTTTCCCGAGGTGGCGGCGGCAAGGAAGATGCTGAGCGACCTGGCCGACATGGAGCAGGAGAAGATGCCGGAATATAAGCGCACGGAGTACGTGGCCGAGAGCGACCGCCTGTGGCAGCACTTGAAGGAGCGCACCGCCGTCTACGTGCGCAAGATTAACCGCATCGAGGCAAAACATCCTGAACTGACAAACGATTAGCGCGATATGGACTTAACACGGGAACAGGAGGAGCTGTTGAAGCAGGTGGCGGCGGAGAACGAGCGCAAGGCCGAGCAGTCGAAGAAGAAGGACCGCACACGACAGATGGGCGACGTGGTAAAGGCGATGTCGAAGCGCGGGTTCAAGCAGAGCGGCAAGGTATGCTGGCGACTCGGACTGACGGTTGACGGATCCATCGTGAACACGTTAATCAGCGACGGCGTGAAATGGAACCACGAGGACGGTCTGGAGGCGGCTACGGTGATGCTGATGCGCGGACTGGCCTATACCATAGGTCGGCACGCAGAATGGTTGCCTGAATACAACAAGGTGGCCGAGTGGCTGGCCGACAACCAGGGTAAAGGATTGCTCTGCGTCGGCGCCTGCGGACGTGGCAAAACCGTCATTACTCGCGATGTGCTGCCACTGGCCTTCAGGGAGGTCATCCGCGTCAGACTGAACGACGGCGACCTCGGCCATCCCGTCTACAACTATTTCAAGGCGACGGAAATCAAGAGCCGCTGGAAGGAGATTGAGGATTGCAAAATCGTCTGCATCGACGACATCGGCACAGAGAATCAGATAGAGTACGGACGCAAGGAGGACTGGTTCGGAAAACTCGTTGACCTCTGCAACGACCGCGACAAACTGCTGATAGGATCTACGAACCTGACGATGCATCAGATGTTCGGTGGTACCGACGACGAGCCTGACGACCCCAACGACCCCGACAGTCCGACGCACAAGGTGACTTACCCGCAGCGATACGACGAGCGGACGTACAGCAGGTTGTTCGGCAACACGGTGCGGGTCTGGTTCGAGGGCGAGGACATGAGAATGAAACAATAATTCACATCAATAACATTTCAAAACATCAAGATTATGGACTACAAAATCACAAAGGAATTGCGGAATCAGATTCTGCGCTGCTGGCAGAACGGCTGGCAGGTGACGAACATCATGGCGGTGTGCCGCTGCAACAAGGAGGCCGTGCGCCAGGCGCTGCGCTCGAAGGGCATCACCCTGAAGGACGGCGAAGCCGGGCTGCGGCAGAGTGTGGACGACTTAACGGACTGACGGCTATGATACACTACGGAAAGGAACCAGAGGGCGAGCTGCTGATAAGGGTTTCGCCAGACGATGTGGGTGAGGTGTACGAAGCATTGCAGTCTGCCGGGCTGCTGCAGCGCCGCACGTTCGACGGGCTGAAGCGCTACGTGGCGGAGCAGTTCGCTGAAGAGATGGAGTCATACCGCCGCCGCATGACGGCACAGATACCGCTGATCGGCAGGGAGGTGCAGCATGGGTAAGGCGATACTCTGTCAGGGCATTCACTGTCCCAATCGAAGCGAATGTTTGCACAACGCCCGCTACCTCGTGGCCAGTGCCGCCGACCGCAGCCGTGCGATTGCCCACTGCCCCAACCAGAAGCACTTCGAGCGCAAGGCCCTCGACCACCCGCAGATGAACTTCCCGCGAGGATGCTGAGGGGAAATGTAAGAATGTAAAAATGTAATAATGCAACTATGAGCAAGACAACAGACAAAGTGATTGACGAGGCAAATGCCTTGAAGGAAATCAACACGGCCATCCGCGACGGCATCAACCAGTGGGCCGACGTGATGCTGGAGAGCGAGGTGAAGCAGTGGGCCTACCGTCTCGACTACTTCCCGCGTGACCTGATGAACGCCATCTACATCTTCCAGCACGTCGCGTCGAACATCGGCATCAAGGCGGGTAGGATCAGTGAGCAGAACACAGAGGAGTTCGGCAACCGCCTGCGCCAGCTGGTCATCGACATGACAGGCTATGACCCGCACGGCATCCTCAATGACCTGGCAAAAGAGGGAAAGGAGGATGCGCAATGATTACACTGAATCTGGACTGGCATGAGGTGCTATGGTGGATGCAGGGCGGTATGGCGGGGAGCCATCTGCGCTGGAACGTGTATGAGGATATGGTCAACAAGGTGTGGCCGCAGTGCTCGGAGCAGGAGTGGAGGTCGATGTGGTTCATCATGCGGCGCGACCTCGGCTCATGGTAGCGACCCGACGGGTGGAGCGGCTTCGACCTTGCCAATGCGCACGGCGAGGGCGATTGGAAACCGCTGAAAGGTTACACCATCGACCGCGATGATGCTGACGGCAAGCCCGTAGCGTATATCATGGACGAGACGCCGTGGATGTATTTCCGTCAGGTACTGGCACGCTTCGACCCAGAGAACCAGTATGCCGTGACGATAGCCGTGGAGACTGAGGACGAACTCAACGGCGTGCTGCGCTTCACGCCGAAGGCAACGTTCATCAGCTGTCCGAATCTCGTCACTGCCAAGGGCTGCGTGCCGAGGTTCGACCTGACGAGCGCACCGCTGACCGTCCGCGCCTACAAGTGGCAGAACGAGCTGCGCATCGACTGGACGCGACGCTGTGACGAACTGCGCATCACGAAGGCCGAGCGGCTGACCATCCCCGACGTTTGAGCATCCCCGCCAAACGGGGAAGCGGCGGACTCCGAGCCCTGCTCGCCTGAGCACCTACGGAGCGCAAGAAGCCAAAGGGGCGAGAATAAAGAAACAACGAATTACGCTAATTACACGAATTTTAAAAGCAACAGATTATGAAAGTAACGAAACACTATGCCGAAGACCATGTGGTGCTTTACGTGACCGAAGGCGACCTGAAGACCTGTATCACCCTCGACAGCGACCAACAGATGCGCCGCCTCGGACAGTGCCTCATTGACCTCGACCGCACCGACGGACGCGAAGTCACCATCGAGCCGAACAAGGGATAAAGGATTTTTTTCGACCACAGATTGAACGGATTTTACGGATTATGAAACGCAAAAGCATTGACGGCGCAAGAGTGCCAAAGACGGAAATGGATAGGCTGTTAGAGGACAACAACCTCTATGCAGAAGTACAGGAGCCTTTCGATCACCGCTATCTGATAATCATCCGCATGGCTGACGGAAAGCAGGTGTGGTCGCGCCGCAGGGCAGATGCTCAGGCTCTCTACAATGATACGATGCAGTTTCTTAGAGAATATAAAAAGGATTAGGCGATATGGCAAAGATTGACAAGACAAACGATTCGGCTATCACTCCACTGCACAAAATGCTTACGTCAATGTGCGGAAGGACGGGTTACACCCCAGATGCGGTATTTGAAGGACTGCTGGACTACATCATCGGATATTTGAACCCGTCACTGACACCAGAGCCTGTAGATGGGTGGAAATTCAAACAGCAGGACACGCAGACATTCTACGAAATGATGCGTTCGGTGTGCGATATTTATACGCATGAGATACCGCGTCGTGGCTGGTACGATCCGTTTGGCGACCTATACATGGCAATCCATTCAAACGGCGGCGGCAAGGCTCAATTTTTTACACCTCCAAGCGTGGCGCAAGTGGTAGCAGAAACCAATCTTGCAGGATGGGATGAACCACAAGGTCAGCAGACGCCTTTCGGACACCGCATTACTATCAGCGACTGCGCAGCGGGTAGCGGACGGATGCCGCTGGCAGGCTATGCGGTCATTCTGCGAAAAATGCAAAAGGAGTGGGGATATACCGCAGCACAGACAGAAGCCCGCCGACCTTACATCAGTTGCGAAGACTTGGACTACAACTGCGTGAAGATGTCGGCTATCAACATGGCTTTTCACGGATGCTTCGGCGAGGCTGTATGCCACGACTCGCTGTCAGAACCCGACAAAGTGCGGCTTGGCTATGTCGTAAACGAAGCGATGTGGCCGTTCCCGTCGGGCATCCCCTCAATACGCAAGGAGATGGACCCGATGCGATTTGTATGTACCCGGCTATGGGTGGCACGTGGCAGTGCAGACCGCAAGACGCAGAAAGAGGGCAAGGAGATACAACCCACTGATACACCGAAAGAAAAGAAACAACCACAACAACTATCACTATGGTAAATGAAGTTATCAAACTCGACAAGCCCATTATGACCAAGACGGGCAAGGAGGCCGCAGAGCTTGACCGACCTGGCAAGACGGGGCCAAAGTGCGAAGGCACTATCTACCACGACCACTCTTCCAACGGCATCAAGAACGGCAGGCGCGTATTCAAGAACTGCTGGAGGGCAGAGATAACCATTGACGGCGAAAGATACCGACATCGTGGTAAAGACCGACTGGAATGCGAACAGTGGTTGATGGCCATCAAACGCGGCGATATTCACCCGACGGACAACAAGGCCGACTGGTGGCGCATGGAGCAGCACAAGGATGAAGAGGCACGCATCGACGAACTCATCGTATCAGCAGCCGAGGAAGCCAACATCGTGTACGAATATCGGCAGACGGGCGACACCGAGATACTTTACAACTATTGCATCAAAGCCCTGCTGCCTCACATGGTGTACTATTGCGCCCATTCGTTGCACCTCGGACGTGACCGTTCGCTGACCTGCGCACGTCAGGCCGTCGGACTCATACTGACCAAGATAGTAGGCGGTCGTCCAGTCACCAACATCACGTTCACCTGCAAGCGTATGCTCCGAACGTATAAGAACAGAGGCGACTTCTGGTACTACGAGAAAGCCCCCGAATCGGTAAAGCTCATGGTGAACCGCATCGACATGTCGGCACTCGCGGACTTATATAAGGTAATAAAGGATAAGAGAATATGAATCCGCTCCCCTTGGCGTAAGCCGCTTCCCCGATTGACGGGGACGCTCGAATGTAAAATCCGTGGTCGGAAAGGGGCTGAAACCTTCTACGAGGTACAAGCAGGTGGCTTCTACGAGGTAAAAGCAGGTGGCTTCTACGAGGTGAAAGCGTAAAGGGGCCGGAAAAAGCATCGGACACGTCCAATTTCGGAATCGGACACGTCCAATCCGCAAATCGGACACGTCCGAACAGAAAACGACAGTTGACAAAACAACCCAAATATTCACTTTTTAAACAAAACATCA
>Ga0247611_10008393_pt1 | contig 12738 bp, 10 predicted proteins | sample 177DNAGHGhighgp2_FD_192422 | JGI IMG/M metagenome (GOLD analysis project Ga0247611, IMG submission 192422) | Sheep rumen microbial communities from Palmerston North, Manawatu-Wanganui, New Zealand - 1770 DNA GHGhigh gp2 | ecosystem: Host-associated > Mammals > Digestive system > Stomach > Rumen... | reverse complement strand
TAGGCGGCTGAAATCTGCCATGCGCTGGTCTTGCCATCGGTAACGGCATTCCAAGTGTTCTTGACACCATCCCAAACCTCAATCTCACCCGTCTTGCCGAGGGCAAAGTTGTAGTTGGCGGTGACCTGCAGATGACCCAGGATGGTGGCACCGATACCTACGTTGGCACTGACGTTGGAAGAACGGAGCGTCCAATTGGTAACCTCGTCCAGAATCTTCTTGTTCTTATCGCCCAGATTGAATCCGAACTGGGGACCGGCAAAAGCAAACAGATTGGCCACGCTGCCCAAGCCCACACCATAGCGGATGTTGATGGGAACCTGCAATGACTGAGACTTGATGGTACTTTCTGCATTGGCTACCTCAACCTTTGCAGAGCGCTGGTCGTAAAGCGCTGAGGCATCTACGCTGAGGCCTGTCACGGGCAACCCTATCTTGACTGTGGGTCCCACAAAGAAACCTGCCTTGTTTTTCAGATTATCACTTAGTGTACCACTGGCTGAGATGCTGGTCAGATTAAGACCACCCTTCAGACCGAACTTCACCTGAGCCTGAGAGGGCAGAGACATGGCTACTGCCGCAAAAAGGAGCACTAAAACTTTCTTCATATCCTGCAAACTTTTTTATTGATTACTATTCTGAGCGCAAAGATAAACAATTTTTTCGACTTTTCCAACCTTTTGGCCAATTATTTTTTTATTAATGGCGCTGACGGCGTACCGTCACACGGGCTGAGCCTGAGGAAACGCTTGACGATTTACGAGTGCTCGACTTGCGGGCTCGTGCCGAATTGCTGTTCTTACGCGTCTTCTTGGCGGCAATCTTCAGTTGCTGCGGGTCCAGACGGGCAATAGAGTCGAGCGAGTCCTTACGATGCTTATCGCCGAAGATATTCTGTTCGAAAGCCAGCAGTTCGGCCTCTATCTTCTTCTGCTCCTTAGCCAATGCCGAGTCGGTGGGGCAATACTGTGCGAGGGTCTTGCCCAGCATGTTGTTGGTCTTGTAGATCTTACCCTCGTAGCGGTTCAGCGTGAAATAGTCCTCCATCGACATGGTGGCGGCATTGTTCAAGTTGGAGGTCATCACCGTCTGTCGACTGAGGAAGGGCTCCAAATCGCTGTACTTCACCCAGAACAGGGGGTATTTGGAGGCCTCGCCACCGAAATCGTCCTCGCGCATCATCACGGGACACAGGGCCAGCACCTTACGATGGAACGTCGAGTTAGCCTGGTCGTAATAGGCACTCTCCTTCAGATAGTAGAGCTTCACCTCGGCCGAAGGGATGTCGCTGTTATCGACGCGCAGCTTGCCGTCCTTCTCTTCGTAGAAGATGTGGTAGTTGTCGAGCACGGTCTTCATCTTCACGCGGGCTGAGTCGTTGAACACCTCGTTGCCGTCGAGACGGTATTCGTAGACGGGAATATAGCCGTTGAGCGCTAGTTTGAAGACGTAGGTAAACAGATTGACCTGCTTGTCAATGGGCTCCACAGGATAGTAGAGGCCAGCATTGCTGTTGCGGTTGAGGTCGAGCTCGCGATAGATATCGCGACGCCACACCACATCCTCAGGCATATCGATAGCCGTTGGGAACATCAGACGGGCACGCATCGACATGCCTTGGCTCTGCGTCTGCTGTTTCGCTTTCTGTTGCTGAGCCGTCTTCTGCTGTTGCTGGCGACGAGCCTTGGGCTGTGCCTGCGCTCCTACGGAGCTAAATAAAAAATAAGAAATAAGAAATAAGAAACATGCAACCGTTAGCCTGTTGCTGTCTTTCTTTATTCTGCCTGTATTCATAACCATCATCCTATTTTTTTATTTTATATTTTATATTTAGGGCTTTGCCCGCTTACTTGACTATGACTTCCATCGAGGCGTTGAGCTTACGCTGGATACCGTCAGGACCTATGGCATTGACGCGCGAGATGTAGAAGCGGCGGTTGCGCTGCAACTTGCGGAAAGCGTCGCGCTGGCGGGCCGAGAACTTGGCTCCATCGCTGATCATCGGCACGGCATTACCCATATTGTCGAAGAACACGGTCTCGAACGACTGCACGCGGAAAGCGATGTCGAGGATGCCGTCGTCGATAGCAGCACCGATGCCCTCAACAGCCATCAGCTGGGCTTTCGCCATAGCACCGCCCTTATAGCGGAGGGGAGCTCCCGACTCGTCCTTCATATCAATATAAGGTGTGGGGTCAGGCAGACGGCGCACGCGGAACGTAAACTGTCCCATCTGCTGGGCGCGCCCGGTATTAGTCGAGGTGACCGTGATGGTCACATTCTGACCGACAGCCGACGGACGGGCGATGTAACGACCTGGACCCGTGGGTTGCAGGGTGCCGCCAGTCATCGTGGCTTGCACCTTATTGACGGGAACGCCAGGCACCGAGACACTCAGCGGGTTGTTATAACCGGCATAGAGCACATTCATCAGGTCGGCGCTGACCGTTGCCGAGGGGTCGACTACGGTATATTTCTGTTCGAAGGAGCGCTTCAGCAACTCGCCATTACCATTCTCTACTTGTATGAAACCACTCAGCGTGAAGTCGCCTGTGCGGCTGGTCACGGTCTCATAGAGTCCGCCTGGCAGATGCACCTCCTTGCCTCCAATGAAGATCTGAGGCTGTTGCGTGGTGTCGACAGCAGCCATCACGATGTGGGCTGAGAACTTATCGCCACGAACAATGGTCTGCGAATTAGGAATGACGAAGGCGTTAAGCGCATTGACGCGGATATCCTTCACGTCGATGTTCGACACCAGCGTATGGAGTACCTCGCCCTCGGCATAGCGCACGTCGTTCTGCAACTTGCTGAGCAACGTGACGGCGGCAGCAGCAGGCATCGACTCAAACATATACTCCTGCCAGTTCTTACCCATCGACTGGACATTCTCGGGAATCTCCGTCGAGAGGTTCGAGGCGATGGTCTTCTTCAGTCGATACTCGTTGACCATACCCAGCATCTTGTTGCGGTAGCTGACGATAGCGTTGTACAGCTCGTTACCACGACCACCACTGGGCGAAAGCATCACCTGATTGGCTGCCTCGAGGTCTTCCTTGTTGCGGATATTCTGCACATCACCATCGCTGCCATCGGCCTCCTGTACGATGGCCAGCTTCAGCTCGTCAGCCAGATTATAGAGCTCGTCGCTCAATCGCTTCACTTCCTGCGACTTATCATACCACTGCTTGACCTTCTGCGGATTCTTCTTCATCTGCGTGGCGAAGTCGTCGTATATAGCCTGGTTCTCCCGACTGGCATTCTGCGTGGTACGCTTCAGACTCTCCTCGACAATAGAGAAGCCGTTGAGCACCTCGGTAGAGACGTTCAATGCCAGCATAGCCATCAACACGACATACATCAAGTTGATCATCTTCTGGCGGGGAGAAACGGGTCTTTTCTTGATAGCCATTAACTTTTAACTCTTATCTTTTAACTTTTAACTGACTTTCGCCTGCATCGCTTCAATCATGCGAGCATAAATCTTGTTCAGCTCTACGATTTGCTCGGCCATGTGGCGCGTCTGAGCGTTGATCTCGTCGATGGTACTGATTTGCGAGCTGGCACTCTTGAGCTGCATCTCATAGACACGGCTGATGCCCGTCAGCGTGCGGTTCAGGTTCTCCATCTCCTCAGAGTCGCGCGTCAGACGCTCGCTCTGCTCAGAAACCTTCTGGAGCATCTCCGTCAGACGGTTCAACTCGTCCACATAGTTGGATGTAGCATCCTTCAAGTCCTCGGCCATATCGGCAGGAACCTGAGCTCCAGGAGCACCGCCTCCGGCAACCACAGCACCGCCGCCTCCGCCAAAGCTAATTGGCTGGCCTTCCCAACGGGCAGCCTCGTCGCCAGAGCCTACAACACCACCTACAACGCCACCACCATTGATGATGACCGTTCCGCCACCAGCAACAGCACCCGTTGAGGGCTGCTCCTCACCAGGATGGAGTTCCAGATCCATGCCATCCGTCGTCTTGTCGAACGGACGGTCGAAGGCAGCCAGGAAGAACACGAACACCTCGGTACCCATACCCAGGAACAGGAAGAAGTTAGCTCCGGGCAGGTGCGTCAGCTTAAAAAGCGTACCCAGAATAACGATAGAGGCACCCCACGAATAGGCATAGTTCAGAAAGGTCTGACCAGGCACACTATCCATCCACTTCTGCAAGCGGTATATAAAATTCAGTTTACTGTATGTTGTCATTGCGATTTACAATTTGACGATTTACCATTTACTATTTATTTTTTCTTCGACTTTTTCAACTTAATCTTGTCGCTGGTAGTATTGGCTAGCGAGCGCACGCAACGGAAACCGACATACGAGCGGGGCTGGTTCTGGTATTCATACGAGCGCCAGGCGGAGCGGATGTACGACTCGGGGTCTTTCCAGGAGCCACCGCGCACACTCTTCTTCTTCAGCCGGTAAGGGTCTTCCTTGGCCGCATTATACTTCAGCTGTGGGTTGATATCGTTCATCGCCTCAACACCGGCCTCGGTATAGATGGTAGAGCACCACTCGGCCACGTTGCCTGCCATATCGTAGAGTCCGTTGGAGTTGGCGGCATAGATGCCCACCTTGCTAGTAATCAGGTTGCCGTCCTTGGTATAGTTGCCGTTGTCGGGCTTGAAGTTGGCAAAGAAGCAGCCATTGCCATTCATCACGTCCTGATTCTCCCATGGGAATTCTGTCTGGTCTTTGCCACGGGCAGCAAACTCCCACTCGGCCTCAGTCGGCAGACGGTAGCGCTGTACAAAGCGGGCAGCAGGACCCAGTCCGCGCAACAGGTATTCCGTACGCCAAGCGCAGAAGGCATTGGCCTGTTCCCACGTCACACCCACCACGGGATAGTCGTTGTAGGCGGCATTGGTGAAGTAATAGCGCATATAGGTCTCGTTCTCCGCATTGGGGAAGTCGTTGACCCAGCAAGTGGTGTCTGGATAGATATTGACGATATAGGTATTCAGGAAATCCCAAGGACCGGTATACTGGCGGTTGATGGTCTCGCGGACAATCTGCCCCTCGTCGTTGACATAAGCCGTATCCTTTGAAATCCATATCTGCTCGTTGGCATTCGGACGGATATCGGTATTGAGCACACGCTCCTCGTGGGTCTCACGATACTTGCGCTTGGCAGCCTCGGTATAGTCGTAAATCTCGTAGCGGTAGTTCATCTGTCGCCAGTCAAGCATCTTCTCACCAGTCACGGGATTGGTGACATACAGGCTCTCGAAGGCACGCTGCTGGTCCTCATCGGGCTTGCGAGGCAATGACTTCTTCCAGTTCAGATGGGGCTTCACGGGATCACCGTTCTTATCCTCCTCTATCTTGTAGCTCTCATCGCCACCATAAGCAGGATCAGCCAGACGCTCACGCAGAATGGAGTCGCGCACGTAGTTGACAAACTGGCGATACATGGAGTTGGTCACCTCGTGCTCGTCCATCCAGAAACCCTCGACGGAGATATCCTTCACGGGAGTCTGCTTGCCCCACAACGAGTCTTGCTTGTCGATACCCATCTTCAAGTGACCACGCTTAATCAGCGTCATGCCATAAGGCGTCGGCTCGCTGAAGGGGCGTCCGCTCACACCAGTCACCTCGCCACCTGCTGACGAGGCCATCTTGCTACCGAAACAGGCAGACAGCAAAAGCACCGCCAGGAAGCAAGCCATTATGCTAAAAGTTTTCTTCATATACCTTTATATTATAATATTCTCACACTTTGATGACGGTTACGACCTTTCTTGCTCAGGTCGAGCTCCATCTGATAGCCCACAAACAACTCATGACTGCCATTGCCAATCTTGAGCGCCTTGGTATACACCTCGTAGCTGTAGCCCAACGTAACGCCGTGAAAGTTGCCACCGACAAGTGCCGTCACTGAGTTCGTCGGACTGTAGGCCAAGCCTGCATAGAGCATCTTTTTGTCGTGCGTATACTTCACACGCGTTGTCACATCCACCCGATATACCGTTCCGTCAGTATGGGCTAACACCGAGGGGTGTATTGTAAAAAACGGATTTCTCAACTTAATATTGTATCCACCCGTCAAATAATACATTCTACTGATGTTCAAAATAGAGCGATCACCCAGCTCAATAGCCGGTGCCGTAGCCCGCAAGACGGAGAGTCCGGCATACCAGTTACGATGGGTGTAATAGAGGCCTGCTGAGAGGTCAAGGCCCATTCCCGAAGCATCAGTTTTTGTGAAAGCGGGATCATCAGGAGTCTCCAGGTCGGCCTCGCTACCCCTGAACTTCTCGCTGAGCATACCAACCTGCAAACCCACGCTCAGCATTCCGCCAAACATCCGATGCTTATAGGCATACTGGAGAGCCAGACGCTGGTGGGTGAACAGACCTATCTGGTCGTTCATCAGTTGTACACCTACCCCATGATAGGCGTTCAGAAGCATAAGGGGCATGTCGGCTCCGATATTCATGGTCTTGGGGGCATTCTCGAAACCGGTCAGCGTCATAGCATAGGCTCCCGTCACGTTGAGTTTCGACTCCTTACCGGCTGCTGCAGGGTTAAACGAAGGCTCCATCGCCCAATAGTGGGCGAACGACGGTTCCTGTTGGGCTAACGCTGTCAACACAGGCAGGAACAGGACGAGACATATTGTTATTTCACGCTTTAGCACGTTATCTATAACGCTCATTTCGTCAGATTATTGCATCAAGTCATTGGTTAATAAATGCTACAATTTAGCATGAGATAGCGACTTTCTCGAAGAAATAAACTATCTTTGCCCTGTAAAATACGACTAATCTACAAAACGACAAACGCTTATGACAACATTATGGAAAGACGACAATGAGCTGTTTCATATTGCCAAAACAGAACTGTTTACCGCGCTGGTAGGCGACGTGTTGGACAAGATGGGCTATCTGCACCAGTTTCTGCCGCCACACATCAAACCCCTACAACGCGATATGGTGGTCATCGGACGAGCGATGCCTGTGCTGGAGGCTGACGTGTTTGCAGAACGTCAACAGGACACCCAGCTGGAGGTGATGCGCAAGCCCTTCGGCATCATGTTCGAGGCCTTAGACCAACTGAAACCGGGCGAGGTATATATCTGCTCGGGCTCGTCGCCCCGCTATGCCTTGTGGGGTGGACTGATGAGCACACGCGCCATTGCCATTGGTGCTGCAGGTGCCGTTGTCGACGGCTTTTCGCGCGACACCAACGAGATACTGCGACTCGGTTTCCCCACGTTCTCGCAAGGCACCTATGCCCAGGATCAGGGACCACGCGGAAAAGTGATCGACTATCGTGTACCCATCGAGTTTGGCGGCATCTGCGTTCGTCCTGGCGATATCGTGTTTGGCGACCTTGACGGTGTCATCATCGTACCTCACGAGGCTGAGGAAGAGGCTTTTGCGGGTGCAATCGAGAAGGCTCGTGGCGAGAAGCAGGTGAAGCAGGCGCTGGAGCAAGGCATGAGCACAGTGGAGGCTTTTGCCAAGTTTGGAATCATGTAAAAATTGTAAATAGTAAATTGTCAAATTGTAAATATCATGATGGATGCATTTAGAATAGACGGCCAGCGTGCCGTGGTGACTGGTGGTGGCAGCGGACTGGGTCTGGGCATTGCCAAGGTGTTTGTAGAAGCAGGTGCTGAGGTGTTCATCATCGGACGTAACGAAGAGAAGTTGCGAGAGGCTCAGCAACAGCTGGGTGAGCATTGTCAGTATCGGGCTTTCGACGTGACCAAACTCGATGAGATTCCACAACTTGTGAAAGAGATTGGAACGGTGGATATCCTGGTCAACTGTGCAGGTGTGCACCTGAAGAAATGGGCACTCGACGTGACTGACGAGGAATTCCTGAGCGTATTAAACGTCCACGTGATGAGTGTCTTCGCTCTGAGTCGTGAGTTTGCCAAGCTGATGGTGGCACAAGGACGAGGCAGCATCGTTCTGATCAGTTCAATGACGGCTATTATGGGTATGGAACAGGTGGTGGCCTATACGACCGCTAAATCGGCCATACTCGGACTACAACGCAGTCTGGTGGCAGAACTCTCGCCGAAGGGCATTCGTGTAAATACCATCGCTCCGGGCTGGATTGACACACCCATGTTCCATAAGGCCACCGACAACGACCCACAGCGCAAGGCCAACATCCTGCGCCGCATACCCATGAAGAGCTTCGGACAGCCTGAGGATATCGGCTATGCCGCCCTCTATCTCTCGTCGCCAGCAGGTAGCTATGTGAATGGTGTCTTTCTGCCCGTCGACGCAGGTGCGTCAGAAGCTTTTTAACGCATGAAGCCCACAAGAGTCAGATGGACGGTAGTGGCATTGATCTTCCTTGCCACAACCATCAACTATATCGACCGTCAGGTCATTGGTCTGCTGAAGCCTTACATCCAGGACGATCTGGGATGGTCGGAGGCTGACTATGGCTATATCGTGACGGCCTTCCAGGTGGCCTATGGCATCGGCATGTTGGTGTGCGGACGGATGCTCGACAAATTTGGCAGCAAACTGGGCTACTCCATCGCTATCGTCGTATGGAGCCTTGGTGCCGTACTGCATGCTACCGTGCGCTCGGTGACTGGCTTTGGTGCGGCTCGAGCCGTATTGGGACTGGGCGAGGCCGGCAACTTCCCCGCTGCCGTCAAGGTGATAGCCGAGTGGTTTCCCAAGCGTGACCGTGCTTTTGCCACGGGGGTGTTCAACTCAGGAACAACCATTGGTGCCATCATAGCGCCCATCATCGTGACGGCAATCACGCTACAGCTGGGTTGGCGATGGGCCTTTATCATCACGGGAGCACTAGGATTCTTCTGGGTGGTAGCATGGTGGCTCATCTATAAGGCGCCAGAGAAGAACCCGAAGGTGAATGCCGCAGAACTGGAGTATATCCGTTCAAAAGACGAGAGCGAAGAGGAAGAGGTGCCTGGGGGGCGTACCGTCACTTGGGGTAAGCTGTTCAGCCATCGTCAGACCTATGCCATACTCTTCTCACGATTCGTTACCGACTGGGTATGGTGGTTCTTCCTATTCTGGACGCCCGACTTCCTGAACAAGACGCATGGCGTAGACCTGAAGGCTACCGTACTGCCGCTGATCATCATCTATACGATGTCGAGCATTGGGGGTATCTATGGCGGACACGTGTCGTCGCAGTTTGTACGTTTCGGACGCTCACTCGATTTTGCCCGCAAGACTACCATCCTGCTCTTCGCGCTTTTGGTATTACCGCTCAATGCCGTACCTTACATTCATAATATGTGGATTGTAGTGCTGATCATCGGACTGGCCACCAGTACCCATCAGGCGTGGGCTTCGAACATCTTCACCATCGTCTCTGACGTCTATCCCAAACAGGTGGTGGGCTCTATGACGGGCATCAGCAGCGTGGGTGGTGCCGTAGGTGGTGCCCTCGCTTCGTCGTTCGTGGGACTAATCCTGGAGTGGACGGGCAGCTATGCTACCATCTTCATGATTGCCAGCACGATGTATCTGCTGGCGTGGCTCACGCTGAAACTTTTCGTTCCTATTAAACAAATCAAATTCAAATAAACTATGATCATCCAAAAGATTGAAACGTGGTGGGTGCGCCGCGACAAGTGTCTGTTCGACGACAAGCGCAAGGGTAAGAGCGCCATGGATTGGGACGTGCTGGTGCTGAAGCTGACCACCGATACGGGTATTGAGGGTATTGCCACCGCTCTGGCAGCTCGCTCGGGTAACGTCACCGAGGCGTATATCATGGATAATATCGCCCCCGTGGTGCTGGGCCGTTCGCCCTACGACCGCGAGAAGATATGGCACGAGTTCTGGAACATTGACCGCCACCTGACGTTCTTCCCCGTCTATCTGCCTGGCCCTATTGATGTCGCCCTATGGGACATCTGTGCGAAGGCTGCAGGTCTGCCTCTCTATCAGTATCTGGGTGCCTATCGCGAACAGTTGCCCGTCTATGCCAGCGGCTTGTTCCACACCACCGAGCAGGAATACATCGACGAGGCGCTCTACTATCAGGAGCGAGGCATCAAGTGCTACAAGGTGCATCCGCCGGGCCCCATCGAGACGGATATGCGCATCCACGAGAATCTGCGCAAGGCCGTAGGTGCTGACTTCGGACTGATGAGTGACCCCGTAGCCGAATATACCCTCGACGAGGCGATTAAGGTGGGGCGCCAGTTGGAGCGCCTGAACTATATCTGGCTGGAAGAACCATTCCGCGACTTTGAGCTGTATAAATATACGGAGCTGTGTAAGGCGCTCGACCTGCCGATAGCTGCCACAGAGACCACTCGTGGCTGTCATTGGGGCGTGGCACAGGTTATCAGTCAGAAGGCTGCCGATATCGTGCGTGCTGATGTATCTTGGAAATGCGGCATCACGGGTACGCTGAAGATAGCCCACTTGGCCGAGAGTTTCGGACTGAACTGCGAGATACACACCACGACGATGAACTACATGGACGTTGTCAATCTGCACGTGTCGTGTGCCATCCGTAATTGCAAGTGGTTCGAGTACTTCGTACCCGAAGAGGATTTCCAGTTCCCCATGAAAGGGCTGTTGCCCATTGATGGCGAAGGAAACATCACCGTTCCCAAGGCGCCTGGCGTGGGCGTAGAGCTCGACTGGGACCTTATTCACAACAATTGCGTGTCGTATAAAGTGCTGGAACTGTGATGAAGGGATATCAACGCAAGGACGGGCGCAAGGGCATTCGCAATGTAGTAGTGGTTACGTATCTGGTAGAGTGTGCTCACCATGTGGCTGGCCGAATTGCCCAACACTATCAGGAGCAGGAAGTGCATCTGATAGGCTTTGGCGGCTGTGCCCCTAACGACTATGCCGAACGAATGATGCGGCAGCTCTGCACGCACCCCAATGTGGGTGCCGTATTGCTAGTGTCGCTAGGCTGTGAGAACTTCCAACGCAATCGGCTTCTGCAAGATATCAAGGACAGCGGACGCCCAGCCTCGCTCATCGTCATTCAGGAGGAGGGCGGCACACGTTCTTCTATCGACAAGGGTATCAGCACGGTGGGTGACATGTTGCACCAGATAGCCGCTACGCCCCAAGTGGTTATTGATTGGAGCGACCTCATGATAGGTACCGTCTGTGGGGGCTCCGACGGCTATAGCGGCATTACAGCCAACCCCTCCGTTGGTGCCACTTTCGACTGGCTCGTCGATCATGGTGCCACCTGTATCTTCGAAGAGCCGGGAGAACTCATCGGCTGTGAGCAGCTGTTGCAACAACGAGCTGTCAATCCGGAGTTAGGCGCACGCCTCTATAACTGTATCGTCAAGGCCGACAAATACTATAAGCAGATGGGTCACGACAGCTTTTCTCAGGGTAATGCCACGGGCGGACTGACCACCATCGAGGAGAAGTCGCTGGGCTCGTATTGTAAAAGCGGTTCGCGCCCTATCCAAGGTCTAACCTACCCCGGTGTTGCACCTAACAAACCAGGTTTATGGATGATGGACGTAGTACCCGACGGCGAGGCGCGCTGGGGATTCCCCAACATCAACGACAATGCGGAAATCATGGAGATGGCGGCTTGTGGCTGTCAACTGGTGCTCTACACCACGGGACGCGGCTCCGTAGCAGGCTCCGCTATCTCGCCCGTCATCAAGATTTGCTCGAATCCTGAGACATACCGGCACATGAAGGACGACATGGACATCAACGCTGGAGCTATCGTAACAAACGGGCTGACATTCGATGATGTTCGCTCGCACATCCTACAATGTATTGAGCAGACCGCCTCGGGAATCCCTACGCAATCAGAAGCCCTCGGCCATCGTGAATATGCGCTGGTCTATAAGCAATTCAATGGCTGTCCTTAAAAAAAAACGAGGTATGAAAGTATTTACCATTTTCACACCTCGCTGATTTCCATCTAGTTAAGCTTTAATACTCATCCTCGTCGAAAACTTGGCTCTCTACTGATTATCAGCCACTTATACCACTCTTAACTATTTTTAGCCAAATAAACCGCACGGTCTGAGACCATCAAAGACGATTCGTAAAGCTAAAAAACAGAGTGCTGAGTGAGAGCTATTTTGACAATATTTCGTAACTTTGCAGCAGAATTGTTTAATCAGCAAAATAATTTGAGTCATTAAAAAGGGGCAAGCATGTACGAGCAAGAGTTTCAGGGAGACATAGCCTATATGATGCTTTATGCGGTAGTGGCGGCTTTGAATTTGGTTGCCTGCTGCTATCTGCTGTTCCGCAGGGCCAACGCCATTGCCCCTAACGTTACGCCACCAGTACGCCTGCGCCGATGGACGGCAGCATTCTTTGCCTTCATGACTTTGAGTCACTTGTGGTATATGCCAAGCATTTATCTCACCTCAAGCGAGGGTAAGATGCTATGCTATAGTATAGGCGCATTGCTCGATTACATGACAACATTTCCATTGGCGATAGTTATATTGCTCACTATGCTGCAAGACCGCAAGCGACCGCTGTGGTCTGCTTGGGTGATGATAATACCTTTAGTTGTAATGATGGCGTTGTACATTGCCAACCATAGCGAAGCCCTTTTACAGATGTCAAATGTCTATCTGTTATTACTGGCCATTGGTATAATATTATATATGGTACGCGAGGTCAGAAGCTATGGACATTGGCTGCGCGACAATTATGCTGACCTGGAGCACAAAGAGGTATGGCAGAGTTTTGTGGTTCTTGCCGTCATGCTGCTGGGGTTCGGCATCTATTCATTTGAGATTGGTGGCTTGGCTAATAAATACA